>Ga0136627_1000162_pt1 | contig 21977 bp, 21 predicted proteins | sample AntDrymUQ4892206_2_FD_104652 | JGI IMG/M metagenome (GOLD analysis project Ga0136627, IMG submission 104652) | Polar desert sand microbial communities from Dry Valleys, Antarctica - metaG UQ489 (22.06) | ecosystem: Environmental > Terrestrial > Soil > Desert | place: Antarctica: Dry Valley... | reverse complement strand
GTCGTCGAAGCAGCCGACCGTGCCTTCTTCGCCGGCGCCGAGCCGACGGAGTTGATGCGCACCCTGCGTTCGCTCGCCTCCCCACAGCCGGCGCAAGGCGCCACCGGAGACGTTTCCGTGCCGGCTTGAAGGGGGAGGGGTCACCGGTGAGCGATGTTCCCGATCGGCTGCTTCGCCGGCGGGCCCAACGCCAGAGGGAGGTGCGGCGCAGGCGCTTTACCGCCCTGGCGGTCGTGCTGGGCCTGGCCCTGCTCGTGGTTGTGGGCTTCGGCGTCGGCGGCGGGGAGGATCCCAAGCCTGGCGAAGCCGCGGGGCCCGAGGCCGACCAGGCCACGCTGCCCGGCGGCGGCCGGCGCATCTTCCCCGACCGCAGGGTCGTGGCCTTCTACGGGGCGCCGCAGGCGGCGGCGCTGGGCATCTTGGGGATCGGCGACCCCGACGAGATGGCGAAGAAGCTCGAGCGTCAGGCCCGCCCGTACGCGACGCCGGCGCGCCCGGTGCTCCCCGCCTTCGAGCTGATAGCCGTCGTGGCCGCCGACGCTCCGGGAGAAGGAGACCTCTACCGCACCCGCCAGGACGACGCGATCATCCGGCGCTACCTGAAGGCGGCGCGGCGGGCCGGTGCGATCCTCCTCCTCGACATCCAGCCCGGCCGGTCGGACTTCCTCACCGAGGCCAAGGCTCTCGAACGCTGGCTGCGCGAGCCCGACGTGGGCCTCGCCCTCGACCCCGAGTGGCGGATGGAGCCGGAGGAGGTGCCCGGTGAGACGATCGGCTCGGTCGACGCCCCCGAGGTCAACGCCACCTCGCGCTGGCTGTCGGATCTCACGCGCCGGGAGGGCCTGCCCGAGAAGCTGATGGTCATCCACCGCTTCACCGACGACATGATCGAGAACCTGCCCGCGCTCGAGGATCCGCCCGGCGTCGCGACGGTGATCAACGTGGACGGCTTCGGCAGCCAGGCCGACAAGGTGGCCAAGTACCGCGACCTCGAGCCGCACCGCTTCAACGCCGGGTTCAAGCTCTTCTACGAGGAGGACACCGGCCTGATGACCCCCGAGCGCGTGCTGCGTCTGCGCCCGCAGCCGGACCTGATCGTCTACGAGTAAGAAAGTACGAAAGTGCTAGTCTCGCACGGTGGCGTCCGCACGCGTCAGAGCCAAGGGGCAGGTCACGATTCCAACCGGTATCCGTGAGGCAGCCCGGCTCGAGGAGGGCGATCCGATCGAGTTCGAGATCACCGAGGACGGCATCCTGATGCGTCCGCAGAAGGTGATCGACGCCAGCCAGGCGTGGTTCTGGACACCGGAGTGGCAGGCGGGTGAGCGCGAGGCCGATGCCGAGGCGGCACGCGGTGAGGGCGAGGTCTACATGGACGAGGAGAGCTTCTTCGAAGCGCTCGACGCGGCGCGCGAGGATTAGTGCCCACATACGAGTCGCTCCGTGCTTTCCGGCGCGACTACAAACGGCTGTCGCGTCAGCAGCAATTGGCGTGGCAGCAGGCCGTCAGGCGTCTCGTCACGGGGTTGAAAGCCGGCCGGCTGGACCCCGCGCTGCGGGTCAAGCGCGTCCAGGGCTATCCCGGGGTGTGGGAGATCAGCTGGGCGCCGGATGGCCGGGCGACGTTCCACTACGGCGAGGAAGTCAGATCGGGGGACCCGCACGTGGTCTGGCGGCGCATCGGGACGCATGGCATCTTCCGGCGCCCATGATCGCCCGCCTCGTGAAGCGGCCACCCCGGCCTCGCGGGCGCGCTCTTGCACCCCGGCCCGCCGGGATGCGAACATGCGTTCGTGTCCTACGTCGAGCTGCACTGCCACTCCGCCTACTCGTTCCTGGACGGGGCGTCGCACCCGCAGGAGCTGGCCGCTGCGGCGGCTGAGGAGGGCTATGAGGCGCTGGCGCTCACCGACCACGACGGGCTGCACGGAGCGATGGAGCTGGCCCAGGCCCTCAAGCCACTGGGAGTCCGCCCGATCACGGGCGCGGAGCTCACGATGGAGGACGGCGCGCACCTCACGCTTCTGTGCGAGAGCCGGGACGGCTATCGCAACCTCTGCCGGCTGATCACCCTCGCCTACGCGGGCACGCGCCCGCGCGAGGGGAGGGATCCGCTGCCCCCCGTGACCAGCTATGCGGCGATGGAGGGCCACGCCGAGGGTCTGGTGTGCCTGTCGGGCTGCGCCCGCCACGGTCCGCTCGCGCGCGCGGTCGAGGACGCCCGCCACGCCGAGGCCGCGGAGGCCGGCCGGCGACTGCTTCAGATCTTCGGCAAGCACGGTCTGCGGGTCGAGCTCCAGCGGCCCTTCGAGCGCCACGACCGCCGCCGCAACCGCCTGCTGGCCTCCCTCGCCGAGCGCCTGGGGGTGCCGGCGCTGGCCACGGGCAACGTGCACGCCCACAGGTGCAGCCGTGCGCGGCTCCAGGACGCGCTCGTGGCGGTGCGCATGGGCAAGACGCTCGACGAGTGCGAGCCCGACCGCCGCGGCAACTCCTCCCACGTGCTCGTCTCCCCGCAGGCCATGGCCGAGCGCTTCGCCGACCACCCGGACGCCGTCACAGAGACGGCGCGGCTGGCCGAGAGGCTCACCTTCGACCTCACGAGCGACCTCGGCTACGCCTACCCGGGCGCGGAGGATCCCGGCGCCGACCGCAAGCTGGCCGAGGCGTGCGGCCACCGCCTGGCCGAGCGCTACCCCGCCTCCGGGCGCGCGCGGTCGGACGCCGAGGCCCGCCTCGGGGAGGAGCTGCGCGTGATCCGCGGGCTGGGCCTGTCGGGCTTCTTCCTCCTGCACCGCGACCTGCTCGAGCTGGCCCGCGAGGTGGCGGCGGAGGTGCGCGGCACCGGCACGGTGCGCTCGACGCTGCCGCCGGGGCGGGGGAGGGGGTCCAGCGTGGCCTCGATCGTCTGCTACCTCACCGGCCTGTCGCACATCGACCCGCTGGCCAACGAGCTGCACCTGGGCCGCTTCCTCAACGAGGATCTGACCGCCCTGCCCGACATCGACCTCGACTTCCCCCGCGACATCCGGGAGGTGCTGATCCCGCGCATCCACGACCGCTATGGCCACGAGCGCTCGGCGCTGGTGGCGGCTTTCGCCACCTACCAGGTGCGCTCGGCGGTGCGCGACTTCGCCAAGGTGCTGGGCCTGCCCGGAGGGGAGATCGAGCGCCTGGCGCGCACCGTGGATCCGTGGCTGCCGGGAAACGACATCCAGCGCGAGGTGGCGGAGATGGAGCCGGGCCGGAGCGGCCAGGGCTCGTCGCGCTGGCAGGCGCTCGTGGGACTCGCCCGCGCCGCGGCGGGCCTGCCCCGCCACCAGTCCCAGCACCCGGGCGGGATGGTGATCGCCACCCAGCCGCTGATCGACCTCTGCCCGATCCAGCCGGCGGCGATGGAGGGCCGGCAGATGGTGCAGTGGGACAAGGAGGCGTGCGCGGACGCCGGCTTCCTGAAGATCGACGTGCTCGGCCTGGGGATGCTTTCGGCGGTCGAGCGCTGCGTGGAGGAGATCGCCCGCACGCGCAACGAGCGGATCGACCTGTCGCGGATCGACTTCGCCGACCGCGAGGTGTACGCCCAGATCCAGCGAGCGGAGACGACGGGCGTCTTCCAGATCGAGAGCCGGGCGCAGATGCAGATGCTCAAGCGCACGCTGCCCGAGTCGCTCGACGACCTCACGGTGCAGGTGGCGCTGGTGCGGCCGGGGCCGATCCAGGGCGGGGCCGTGCATCCCTACATCGAGCGCAAGAAGGCGCTGCGCGAGAACCCGGACTACAAGGTGCCCTACGAGCATCCCTCCCTGGAGGGTGTGCTCGAGGACACCCTGGGTGCGATCGTCTTTCAGGACCAGGTGATCGAGGTGGCGATGGAGTTCGCCGGCTTCACCGCCGGGGAGGCCGAGGGGCTGCGGCGGGCGATGAGCCGCAAGCGCTCCGAGGCCGCCATGCGCTCCTACGAGCAGAGCTTCCTGGCCGGGGCCACCGCGCGCGGGGTGGACCTCGAGGTGGCACAGCGCGTGTACGGCCAGATCGTCGGCTTCTCGGGCTTTGGCTTTCCCAAGTCGCACTCGGCCGCCTTCGGACTGCTGGCCTACCAGTCCACCTGGCTGCGCGTGCACTACGGGCCCGAGTTCCTCGCGGCACTGATGAACGAGCAGCCGATGGGCTTCTACCCGCCGGACTCACTGGTGCACGAGGCCCAGCGCAGGGGGATCGAGGTGCTGGGGCCGTGCGTGATCGAAGGTGCGGCGGAGTGCCGGGTAGAGCTTGAGTCTGGGGGCGTGCGGGTCGGCCTCGGCTACGTGAACGGCGTTCGCGATTCAGAGGTTCGGGCGCTGGTGGGCGAGCGCGAGCGAGGGACCTATCGGTCGGTTGCCGATCTCGCCGCTCGGTCGGGCGCCGGCGCCGGCACGCTGGAGCGGCTTGCCTGGGCGGGGGCGTGCGACTCGCTCGTCGAGGGCCCCCTCGAGGGCCGGCGCCGCCAGGCGCTGTGGCTGCTCGGCGTGGCTGCGCCGGGGATACCGGTCGGGCGCAGGGGCGAGCTGGGCACTCAGCTCGCGTTGCCGCTCGACCTCCACGACGCGCCGCAGCTGCGCGAGCTCGACGCCTGGGACCGGCTGCTGGCCGATTACGGCTCCACCGGCGTGACCCTGCACGAGCACCCGCTCGAGCTGCTGCGGCCCGGCCTGCCCGAGGACGCGCTCTCGAGCGCCGGGCTCCAGAACGCCCGCCACGGCCGGCCGGTGCGGGTGGCCGGCCTCGTGGTGGCCCGCCAGCGTCCGGCCACCGCGAAGGGGGTCACGTTCATGCTGCTCGAGGACGAGCACGGCACGATCAACCTGATCGTGCCGCCGCCGATCCACGACCGCTGTCGCCTGGCGGTGCGCGGTGAGCCGCTGGTGATCGCCGACGGTCGCCTCGAGCGCCGCGAGGGGGTGATCAACGTGCTCGTGCACGACGTGCGCCGCCTGGAGCGCGGCGACCTGCCGAGCGCCGAGGTCCGCCACATCGAGCCGCGCCGGAATACGGACTCGAAGGATTCGGCATCCCTGCCGAATCCTTCCCGGAGCAGCGAGTCCGGCGAGGTGATCCCGGGGGCTCCGGGGGCGGCGACCGCGGACCTCGCGGCGGCGCTGCCGGCGGCCAACAGCTTCGGGAGGGGACGGGGCTGAGGCGGCGACGCAACCCTTGCCCGGTTCCACCAGCCCGCCGGACTGACACAATCCAGGCATCGACGCGCCGCACGCCTGGCAGCCCCCCGGGGGCGACTCACCGGCCGCTCGTCTGGTCTCAGACGCCGAGCGGGAGCGTGTGGCCGGGCTTCTGCGCGGGCATTGGCTGGCCGGGCGGATCTCGGACGAGGAGCTCGACGGGCGCCTGGGCGCGGCTCTGGCCGCGCGTGACGACCGGCAGCTGTTCACGGCGGTGAACGGCCTGCCCTTCTCGTCGAGCTCGCCGGCGCCCGCCCTCGCCCAGAGCAACGGCTCCGCGACCGCGAGCCTCGTCCTCGGGATCGTCGGCCTGTGCGTGCTGCTCCTCTCCTTCGGATTCTTCAGCGTTCTCACGCTGCCGATCTCAGCCACCGCATGGGGGCTCGGCCGCTCGGCGCGCAGGAGCGCCACCGGATCCGAGTCCTGGCGCTCGTCCGCGCGGGCGGGAGAGGTGATGGGGATCGTCGGCACCTCACTCAGCTTCCTGCTGATGGCCGGCTGCGCCGCCGTGATCGCGCTCTGAGCGGGCCTTCATCGGCCCGAGGGTCAGGGAGCGGGCGGCGGATCCTCGTCGTCTCCGCGGGCGCCCTTGCCCGTGGTGCGCTGCAGCCAGTCGCCCAGCTGGTCCCCGAGCTCGGTCACCGAGGAGCCCGCCTGTGCGATCGCGTCGCCGATCCGCTCGGAGTAGTGGCTCCCGGCCGCCGCGGCCTCGTCGCCCGCCGAGGGCTCCTCGCCCCGGCGCAGGTACTCCCCCCGCACGATCCGGTCGTAGTCGCCGGCCTGCACCCAGTCGAGCAGCATGCGCACGCGCCGGACCGGCATCGGGTGGGTCACGTTGAGGTCTTGGAGGAGCTTTGTGAGGCGCTCCAGCCCGCTCCCCTTCACCTCGTACTCCATCCCCTGGGCGATGAAGGCGTTCAGGTTGAGGTCCTCGGCCGCCTCGCCCGCGGCGATCACCATCAGCGCCCGCGAGACGGCCTGGGGATCGCGTGTCACGAGCGCGGCGGCGCGGTCGCAGGAGAGCTCGGCCGCCCGCGACCATTCGAGCAGCGCCATCCGGATGGCGAGGATGGGCAGACCGGCGAGGATCGGCAACCGCACGCTCGACCCCAGCCGCAGCAGGATCAACAGAGCCGTGCGGTAGAGCACGTGGTCGGAGTGCACGTGGGCGGCCTCGTGGGCGAGCACGACCCGCCGCCCGTCGTCGTCGAGGATCCGCACGAGCTCCGAGTTGAGCACCACGATCGGGCGGTCGGTGCCGATCGTGAACGCGTTGGCCAGCGGGAACTGGGTGAGGTACAGGTCGGGGACCCGCTCCATGTCGAGCGCGTTGAAGGCCTCGCGGTGCAGGACCCAGACGCGCGGGAGCTGCTCCTGGCCGAGCTTGACCGAGGCGCCGAGGGCCGCCGCCCGCAGGGCGCGCTCGTATCCGAGCGCGACCAGCTTGCGCACCACCTGATCCAGATAGGGGATCTTCTGCAGGGCTGCGTCGGCCGCCCGGTCGGCCGGGTGCTGGTAGGCCCGCGGCGAGATGCGATCGAGGCGCCAGGCTTCGGCGGGAAGGGACATGGGCGCAGGGTAGTGGCGTTACCGTCGCAGCATGGGAATCAGCGAGAGGAGCGCAGCCCGATCCGGGAGGAGCGCAGCCCGATCGTCGCTCGGGCGAGCACCGCACCGATTCATCGGGCGAGCACCGAACGAGGCCAACATCGTCGTGGGCACCTCCAGCTGGGCCGACCCGGGGTTCGTCAAGGAGTGGTATCCGCAGGGCATGGCCGCGAAGGACCGCCTGCCCTGGTACGCCGAGCGCTTCGAGGCCGTGGAGCTGAACTCCAGCTTCTACGCGGTTCCCGAGCGCTCCACGGTACGCCGGTGGTGCGAGGTCACACCGGAGGGATTCACCTTCGACGTGAAGCTGCACCGGCTGCTCTCGCGCCACTCCGCCGGGCTCGACTCGCTGCCCCCGGACCTGCGCGAGGGCGCGCGCACCACGGCGCGGGGGCGGGTGCAGCTGACCTCCGAGCTCGAGCATGCCCTCACACGCGCGATGCTGCACGCGATCGGGCCGCTGGCCGACGCGGGCAAGCTCAGCGGTCTGCTGCTGCAGCTCACGCCGGGGTTCTCACCCCGGCGCAACGAGCTGTCCGAGCTCGAGCCGCTGGTCGAGGCGGTACGCCCCCACCGCCTGGCCGTCGAGCTGCGCAACCGCCGCTGGGTGCAAGACGAGCAGATCGTCCAGACGATGGAGTGGTTCTCCGACCACGAGGCGGCTTTCGTGTGCGTCGACGCACCGCCCGCCGAGGCCACTCCGATCATGCCCGCGGTCGACGCCGTCACCCGCGACGACTTCGCCTACGTGCGCATCCACGGCCGCAACGTCGACGGCTACCTGCACGGCAGGAGCGTGGCCGAGCGATTCGGCTGGATCTATGGCGAGGAGGAGCTCGAGGAGATCGCCGGCCGCGCCCGCGGCCTCGCCGAGCAGGCCGAGGAGGTGCGCGTCTACTTCAACAACAACCGTGACGACGACGCACCGAGCGCCGCGCGGCGGTTCCGCGCGTTGCTGGGCCAGGACCCCGGGCCCCCGCCCGAGGACGCCCAGCTCAGGCTTGCCTGACGGCGGCCGCGCGCTCCAGGCGCTCGTGGCGGTCCTCGCCGAGCGCCGAGCGCGGCGAGGGGCCGAGGCGGGCCAGGCTGTAGCGGCGCACCCTGCCGGGCGCCGGTTCGGGCCGGCTGGTCCGCGGCACCAGCAGGTAGCGGGTCGGCTGTTGGGATCGGTTCATGGACGAACATGATCGCCACGGCGGGTCCGCGGATCATCGGCTCGCCGGCCAAAGATCTCCCGCTGAACTTAGACGCCCGGTCCAGGCGGTCGGCGCTGCCTCAGCGGCGGCCGATCTCGAACCAGACGCGCTGGTAGCCGGCCTCGTCGAGCGCCCCCCAGCGGTCGCTGAGGCGGTCCACCAGGAACAACCCCCAGCTCGGCTCCTCCGCGCCTCCCGCGCTGCCCACGCGGGCCTGGAACGCAGGGCCCGGGTTGCCCACCTCAACCCGCACGGTCCTCTCGTCGACCGTCACCACCAGCTCTACCGCGGCCGCGCCGGCGTGGCGCACGGCGTTGGTGACCAGCTCGGTGACCAGGAGGCTAAGAGTCTGCACAGCGGACTCGCCCAGGTTGGACTTCAGCCGCGCCAGCTCGGTGCGGGCGCGACCGGCCGCGCGCGGCCCGCCACCGATGCGCACGCGAAAGCCCTCCGCGGCGCCCTTGGTCGCACCCCTGCCGCTGTTGAGTGATGCTCCGCCTGACATCTGTATCCCCTTCATCGGCATCCGTTGCCCAGGTACAAACCCCCGACAGGCGCTTGACTCGGGCGCGCGCGACGAAGGTGCCCTGCTCGGCCACGCCTGGGGCGACGCCCCGGTCCAGCTGCGTCCCGCCGCCGCGCTCACCCTGCGCGCGCATCTCGCCGGCGCACGCACGCGCGAGCTGTGCGTCGCGCTCAACCACGCCACCGGGCGTTGATCGGCCCCGCTAGGTTTGACGGGGCATGATCTCGACCAACCAGTTCAAGAACGGCACGCACATCGAGGTGGACGGCGCGATCTTCAAGGTCGTGTCCTTTCAGCACGTCAAGCCGGGCAAGGGCGGCGCCTTCGTCCGGACCAAGCTCAAGCGCACCGCCGACGGCGCCGTGCTCGACAAGACCTTCCGCGCGGGCGAGAAGTTCCGGCCGATCCGCACCGAGACGCGGCGGATGCAGTACCTCTACTCCGACGGGACCGATGCCCACTTCATGGACACCCAGACCTACGACCAGCTGACCCTCCCCGAGGACCAGGTCACCGAGTCGCTGAAGTGGATCGCGGAGAGCGAGGAGATAGACCTGCTCTACGTGGACGATGCCCCCGCCGACGTGCAGGTGCCGAGCGCGGTGGAGATGGCCGTGACCGAGACCGAGCCCGGCCTGCGCGGGGACACGGCGTCCGGCGGCGGCGACAAGCCCGCCACCCTGGAGTCGGGCGTGATCGTGCGGGTGCCACTGTTCGTGGACGTGGGCGATCGGGTGCGGGTGGACACCCGTTCCGGCGAGTACGTCTCGCGCGCGTAGAGGACCGTGAAGCGGACCGATCAGCGGCGGGCCGCGGTAGTCGCCCTCTACCAGGCCGACCTTACGGGCCAGTCGGCTCCCGGCCTGGTCGACGTGACCGCGCGCCCCTTCACGCGCGAGCTGGTCGACGGGGTCGAGGGCCACCGCGAGCAGCTCGACGGGCTGATCGAGCGCTACGCCGAGGACTGGACGCTGGACCGCATCGCCCCGCTGGAGCGCAGCATCCTCCGGGTCTCGCTGCACGAGCTCCTGCACCGTCCCGACGTGCCCGCGGAAGTTGCGATCGACGAGGCGGTGGAGGCCGCCAAGGAGCTGTGCGGCGCGCAGGCGCCGGGCTTCGTGAACGGCATCCTCGGCGCGGTGCACCGCTCAGAGGTGGCCGCGGTATGAGTGAGGCGCTCGACACCCTCGTCGGCGAGCTGGAGCAGGTCGCGGCGCGGCTGCGTGGCGAGGAGATGCCGGGCGCCGAGGCCGCTGAGATGGTGGAGCGCTGCGCGGAGCTGGCCGGGCGGATCGGAGCCGAGCTCGACCGTGCCGGCCGCGAAGCCGAGCGCGACGCCCCGGCCGAGGGTCAGGAGCAGCTGCTGTGAGCGCGATCACCTCGGGGTCGGAGCAGAGGCTCTCCCAGGCACGCCAGAGCCGGGGTGCCGGATACCCGGTCGAGCTCCAGCGCCGGGTCGACGCCTACCTCGGGGGCCTGACCTTCAGCCGCGAGCCGGGCACCGAGCGGCTCGAGGAGGCCATGCGTCACTCGCTGCTCGCCGGGGGCAAGCGGATCCGCCCGGTGCTGGCGCTGGCCACGGCCGAGGCGCTCGGCCACCGGCCCGACGAGGTCCTTCCGTTCGCGGCGGCCATCGAGATGATCCACACCTACTCGCTGATCCACGACGACCTGCCCGCCATGGACGACGACGGCCTGCGCCGTGGCAAGCCGACCTGCCACGTGGTCTACGGCGAGGACGTGGCGATCCTGGCCGGCGACGGCCTGTTCGCCGAGGCGCTGCGCCACGCGCTCACAGAGCAGCCCGGAGAGCCGGCCGGTGTGGTTGCCGCGGTGCGGGCACTCACCTCAGCCGCCGGAGTCGACGGGATGGTGGGTGGCCAGTACCTCGACGTGACCGGGGAGGGCCCCGGTGACGTAACGGCGCTGCGGCGGCTGCACGAGCTCAAGACGGGCCGCCTCATCGCCGCCTCGGTGGAGTGCATCGTGCTCCTTCGCGGGGCGAGTGGACCTGCGACAATCGGTCTCGGCCGCTTTGCCGCCGAGCTTGGTGTGATGTTCCAGATCGTCGACGACATCCTCGACGTGACGGGCCACGACGACGAGCTGGGCAAGTCGAGCGGCACGGACGAACGCCACGGCAGGAGAACGTACGTGAGCGAGTACGGGCTCGACAGGGCCCGCGAGCTCGCCCGCGAGTCCCACGCCGAGGCCCGCGCCGCGCTGGCGGGAGCCGACGGACCCACGGAGCGGCTCGAGCATATCGCCGACTACATCCTCACCCGCCAGACATGACCATCTCACTGCTCGACAAGATCGACGGACCCGCGGACCTCAAGGGCCTCGACGACGTCCAGCTGCAGCAGGTGGCGCAGGAGGTGCGCGAGCTGATCATCGACACGATCGGTGAGGTCGGCGGCCACTTCGGAGCCAACCTCGGCGCCAGCGAGATCGCCGTCGCCATCCACAGCCTGGTCGACTCGCCGCGCGACAAGGTGCTGTGGGACGTCGGCCACCAGGCCTACCCGCACAAGGTGCTCACCGGCCGCCGCGACCAGCTGGCCACCATCCGCAAGTACGGCGGCCTGGCCCCCTTCTGCTCGGTTTCCGAGTCCGAGCACGACATCATGGGCGCGGGCCACGCCTCCACCTCGGTGTCCTACGCGGTCGGCCTGAAGGAGGCCATGCGCCGCGAGCGGGGAGAGGACGGCAAGGTAGTGGCGGTGATCGGCGACGGCGCGCTCACCGGTGGCGTGGCCTTCGAGGCGCTGCAGAACGCCGGCGGCCTGGGGGTGCCGATCGTGATAGTGGTCAACGACAACGGCATGTCGATCGCGCCCAACGTCGGATCGCTGTCGCGCTACTTCAACCGGCTGCGGATGAACCCCAAGCTGCACAAGCGCCGCGAGGACGTGGAGACCACGCTCACCAGGCTGCCCGCGGGCATCGGAGAGCGGATCGAGCGCTACGGCCCGATCCTCAAGGAGTCGCTGAAGGCCTATTGGGCGCCGGGGCTGATCTTCGAGGAGCTCGATCTCGCCTACGTGGGCGTGATCGACGGCCACGACATGGGCGCGCTGCGGGAAGCCATCGGCGAGGCGCTCGAGGCCGATCGACCCGTCGTCGTGCACTGCAAGACGGTGAAGGGCAAGGGGTTCGCGCCCGCCGAGGAGGGTGGCCTCGAAGGCATGGAGAAGTGGCACGCCGCCAAGCCGGCCTCGATCATGAACGGTGCGCCCACGGTCTCGAAGCCCCGGCCGGCCAAGGACCCGAACCCGGCTCCGGCCCAGTACACGGCCGTGTTCGGCAACGCCCTGGTGGCCGAGGCCCGGCGCGACGAACGCGTGATCGCCATCACGGCCGCGATGAACACCGGCACGGGCCTGGACATCCTCCAGAAGGCGATGCCCGACCGCTACTACGACGTCGGCATCGCCGAGCAGCACGCCGTGCTCTTCGCCGCCGGCCTGGCGCTGCAGGGAGCCAAGCCCGTGGCGGCCATCTACTCGACCTTCCTCCAGCGCGGCTTCGACCAGATCGTGCACGACGTGTGCCTGCAGAAGCTCAACGTCGTGTTCGCCATGGACCGCGCCGGCCTGGTGGGCGACGACGGGCCCACCCACCACGGCGCCTTCGACATCTCCTGGCAGCGCTGCCTGCCGCACATGACCCTGATGGCCCCGCGCGACGAGGCCCAGCTGGTGCACATGCTGCGCACCGCGCTCGAGTACGACGAAGGACCGATCGCGTTGCGCTACCCGCGCGGCGCGGCGGAGGGCGTGGAGCTGCCGGAGACCCCGGCGGCCATCGAGATCGGGCGTGGCGAGGTGCTCCGCGAGGGCGAGCGCGTGGCCTTCATCGGCTACGGCTACGGCGTGCCGGTGGCCCTCGGTGCCGCCGACCTGCTGTCGGAGCAGCACGGGGTCGAGGCCACCGTCGCCGACGCCCGCTTCGCCAAGCCCCTCGATACCGAGCTGATCGCCTCGCTGGCCGTCGAGCACGACGTGCTCGTGACGGTCGAGGAGAACGTGCTGGCGGGAGGCTTCGGCTCGGGTGTGATCGAGCACCTCTGCGATCACGACCTGGCCGGCGAGGCCCGCGTGATGCGCTTCGGGCTGCCCGACCGCTACGTGACCCACGGCTCGCCCGCGCTGCTGCGCGAGGAGGTCGGGCTCACGCCGGAGGGCGTGGCCGAGAGGGTGGCCGAGGCCGTTCTGATCCCCCGCGGCGCCCTGGTCTAGCGGTTCGTCCTCCTCGGAGGATGGGCCACTAGCCCGCCAACCCGTACAAAGGGGGCGAATCTTGACGTTGGGGCGCCTTTTGGTCGGTATGCGACCAAGATCGGCCCCAACGGACATCGAGCGGCGGATATGCGGGCTTGCGCTCGAACGACACGCTTTGTCGCGTACCGATCTCACCGGCTTGGGCCTGAGCTCTGAGGCGATCGCGCGCCGCCTTGGCTCGGGCCGGCTCGTGCGGCTTCACCAGGGTGTGTACACGATCGGCGGCACTCCCTCCACCCCGGAGCGGCGGTGGGCGGCCGCGGCGCTGGCGTGCGGCGACGGGGCGGTGGTGAGTCATCTGTCGGCCGCGGCACTGTGGAGGATGCGGGAGACGGACCCGGTGGTGATCGACGTCTCATTGCCCGGCCGCGGCAGGCGCACCAGGGACGGAGTGCGGGTGCACCGCCCGCGGCGCCTGGGTCCGGAGGACGTGACCCGTCACCGAGGTATCCCGGTCACGACGGTGGCGTGCACGCTGATCGACTGCGCCCAGGTACTGGGATCCCGCTCGCTGGAACGGACGCTGGACGAGGCGCAGTACCTCGACCTGCTGGACCGCTCAGAGCTTGACGGGGCGCTCGAGCGGCACCGAACGCGAGCCGGGGCGGCTCGGTTGCGCAAGGTCCTGGCCCGCCACGAGCCGGGCTCTACCCACACGCGAAGCCCGCTCGAGGAGGCATTTCTCCTGCTCATACGCCGGGCCGGCCTCCCGCAGCCTCAGGTCAACTCCAGGCTCGGCCCTTACACCATCGACTTCCTTTGGCCCGATCAGCGAATCGCCGTGGAGACCGACGGTCGCGACGCCCACGAGCGCGCTGGCGCCCGCGAACGCGACTACCGCCGGGATTCTTGGCTTCACGCCAACGGCTACCGGCCCCTCAGGTTCACCTGGGAGCAGGTCCACCATCGCGCCGACGAAGTGCTCGCCACCCTGCACGCCGTGCTCGCGGCGGCCGGCCGCCTTCAGCCGGCCCGGATTATGCCGACCTCGGGGCGCCGATCATCCCGCCCACAAGGCGATCCCGACCCGAGGTCGCCATAACCCGAACGTCGGCATAGAACCACGAACACCGCCACTCCGGGATCGGTCTGATGACCCCCACGACCGTCCAGCACCGCCGGGCCGAGCAAACCCATGCCCAGCGCGCCGGCGTCCTCGATGCGGCCTACGCCGCCACGCCCGAGCGCTCGTGCGCCGCGCGCCCACACACTAAATTCGTGGCCAATCTGTCTCACCAGGCTTGACGGACTCCGGGAAACCTCAATACCGTCGATTCATGCGAAGCGTGACTCACCTGCGGCGGAGCAGGTGGCTTGCAGGCGTGGTTGTTACGGGTGCGTAATCGACGCCTCAGCTCCGGGCTGGCAGGAGTCCTTCTGGTGGGGCTGGCGGGGGGTGCTGCGATGGCAGGTGGCGAGCCGTTCCGCTCCGACGATCAACCCAGCGAGGGTCGGCAGGTTCGAGTGGAGCCGCCTCGCCCGGTCGGGCGCGGTCGCACCGCGGATGGTAATGACGTGTCGATTCAATACTCTCGCGCCACGCTCGCCCAGGTTCCCGGACGGCCGAGCACCTGCGTCCAGATCAAGGTTGATGGACCGGAGGGCCCGCCGCGCGGGGTGGGACGGCCCGGTGCGAGTGAGGTGTGCGGGCCGCCGCCAGGCGAGGGACGTCTCACCTTCGCCGTCGACACCGTCCTGTACCAAGCGTCGACGGGGAAGTTCACGGACGAGCCCGTGCATTCATCTCCGGCTACACGACAGGGGACACGTCAAACGTCGTGCTCGAGGATGCCGCCGGCAGGAGCACGAAATTGGAGCTCGCCGCCGCAGAAGCTGGTCAGACCAAGGTGTTCTGGGGGGCGGTCCCGTCAGGGTTCCGGTACAGCGATATGTCGCTCGAAGCCAGACGCCCTGGCGGTGCGCCCCTTGCCAAAGAAGACCTGAGCGTTGGCGGCCCTCCTCCACCAGGGGTTCCGCCTCTCGAGTGAGTGCGGCGCTGGAGGTGGAGCACGGCGGGTGAGAGGTCGCCGGCCCGGCTTCGACGGCCGGGGAAAGCCGGACGCCCGCTTAAAGGAAACGGCCCGCCTATTGGCGGGCCGTTTCCGGGGGGAGGAGTGATGCGGTACGTGATCTGTTAGAGGAAGTCTTGTGAGGCGGAGCCCGCACTGGAGCGTGTTACCGCTCGCCGCGATCGCCGCCAGGCCGAGATGTAGCCCCGCGGGGCGATGACGAGCGCGCTCAGCGCGACGACGAGGGCGCAGCGGGCATTCGGCGAGATGTGCCTTGCTGGAGTCACCCTTACGAAGGTACCTACGTCGTGGGCGCCCAATGTGAGCATGGTCACGGATAGGCAGGCGAGCGGCGAGCGTGCGGTGCCCCCCTTCGATCCCCTCCCGCGCGGGTACTCTGCGCCGATGCCCAAGCGCAGGCTCGATACCCTGCTCACCGAGCGCGGGCTCTACGAGTCGCGTTCCCGGGCCGCTGCCGCGGTGCTGGCGGGCGAGGTCCGGGTGGGCCGCGGCGGCCCGCGGACCGAGAAGCCGGGTCAGCTCGTGGCCGAGGACGTGGAGGTGGCGGTGGCCGAGCGGTCGCCGTTCGTCTCTCGCGGCGGAGTGAAGCTGGCCAACGCGCTCGACGAGCTCGGTGTGGACCCCGCGGGCCGGCGCTGCCTCGACGCCGGCGCATCAACCGGTGGATTCACCGACTGCCTGCTCCAGCGCGGGGCAGACGCCGTGGTTGCGCTCGACGTGGCTTACGGGGAGCTGCACCTCGAGCTGCGCCGGCACCCGCGCGTGACGGTCCTCGAACGCATTAACGCCCGCATGCTGGACTGCGATGCCCTCCCCTGGCGGCCCGACCTGGTGGTGGCCGATCTCTCCTTCATCTCGCTGGCCAAGGTCCTGCCCGCCGTCCTGGGGTGCACCGCCGACACCTTCGACTGCCTTGCACTGGTCAAGCCCCAGTTCGAGGTGGGGAGGGGGAGGGTCGGCAAGGGTGGCGTGGTCCACGATCCGGCGCAACGGCGCGCGACGCTGGTGGCGGTGGGGGAGACGGTGCGTGAGGACCTGGGGCTGAGCGTCCTCGGATACGCGTCGTCACGGCTTCCCGGTCCAGCCGGCAACCGGGAGAGCTTCGTCTGGATCGCCGAGCCGGGGCGGGCCGGCGCCGTGGAGGACCTCGACGCAGCCGCGCGAAGGGCGGAGCCGTGACCCGCCAGCAGGCGCCCCGATCGATCGTCCTCTTCACCCGCCGCAACCCCGAAGGCACCGCCGGCGCCGTGCGGCGACTGGCCGAGATGTGCGCCGAGGCGGGTGTGCAGCTGAGAATCCCCTCGGATGAGGTCGACAAGCTTGGCGGCCTGGCCACCGAGCTTCCCGGGGCGGCTCTGGGCGCGGATCCCGACGATCCCGATCTCGCCGTGGTGCTCGGCGGCGACGGCACCATCCTCACCGCGCTTCGGCGCTACACCGGCCGCGACGTGCCCGTCTTCGCCATGAACTTCGGCGAAATCGGCTTTCTCGCGACGGTGGAGCGCGACGGCCTGGACGCCGGCTTCGCGCGTGCCCTCGCCGGGGACTTCGAGGTGCTCGCGCTCCCCGCGCTCACCGTCACGACCTCCTCGGGTGAGAGGCTGGCGGTCAACGACATCTCCTTCCATCGACGCCAGGACCTGCGGGTGGCCGAGCTCGGGTACTCGGTGGTGGGAGAGGAGCTGGGAGAGGTGCGCTGCGACGGCCTGGTTGCGGCCACCCCTGCGGGGTCCACGGGCTACAACCTGGCCAACGGCGGACCGGTGCTGGCGTGGGGGGTGTCGGGCTACGTGGTGTCCTTCATCGCCCCGCACACGCTCACGGCGCGGGCGCTGGTGGTGGCGCCCAACGATGTGCTGCAGGTGGTCAACCGCTCGACGAGCGACCCGGTGGACCTGACCACGGACGGCCGGAGCGTGTGTGCCCTCGAGCCTCTGGAGCGGGCCGAGGTCCGCTTCGGCGAGGGGCAGGCCCGTCTGGCGCAGGTTCCGGGCGCAACCTTCTACGAGCGTATGCGCGACAAGTTCGGGCGCCTGAGCCACTGAGATTCAGGTGCGGTGCTCGCCGGAACAACGTTCCGGCTGCGCTCCTCCCGGGAACGTTCCGGCGAGCACCGTTCACTCACGGAAGACCGCACGTTCCGTAACAGTTGAGCCTCGCCGCGCCCACTCCGTCGGGGAGCGCTGGTAGACAGAGGCGATGCTCATCGAGCTGCGCGTCGAGAACCTCCTGCTCATCGACCGGGCCGAGTTGCGGCCGGGCGCGGGCCTCAACGCGATCACCGGGGAGACCGGCGCGGGCAAGACGGTGCTCGCCCACGCGTTCGACCTCCTGCTGGGTGGCAAGCCGCGCTCGTCGATCGTGCGGCCGGGCGCCAAGGAGGCGTACGTCGAGGGCGTGTTCGAGCTGCCCCCGGGCCTGCTCGACGCGCCCGAGCTGGCCGATCTGCGTGAGCGCCTGGACGAGGGGGAGGAGGGGGAGGTGGTGCTCGCTCGCCGGGTCAGCCCGGAGGGACGCACGCGTGCCTACGTCCAGGGCCGGTCGGCCACGGCCGCCGACCTGCGCGAGCTGGGCGGGCGGCTGGTGACCTTTTTCGGACAGCACGAGCACCGCAGGCTCACCGTGGCGGCGGCCCAGCTCGAGCTGCTCGACGGCTTCTGCGGCGCCGCGCACCTGGCCCTGCGTGACAGCTTCGCCGCGGCTCACGCCCACGTGCGCGAGCTCGCGCACGAGCTCGATGAGCTGAAGGGGCGCGCGGGGGCGCGGGACCGCGACCTCGACCTGCTGGCCTTCGAGACCGACGAGATCGAGCGGCTGGGCCCCGACGAGGCGGAGGAGCGGTCGCTGCAGGCCGAGCGCGAGCGCCTGCGCCAGGTCGACGCCCTGCGTGCGGCCGCCGCCGCCGGCGGCGAGGCGATCGCCCCCGAGCATGCGGATGTCCCGGGGGTCACTGCGCTCCTGGCCGGAGCGGAGCGAATGGCCGATTCCGTGAAGGGAGCCGACGCCCAGCTCGACGGCCTGGCCGAGCGGCTGCGAGCCCTTCGCCTCGAGGCCGAGGACCTCGGGGCGGAGATGCGCCGCTACCTGGGTGCGCTGGAGGCCGATCCCGCCCGCCTGCACGAGATCGAGGAGCGCCTCGAGGCCTACGACCGGGTCAAGCGCAAGCACGGCGGTACGGTCGCCGCGGTCCTCGAGCATGCCGAGGCGTGCCGGGCCGAGCGCGACCGGTTGGAGGGCGCGGAGGTCGCTCTCGAGCGTGCCGAGGCGGCGCGGGCCGCGTCCGTCGAGGAGCGCGCGGCGCTGGCCGCCGAGCTTTCGGCCGGTCGCCGGGGCGCGGCGCCCGAGCTGGCCGCGCGGGTGCGCGACGAGCTGGCGTCTCTGGCGATGGAGGGCGCCTCGTTCTTCGTCGAGCTCGAGGAGCGCGAGGAGCTCGGCTCGACGGGCGCGGAGCGCGTGGAGCTGATGCTGGCGCCCAACGCCGGCGTGGCCGCGGCTCCCGTTCGCGAGAGCGCTTCGGGCGGCGAGCTCTCGCGCGTGATGCTGGCGCTGATGACCGTCGCGGGCGCCTCGGGCTCGCGCACCCTGGTCTTCGACGAGGTGGACGCCGGCGTCGGCGGCCAGACGGCCCGCGCGGTGGGGGAGCGCCTTCGCGCGCTCGGCGCCGGGCGGCAGGTGCTGTGCATCACCCACCTGCCGCAGATCGCGGCTCTGGCCGAGACACACTTCCGGATAGCGAAGTCGTCGCCTGATCCGAAGTCACCGGCGGGCGGGGTCGCTCTGACCACCGTGGAGCGACTGGGCGACCCGGCCGTGATCGAGGAGCTGTGCCGGATGCTCGGAGCGGAGGCCTCCGACGCCGGCGCCCGGCGCCACGCAGAGGAGCTCCTGGCCGCGGCGTGATCTCCCACCGCCGCTCCGCCATCCACCCCCCGCGCTACGCTCGGAGCGTGCCTGGGTTTGAACCCACGTTCGCACGCGCCGCGTGCGAACGAACTGCGGAGCCGCGCTCGTGAGCCGTACCCGCTTCATCTTCGTGACCGGCGGTGTGGTCTCATCGCTCGGCAAGGGCATCGCCGCCGCTTCGATCGGCCAGCTGCTGGTGGCCCGCGGCCTATCGGTCTCCCTCCAGAAGTTCGACCCGTACATCAACGTCGACCCCGGCACGATGAGCCCGTTCCAGCACGGCGAGGTGTACGTCACCGAGGACGGCGCGGAGACCGACCTCGACCTGGGCCACTACGAGCGCTTCACCGACGTCAACGCCTCGCGCGGGTCCAACGTGACCACCGGGGCGATCTACGACAGCGTCATCCGGCGCGAGCGCCGCGGCGACTACCTGGGCGGCACGGTCCAGGTGATCCCGCACATCACGGACGAGATCAAGAGCCGCATCCGGCGGGTGGCCGAGGCGGAGGACGTGGACATCGTGATCACCGAGATCGGGGGGACGGTGGGAGACATCGAGTCGCTGCCGTTCCTCGAGGCGCTGCGCCAGTTCCAGGTCGACGAGGGCCGCGAAAGGTGCATGTTCCTCCACCTCACCCTCGTGCCCTTCCTCGGACACGCCGGGGAGCTCAAGACCAAGCCCACCCAGCACTCGGTCCAGGAGCTGCGCAGGATCGGCATCCAGCCCGACATGGTCATGTGCCGCTCCGAGGAGCCGCTCTCGCGTGACATCAGGGAGAAGATCGCCCTGTTCGTCAACTTGCGTGTCGATTCCGTGGTCTCCGCTCGCGACGTCGACTCGATCTACAAGGTGCCGCTCTACTTCCGCGCGGAAGGCGTCGACGACCAGGTGCTCGAGCACTTCGGGATCGAGACCGACAAGCCGGATCTCTCCGACTGGGAGGCGCTGGTCAAGCGCTACGAGCGGGCCACCGACATCGTGCGGATCGGCCTGGTGGGCAAGTACACCCAGCTCGAGGACGCCTACCTCTCGGTGATCGAGGCGCTGGGCCACAGCGGCGCTTTCCACGGCGCCAAGATCGAGGTGCGGTGGGTCGACTCGGAGCGGCTCACCGACTACGAGGCGCTCGACGAGCTGGCCGAGTGCGACGGCATCCTCATTCCCGGAGGCTTCGGCGTGCGCGGCATCGAGGGCAAGATCCGCGCCGCGCAGTACGCACGCGAGAACGGCGTGCCCTACCTCGGGATCTGCCTCGGGATGCAGATCGCAGTCGCCGACTTCGCCCGGCACATCGCCGGCATGGAGGGCGCCAACTCGACCGAGTTCGATCCCGAGACGCCGTTCCCCGTGGTCGACCTCCTGCCCGAGCAGAAGGAGGTGCGCGACATGGGCGGCACCATGCGCCTGGGCGCGGATCCGGTCAAGCTCCACGAGGGCACCCGAGCTCGAGACATCTACGACGAGGCCGTGATCTACGAGCGCCACCGCCACCGCTACGAGGTCAACAACCACCTGCGCAAGCGCCTCGAGGCCGAGGGGCTCGTGTGCTCGGGCACGTCACCCGACAACCGGCTCGTCGAGATCATCGAGCTGCCCGACCACCCATTCTTCGTCGCCTCCCAGTTCCACCCTGAGTTCAAGTCACGCCCGCTGCGCCCCCAGCCGCTGTTTCGCGAGTTCGTGGGCGCCGCGCTGGCCCGGGTGCGTGAGCACGCGCCCGAGGTCGAGCCCTCGGCCGCGCGTGCGCCGAGCTCGGTGGACTCCGAAGCCCGGGCGTGATCGCCGGCGCCGCTGCGCGCGCCACCGCCGAGGAACGCGACCGGCTCGCGCGCGACTTCGTGCGCCTGTGCGAGATCGAGAGCCCCTCGCTGACCGAGCGTGCGGCGGCGCAGGACGTGGCCGCAGCGCTGCGCGCCGCCGGGCTCGACGTGCAGGAGGACGCCAGCGCCGTCGCCGTCGGCTCGGACTCCGGCAACCTGCTGGCGCGGATCCCGGCCCCGGAGGGTGCGCCGACCGTGCTGCTCTGCGCCCACCTCGACACGGTGCCGCTGGCGGCGCCCGTCGACGTCGACTACCAGGGCGGCGTCTTCAGCAACCGAAACGACGCCATCCTCGGGGCCGACAACAAGGCGGCGGTGGCGGTGCTGCTCGGCGTGGCCCGCAGATTCGCCGGCGGCGGAGGGCCGGTCGGGATCGAGCTCCTGTTCACCACGGCCGAGGAGCTGGCCCTGCGGGGGGTGAAGGAGGTCGACCGCGCCGGACTGCGCAGCGACTTCGGCTTCGTGTTCGACCACGCCAGCCCGATCGGCGAGCTGATCGTGGCCGCGCCCACCTACTACCGCCTCGAGGCGCACTTCCACGGAGCGGCGGCCCACGCCGGGATCAGGCCCGAGCTGGGCCGCAGCGCGATTCTGGCGGCGGCAAGGGCCGTCGGGGCGATGCGCCTCGGCCGCCTCGACGAGCAGACCACGGCCAATGCGGGTGTGATCGGTGGAGGCTCCGCCGGCAACGTGGTGCCCGAGCGCTGCCGGGTCGAGCTCGAGGCCCGCAGCCTCGACGACGAGCGCGCCGGGGAGCTGATCGCCGAGATGGTGGATACGTGCTCGGCGGCGGCCAGCCACTCCGAGTGTGATGTGGAGACGGTCGTGGAGCAGCTGTTTCGCGCCTACCGCCTGCCCCGCAGCGCGGCTCCGGTGCGCGCCGCGGCGGAGGCGCTCGGGGCGCTAGGGATCGAGGTCTCCTATGTTGCGACCGGCGGCGGGAGCGACGCCGCGGTGCTGATCGCCGCCGGACTGCCGGTGCTCAACGTGGCCAACGCCACCGAGCGCAACCATCAGCCCGACGAGTCGGTCACCCTCGACGCGCTCGAGACGATGCTCGACGTGGCTCTCGGGATCGTCGACCGCTCAGCCACCGTGTAGCCGTGGGATTCGAGCGGATCGACAGCGAGCAGATCTGGCAGGGCCACATCGCCGGCGTGCGCGTGGACACCTTCCGCTACGACGACGGCGAGGAAGCCAGGCGCGAGATCGTGAGCCACCCCGGCGCGGTCACCGTCCTGCCCTTCGACGGGGAGCGGATCTGGCTCGTCCGCCAGCCGCGCGAGCCGGTGGGTGAGCAGTCGCTGCTCGAGCTGCCCGCGGGCAAGTTGGATCGTGACGGCGACGGACTCGAGCAGACCGCGCGGCGGGAGCTGGCGGAGGAGATCGGCAAG
>Ga0136627_1000161_pt1 | contig 21984 bp, 20 predicted proteins | sample AntDrymUQ4892206_2_FD_104652 | JGI IMG/M metagenome (GOLD analysis project Ga0136627, IMG submission 104652) | Polar desert sand microbial communities from Dry Valleys, Antarctica - metaG UQ489 (22.06) | ecosystem: Environmental > Terrestrial > Soil > Desert | place: Antarctica: Dry Valley... | reverse complement strand
TCCTTGTGTTTTGACGAACTGGCACCACGCAGAAGATGCCAGTAACAATGGGCACGGATGTTGCCAATGGCTACGTTCGCGCAAGCGAACCGCCGTGAGCCAGCTTTGCCCAATCTGGCAACTTCGTGAACCGACACATGGCTCAAGCAGTGCCCCAGAAGAGTATGTCGCCAATCGCACGGCTCGTTGTCCACGGAATGTTAAACATCCCGACCATTGTGCCGAGATGGTACCGGATTTTGTGTCCATTTGGAAGAGTCATTGTTCGCCGGGCCGTATTATTCAGGCATGTACAGCCAATCATCGTGCGGGCCGACGGTGGTGGCCGGGGCATTGGCCCACGTCCTGGTGAAGCCGCGGCCGCCGATGCGTTCTACGTTCTTTGGGAGATTCACCTCGTGCCAATACCCAAAACAATGACGAAGGTCAACCGCACGCTCTTCAATCCGATCATCCGGCCGTTCGCTGGAAGGATCCCGCCATTGGCGGTCGTCAATCACTGGGGCCGCTCAAGTGAAACGGCGTACCGAACGCCGATTTTCGCCTTCCCGGCCGGTCGTGGATTCGTCATTGCGTTGGTCTATGGCCGTAACACGGACTGGGAGCGAAATGTCGCCTCCTCCGGGCGTTGTGATCTGGTCTACCGCAACCAGCGTCACATGCTGGTTAACCCTCACCTTATTAGCCAGGACGAAGCACGCACGACTATCCCGGCGCCGCTCTGGGTTGCCCTTCGAGCGATAAGGGTCGACAGTTTCCTGAAGCTGGATGAAACCTGATCGGGAGGATTTTGACCGCCGATTCTGCCTGGAACAATCGTGAGGCATGGAGCATTGTCGATCTGGTCTTCGCCGACTACGCTTCGGGTCAGCAGGTCCCGGTCGGTATCGCCGCGCAGGGAGATGTGGCGTGCGCTCCGCGCCGCTCGCACGTTTCAGACCATTTCATATGAGACAAGGACGGAAGCAGAACGTGAGCAATGACCGAAGAGGCAACATGGCGGAAGACTCCAACGATCCGGTCGCGCAATTTGTCGACGTCGATGAGCGAACGCACCTCCCCACGGCGTCGACGATTTCCTCCAGACCGAGGGTGATTGTGATCGGCGGAGGCTTCGCGGGGTTGAATGCCGTCAAGGCCCTCAAGGATTCGCCCGTCAGGATCACGCTGATCGACCGACGGAACCATCACCTGTTCGCGCCACTGCTCTACCAGGTGGCGACAGCGCAGCTTTCGCCGGCCAACATCGCCCAGCCGATCCGAGGTATCCTGCGGGGCCAGAAGAACCTGGAGGTGCGGCTGAACGAGGTGTCGTCCATCGACGCCGATGGCAGGGTCGTCATCCTCGAAGACGGATCGTCAGTACCGTATGACTACCTGATCGTCGCCTGTGGCGCGACCCATTCCTATTTCGGGAACGATCATTGGGCGTTGAACGCGCCAGGTCTGAAGACGATCGAGGACGCCCTCGTGATCCGCCGCCGGCTGCTGCTGGCCTTCGAGGACGCCGAGCGCGAGCCTGATCCTGAGCGGCGTAAGGCCCTGCTCACTTTCCTGATCGTGGGCGGCGGGCCGACCGGAGTGGAACTGGCGGGTGCGATCGGGGAGATCGCCAATCACACGCTGGCACCGGACTTTCGTCACATCGACCCCCGCGACGCCAATATCATCCTGCTCGAAGGGTTGCCGCGCATCCTGCCGATGTTCGCGGAGAAGCTCTCCGAAACGGCTACAAGCGATCTGGGTCGTTTTGGCGTCAAGGTCCGGACCGGCGCGCTGGTGACCAGCATCGACGAGAATGGCGTCAATATCGGTGATGAGCGGATCGCCACCACCAACGTGTTCTGGGCGGCGGGCGTGAACGCGTCGGAAGTCACCCGATCCCTTGGCGAGGTCGCGAAACTGGACCGGGCGGGACGGGTCCCCGTCGAGCGGGAGCTGCACGTCGCCGGGCATCCGGAGCTGTTCGTGATCGGTGATGCCTCCAGCGTCATCGATCAGCATGGCAAGCCGTTGCCGGGCGTTGCGCCGGTTGCCATTCAGCAGGGACGTCATGTCGTACAGAACATCACAGCGGCATTGCGGGGCGAGGCATACCGGCCGTTTTTCTATAGTGACCGGGGCAGCATGGCCACGATCGGGCGGAACCGGGCGATCGCCGAGATCAAGGGCGTCAAATTCTCTGGATTCCTGGCATGGCTGGCGTGGGCGGTGGTCCACGTGGGGCAGCTGATTGGCTTCCGCAACCGGTTACTGGTGGGATCGCAGTGGCTCTTCAACTACTTCACCTACCGGCGCGGTGCGCGGCTGATCACCGGCGAGCGCCAGGACCTATCCTGAAGCCAGAACCACGCGAGGGGCAGGGCCACCGCGTAGTGTCGGCCCGGTTTGCGCCTTCTTCTTGTCGCCAGGAGGCCGCGTAGTGCCGACCCTGTGTCAGCCCTTTCGCCGCATCATACCAAGTCCATCTGAACACGGTGCATTCCACTAGCGGAGCTGCGTACGGAAGACCCTTGTGGTCTTCCTCGTTCCCGAATGCGACTGAGGGCCGGCCTTGTGCCGGCCCGTACGTGTTTTTCGCATCCTGTGCACTCGGATTTCGGATCAGTCATCGTCGAAGGCCTCGATCAGACCCGGAATTGACGTTCCGCCCCGGACCGCATCGAAGTCGTTGATACCGTCGCCGTCGGTATCTGGATTGAGCGGATCGGTCCCATAAATGTACACCTCTTCGCCGTCTGAGAGGCCGTCGCCGTCGGTATCTGGATTGAGCGGATCGGTGCCGTAGATCAGCTCGCCGCCGTCGTAGAGTGTGTCGCCGTCGGTGTCGAGGTTCAGCGGATCGGTGCCAAGCTTGATCTCGTCGCCATCGTTTATGCCGTCATCATCGGTGTCAGGATTGCGTGGATCGGTGCCGATCAGCGCCTCTTCGAGGTCGGTGAGGCCGTCGCCATCGGTGTCCGTGTCAGCGAGCTCCGGAACCTGTGGGCCAGCCGTCGGGGACGCTTCGCGTGTCGCATCTTCCAGTTCCTGTGTTGGCGTAGCCTCAGGCGCTTCGTCGGTCGGCGTGGCCGGAGCCGGTGTGGCCGCCGCAGGAGTCGCGACGTCCTCGATCGCAACGTCCGGACCAATCCGGAAGGCGAGGATCGTCGTGTCATCGGCGGTCGCGGTGATCGTGAGATCGCCCATCGCCATCCGGTCATTGCCGCCAGCCATGGTGAACGATTCGTCGTCCGCGTCGATGTCGGCCTGGCCACCGAGGAGCAGGAGTTGGGTGGGACCGTTGCCTTCGGGGATGATGGTGGATTCATTTTCGGCCAGCACGTCGCGGATGACATCCACGTCGAAGGCCCCGGCGCTCATGGGAAAGGCGCTGCCGATGGTCCCGGTCGAGCCGCTGATCGTGGCTTCGGCGGCGGGCAGGAGATCGACGATCGTGACCGTCTGTGTCGGACCCATGCTGCGAATGGTGGTGTCGCTGTTCGGAGCGATCACCGACGCTTCGCCGGACGCGATCCGCTGTTGCAACCCGGTGACGCCGCTCTTGACCACGACCGGAACGCCCTGGATCATGACAAACGCTGGATAGTCAGCCTCGACAGGTGTTCCAGAATCATCGACCTCAATGTCCCGAATCCGCCACACCGAGTCGCCTTCTGGAAGCTCGACAACCGCCTGCGCAACAATAGCGGCGTGTCCAGTGACCGGGGAAGGCCCGGCCGGGCCCAACGCCTGCGCCACGATCGTCGCCACGCCGGCAAGAGCGAGGATCAGTGCGGCGGCAGCGGCGAACACTCGGTTCGATGACGTGCCGAGTTGGGTCATGGTGTGTGGTCCTCCCACGTACGCGAATCACTGGGTGGTCGCTCGAACTACCGTAGGGAGTCTTCCATACATCAGCCCTTTACGCCAACACGACGAAACTGCCGCCGGTCGATCCGGCGGCAGTTACTCGATGTCAGGATCTGGAAGGCTATCCGCGAGCGGCGGAGTAGTTATCCGACACCGCATCCCAGTTCACCGTGTTCCACCAGGCACTCAGATAGTCCGGGCGCTTGTTCTGGTACTTGAGGTAGTAGGCGTGCTCCCAGACATCGACGCCGAGGATCGGCGTGCCGGAGCCGTCCATGAGCGGGTTGTCCTGGTTTGGCGTGCTCGTAACCTTGAGGTTGCCGCTGCCGTCGACCACGACCCAGGCCCAGCCGGACCCGAAGCGGTTCACGGCGGCGGCGTTGAACTCCTCCTTGAGCGCGTCGAGACTGCCGAAGGCGCTGTTGATCGCGTCTGCCACCGCGCCTGACGGCTGGCCGCCACCGTTCGGGGCCATGATCTTCCAGAAGAAGGTGTGGTTACAGTGCCCGCCGCCATTGTTTCGCACTGCAGTTCGCTTGTCCTCGGGGACGCGATCGAGGTTCTTCATCAGTTCCTCAATGCTCAGCGACTCGACGTCGGTGCCCGCGATGGCGTCGTTCAGCTTCTGTACATAGGTGGCGTGATGGCGATCGTGATGGATCTCCATCGTCTGCGCATCGATGTGCGGCTCAAGCGCATTGTTCGCGTAGGGTAGTGCCGGTAGTTCGTGTGCCATGTGGCGTTCCTCTCATGTTCATACGTGTCTACATCCCCCAGTTTGGGGACCGATGCCGGGGCCATTGCCCTCACTCCTGTGACAAGTGTGCGGCACCACCGGGATTGTCGCAAGACCCACGCCAGCGTCTCCTGGCTATTCCCAGCCGGTAAAGGGGGGTGAGTCTAGCGCCCATTCGCCTATCGAGGCGCCTGGCTCGTCATGGTCCGCCACGCGCGTGAAAACACTATGGGCATGGGCATATCTGGCGGCAGCCGCAGTTTCGCCATCCAGTTCGGCAAGGCGGGCCAGCTCCTCAAACGCCTCGTGCACCGATTCCGGATCGGAGACGTGGTCATCGCCCCGGCGCCAGTTCAGGAACTCGATGTAGTACTCGGCGGCGGTCAAGGCATCGGCGGTGGACTCGGCGATCCGGGCCAGGTGGGAGACCGCGTCGAACGCCTGGTCGCCGTCATCGCGCGCGTAGCCGTCGCGCAGGGACGCTTCCCAGAGCAACTCCGAGACCTCGTCGTCTACCTCGGAGACGATCTCCGCCAGGTCGACGCGGTTCATCACCCGGTCCTCGGGTGACGGCGCATTGAACCAGGCGGCGAGCGCGTCGTTGAGGATGTCCCGCTCGACCTCGTCGCCGATCCGGTTCCAAAGCCACTGCTCTGCCTTGACCTGGCCGGCATCGAGCAGCGCCTGCTCGAACGCCGGACCATCGCCCTGCAGGGCAGTGGTCAGGCGAGGGCTCGTGGTCAGGGTCAGTGGGTTGACGTCGCTCATGGATTGCAGGTTCCTCAAACAGTGGCGTGTATGGCAGCTTTTCAGAAGGCAACGAACCCAGTATCGACTCGTCGGACATAAGCGTAGTCGATTGCGTCTGTGCCGCCCATCTGGCTCTGGTCAACGCCAATCGCTCCAGTCCGGGAGAAGGCCGGAGCGTTTGAACGCGGGGTGAATGTCGAATTTCGGTGAAATGCTTGACAAATCGGTGAGTAGGCATATACGCTGCAACCGTGATGAAGAGACAGAGCCACAACACACCGGTCGAAGAGTTGAAACGCAGCGCGGTCGAGGCGAGTCCTCGGCTGTGCGATTCAGCTGCTTACTACTGGTATTTTACCGACCCCCCGGCGGAGCTGGCGGGGCGGTTTGGTGTTGTACGCATCTAGACCGCCACCACGCAAGAACCAGCACCGATCGACCGGGGGAACCGAGGCACAATGCCTCGGTTTTTTTGTTGCCCGGAGTCGTCCGGGTGGTGGAGGGCGCCGCTGGCGGATTCGATTGGACCTGACGGTATTCGGCGAAATGCGAGCTTCGGCGCTGAGCCGGGCCAGGAAAGGAACCGGGATCATGATTATCGAAATGCAGATGAACGCTCCGGAGACGACGACGGCGGCAATTCTGCGTGCTGCGTCGGCAAGGAAATTGACCGCGAACGTGATGCGCAACGAGCGCGCCGCGCAGGTGATCGGGATTGGTGGCAGCATCCAGCTCGACCAGCTCGACGTTCCTTGGATCGCGCGAGTCGAGGCGGTTCACAAGCCGTTCATGCTGGCCAGCCGGGAGTTGCGCGAAGCGTCGACGGTGATGGTCGGTGATGTGCCGGTCGGCAACGGCCAGCCAGTGATCATGGCGGGGCCGTGCGTGGTCGAGGATCGTGAGAGCCTGATCGCGGGGGCTCGGGCGGCGCAGCGGGCCGGCGCGACCATCCAGCGAGGCGGCGCGTTCAAGCCGCGCACGTCGCCGTACTCGTTTCAGGGTCTGGGCGAGGAGGGACTCCGCCACCTTGCCGCCGCTCGTGACGCGACAGGGATGCCGGTCGTGACCGAGGTGATGGAGCCGGAGCAGGTCGAGCTGGTTGCTGGCTACGCCGACATGCTGCAGATCGGCAGCCGCAACATGGCGAACTTCCCATTGCTCAAGCGAGTAGGCAAGAGTGGCAAGCCAGTCCTGCTCAAGCGCGGGTTCGCGGCGACGATCGAGGAGTTCCTGATGAGCGCCGAGTACATCCTGGCGCATGGCAACCCGAGCGTGGTGCTGTGCGAGCGCGGCATTCGCGGGTTCGACTCGATGTTCCGGTTCAACCTCGATCTCAACGCGGTGCCCGGACTCAAGGAGGTCTCCCACCTGCCGGTGATTGTCGATCCCAGCCATGGCACCGGCGTCCGGTCGCTGGTGCCACGGATGGCGATGGCGGGCATGGCGGCGGGCGCCGACGGTCTGATCATCGAGGTACACCCGAATCCGGAATCGGCGATGTGCGACGCGTCGCAGACGATCACGCCGGATACGCTGGCGGATATCCATCGTGGAATGATGGCGGTCCACGCGGCGCTCCAGCCGATCTTCGCGCCAGACCTGGCGCCGGTCATGGTCGCGGCTGACTAGGTGTCGTCGTCATGTTGCCGCGAAGTGACCGACCCTGGTTCGGCCCGAGTGAAGATTGCTGTCCAACGGGTAGGCACGGGATCTGCCCCTACTCATCCATCTCATTGCGAATATGTCTCAAGCTTTTGCACACCTCACCTGATCTGATGTACGAGTTGATCCTGGCTTCGTATACTTCCGCTGATGAAACGTGCAGTAGCTCCAGAACCGATCATACCAATAACGCCCGACCGCCGCTATGTGATCGGAACGGCCGGTCATGTCGATCATGGCAAGTCGACGCTCGTGCGCGCCCTGACCGGGATCGACCCGGACCGCCTCGCCGAAGAGCAACGGCGGGAGATGACCATCGACCTCGGCTTTGCCTGGTTCACGCTGCCAGGCGGGCGCGAGGTGAGCGTGATCGACGTGCCGGGACACGAGCGATTTGTGAGCAATATGCTGGCGGGGATCGGCGGCATCGATGTCGCTTTGCTTGTCATCGCGGCGGATGACGGGCCCATGCCACAGACGCGCGAGCATCTGGCGATCCTCGACCTGCTTGGCATCGACCGCGGCGTCGTCGCACTGAGCAGAATCGACCTTGTGGACGACGACTGGCGGGACCTTGTCACGGAGGAGGTACGAGAACTGCTGACGACGACATCGTTCAAAGGGGCGCCAATTGTGCCCGTGTCGGCGACCACCGGGGCGGGCCTGAATGACCTGACGGCTGAGCTCGACCGCGTGCTGGACGCCACGACCGCCCGGGACGCGAACGGACGGCCCCGTCTGCCCGTCGATCGCTCGTTTGCCGTGCGAGGATTCGGCACGGTGGTCACAGGTACCTTGCTCGATGGTGAGATTCGCACAGGCCAGGAGTTGACGGTCTATCCCGCCGGCCATACCGTGCGCGTGCGTGGCCTCCAGGAACATCAGGAGCAGGTCGACTGGGTGACCGCCGGGAGCAGGGTCGCGGTCAACGTGAGCGGCATCGACGCCGATCAGGTCAGGCGTGGCGACCTGATCGCTCCGTCCGGAGCGTTGACGCCGTCGCTGCGACTGGACTGCCAGATCACGTTGCTGCCTGATGCGCCTGCGGCTTTGGAACAAAATGACGAGGTGATCCTCTTTGCAGGGGCGGCGGAGATTCACGGGAGGGTGACGCTGCTCGAGCAGGAGACGCTGGCGCCTGGGGCAGAGACATGGGTTCAGCTACGTTTGGCTGCGCCGGCGGTCGCGCTTCGTGGTGACCGGGTGATCCTGCGGCGACCTTCGCCAGCGGCGACCATCGGTGGGGGGATCGTCGTGGACCCATCGCCCCCGCGGCACAAGCGCTTTCAGCCCGGCGTCATCCGGAATCTGGAGATGCTGGTGGAGGGCACGCCAGCCGACCTGCTCTTGCAGGTGTTGGGCGACGACATTCTAGAGGCAGGCGCCCTTGCTCGCACGTCCGGGGTGCCTGACGCATTATCGCTGCTTCCCGATCTGGTGTCAGGCGGAGACGTGGTCATCGCCGCTGAGATTGGGGCGGCCACGATCAGCGACCGGACGATGGTGCTGCGGCATGCGCGGTTCGAGCGCCTCGCCAGCACGGTCGAAACCGCTCTTGCCGAACATCATCGCGCATATCCACTCAGTCCGGGCATCCGGAGAGACGACGTGCGTTCGTTGCTCGACATTCGCTCCCAACGGCCATTTGACGCGCTGATGCGGGCAATGCAGGCAAAAGGCTTGGCACGAAGTGATGGCGCCGTTGTCGCCGCGCCGGAGTTTCTAGTTCGACTCGATGCCACGCTGCGCCAGGTTGCGGACGCATTTCTGACATCGGCCCGCGCCAACCCGTTCGCCCCACCATCGCCGGATGAGCATGGTGTATCGCCGGATCTTGTGAATGCGCTGGTCACACTACGCGAAGTGGAGCGAATCAGCGGGCAGATCGTTTATCCAATGAACATCTTCGAGACGATCCGGCAACGAGTTCTGGACAAGCTTGGCGAAGACGGGCAGATAACGCTGGCAGAGTACCGCGACATGTTCGGCACCAGCCGCAAGTTCGCCCAGCCCACGCTCGAGTACCTGGATAAGCTTCGCGTTACCCGGCGCAAAGGCGACGTGCGGGTAAAGTTCGTGGGTCCTGGTGCGGCATCCTGATAGGAACGATGCCCTGTCCTGGCCAAGGGTGCGATGACAGGCAGCACGAAACATGCCTCCAAAGGTGCGACTGACACCTTCGGGTCCTTGACACCGCCGCGAGAATCTCTATCATGGGAGTCACTGAGGCATCGGGAGCTCCGCTGAACACCTGAATAAGAACGATCAGGAACCCGAACCGTTCAGAGGACCCGTGGGTGGCTGGAAGTATTCGAATTACCTTCGAATGCATCCTTTTCCAGATCTCGGAGGAACCCGGTCGGGAGCCAGCTTCGGCAACCGATGGGCGTCTGGCGAAAGTGTCGAATGCACCACTTCGATGCGTCCAGACGTGGTCGTCACGCAAAGTGGCGCCGCAACGGGGTTCCAGCAGGCAAGGCGATTCGTCGCCGTTTGAGCCTGATGGCCTGCGACGTTAGCCTGTCCCAGGGCGGCGACTACAAGAAGGATGCTTCAGTGAATGCAAGCACGCCGGCCTGCGGAAGCGGGTCGGCGTCCTGTATGCCTGGGCTACCATGTGCCACATGGATTCGAACGGGAGCGGCATGGACGTTTCGACCTTTTTCGGGTTGGTGATCTATGGGATGACGATCGGCGTGGCGCTGGCCGCCCCGGTGGGCCCCATCAACATCGAGATCATCAAGCGAGGCATCCAGGGCGGGTACCTCCAGGGCTGGCTGGTTGGGCTGGGCGCGCTTTCGGCGGATACGGTGTACGCCGCGCTGATCGTGAGCGGCCTGACCCCGTTGGCGGACAGCCCGGTGTTGCGGGTGCCGCTGTTCCTGGCCGGGGCGGTGATGCTCAGTTTCGTCGGTTATAGCAGCATCCGTTCGGCGCTGGCGGGCAACGAGATCAAGGACGCAGAACGGGTCAGTGGACGGCGCAGCTACGTCACCGGCCTGCTGATGGCGATTTTCAATCCGATGGGGATCGTCTACTGGATGTCGGTGGGGGCGGCGCTGGTGGCGGAGGCGGTCGGGCGCGTGGGTACGGCGGGGTCGCCAGTTCTTGTCGGAGGCGTGTTCCTCGGCATCCTGTTCTGGGTGACGTTGCTGTCGTGGCTGGCGCAGGTGGCGCGACGGTTCGTGACCGGGGACGGCATGCGCTGGGTCACCGGCTTCGGCGGTGTCGCGTTGATCGGCTTCGGGCTCTGGTTCGCCTATCAGGCCCTCGCCAGCGCCACGTAGGGATCGGCCTCGTGCCAGGCCGCCGCGTCGGCGTGCTACATCTGCCGTCTCACCGTCGTGATTGTGCGCTCGAGATGCGGCAGGAACCTTTCTCCAAAGTAATAGACGTGCATCAGCAATGGGTAGAGCGCGTAAACATGGCGGCGCAGGAGCCAGAACTCCATCGGCAGTGGTCGCAACTCCTGATACCGTTGAAGGAACACCGGCCCGAACGCGCCGAAGGCGTCGACGTAGGCGATCTCCAACTCGGGGTCGCCGTAGCATGCTGACGGGTCGAGAAACGCCGTCACCCGGCTTCCCTCGGCGAGGACGTTGGCGTTCCAGAGATCACCGTGGAGCAATGCTGGTTGTGACGGCTCGACCAGCAGATCGTCCAGACCGTCGAAAATCCGTTCGAGATCGTCGTGATACTGCTCCGGAAGCTGCTCGTGGTCGACGGCGCGTCGCATCGCGAACCGCAGCCGGTGCTCCCGGAAGAACGGAATCCATCGATCAGACCATGGACTCTCCAGCATCACCCGCCCATTCAGCGTGAGCCCGCCGAATCCGAACGATGCGTTGGTGATCCCGTGCAATCCGGCGACCAACTCCGCGCAATGCCTTGAAGCCTCGGTTCCTACGTGCTCGCCGGGCATCGCCGCCAGCACCAGCAGGTCGTCATCGTGATGGAGAACCTCAGGGACCGGGAGATCCGACACATCGCGGAGATGTCGGAGCATGTTCGCTTCCAGCGACAGGTCTGCGGCGGGGGTTGCGTGCTTGGCCACTACCGGCGGATGATGCCGAAACTCGATGCGAACCACGTCGCAGATCTTGCCGCCAGCCAGGGTGCTGGCCCGCACGACCGTATCGCCGAGGATGCGCGCCACGCGAGTTTCCAGCGATTCGTGGTCGGTTGTCGTCGCTTCGAGTAACATGCCTCAACTCAATTCCCGTATAAACGCGAGGAGCAGTTCTGGGTCGGAACACGGTGTGGCTGACCACGATAGGCTAGCATGGAATGACAACTGTCAGCGACACGTGGGAAAGGACGATGAGTGCCCGCCGACCAAAAGATTCTCGCGATTGACCAGGGGACGACTTCCAGCCGCGCAGTTCTGTTTGACGCACATGGCGCCGTCCTCGGAAGCGCTCAGAAGGAAACGCACCAACAATACCGTTATCCAGGCTGGGTCGAGCAGGACGCGACCGAGATCATCGACGTCACCTTCGCGATGGTGCGCCAAGTGATTGAGGAGACCGGCGTCGAACCGGGCCAGATCGCCTCCATCGGCATCACCAACCAGCGCGAGACAGCGATCCTGTGGGACAAAGCGAGTGGCGAGCCGGTCGCCCCGGCCATCGTCTGGCAGAGCCGGCAGAGTGCGCCGCTGGTCGACGACATCCGGCAGCGCGGCATGGTCGAGACATATCAGCGCATCACCGGCCTGGTTCCCGATGCTTATTTCTCGGCGACAAAGATCGCCTGGCTGCTCCAGAGCGATCAAGACCTGCGACGACGGGCGGAGGCGGGCGATCTGGCGTTCGGTACGGTCGATACCTGGCTGCTCTGGCATCTCTCCGGCGGCACGCGGCATGTCACCGATTACTCGAACGCCTCTCGAACGATGCTCTACGACATCCATCAGCTGGCGTGGTCCGACGAGCTGCTGGCCGACCTCGATATTCCCCGAACGCTTCTACCCGAGGTGCGGGGCAACTCCGAGATCCTGTTCGCGTGCGAGGCCGATCTGTTCGGCGCGGGGATCCTGGTCGGTGGCGTCGCTGGCGATCAACAGGCGGCGATGTTCGGTCAGGCCTGCTTCGCGCCTGGCGAGGCCAAGAACACGTACGGCACCGGCTCGTTCCTGCTGATGCAGACCGGGGCCGAGGCGACGACCTCCGAACACCAGTTGCTGACCACCATCGCCTGGGGCATCGGCGGCAAGGTCGAGTACGCGCTGGAAGGCGCTATTTTCGTCACCGGCGCGGCGGTGCAGTGGCTGCGCGACGGGCTCGGCATCATCGGCTCGGCGTCAGAGGTGGAGGCGTTGGCCGCCTCAGTCGATTCCAGCGATGGCGTGGTCTTCGTGCCCGCGCTGGCCGGCCTGGGAGCGCCGCATTGGGATCAGGACGCCCGCGGCACGATCACCGGCATCACCCGGGGGACGATGGCGGCGCACATTGCCCGCGCCACCCTGGAAGCAATCGCCTTCCAGACGCGAGACGTGATCGATGCGATGGAGGCCGACAGCAGCATCGCGCTGGAAGAGTTGCGGGTCGATGGCGGGGCATCCTCCAATAACCTGCTCATGCAGATCCAGGCCAACGTGCTCGGCGTGCCGGTGGTGCGCCCGAAGAACGTCGAGACCACCGTGCTGGGATCGGCGTACCTGTCCGGCCTGGCGTCGGGCGTCTGGGACGACCGCGAGGATGTCCGGTCGAGCAGGCAAGTCGACCGTCGGTTCGAGCCGGAGTTGAACGACGACGAGCGCTCCGAGCGCTATGGGACGTGGCAGGACGCCGTTAGGCGGTCACTGTCTGGAGCGTAGGAAACGAGCTTGAACGTGCACTGAGCTTGCCGATATGCCAGTCCGATTCACAATTCGAAGGTAGTATGAGGTCTTCTGGAGATAGCCGTACTCGCCCTCTGTTATCTTCTCCCGCGACGACTGTGGTGGTGAAACGCCCTTCCGGCGTATCCTGATGGAAATGAATTCGCTGAAGGGAGCGCCTGGTTGGCTGAAGAATCGTTTGATCTGATTGTCGTTGGGGCTGGTATCAATGGCGCGGGTATCGCCCGGGACGCCGCCATGCGCGGTCTGTCAGTGCTGCTCCTCGACAAATCCGACATCGCCGCTGGCACCACAAGCTGGTCGAGCAGGCTGATTCACGGTGGCCTGCGCTATCTCGAATATGCAGAAGTGCCACTGGTGCGAGAGTCGCTGCGGGAGCGAGAGTGCCTGCTTCAGACCGCGCCGCACCTGGTCAAGCCGCTGCCGCTGACCATCCCCATCTACGAATGGCACAAGCGTGGGCCGTGGATGATTCGTGCCGGGATGATCGCCTACGACGTGTTGTCGTTCGACAAGTCGCTGCCGCGTCATCGGATGATGAACCCGGTGCAGGCGGTCGCGCACGAGGCGGGCCTCAATCCCGATGGCTTGACCGGCGCGGCACGATACTATGACGCCCAGGTGGAGTTCCCGGAACGAGTCGCCGTCGAGTGCGCCGTCTCGGCGGAGGCGCATGGCGCGGTCGTACGCGCTGGCGCCGAGGTGGTCGATGTGATGATCGAGGCCGGGGTCGTGCGAGGGGTGATCTGGGGCGATCAGCTCAACGGCGAGACGCATTGCTCGCGAGGAGCGGTTACGGTCAATGTCGCCGGACCGTGGGTTGATCGGGTGCTGGCGGGACTGGACCTGGAAGATATGCCCAAGCTGATCGGCGGGACCAAGGGTAGCCACATCGTGGTTGAAGCGTTCCCAGGCGCTCCCGTGGACGCGCTATACATCGAGGCGAAGCAGGATGGACGCCCATACTTCATCATTCCGTGGAACCGGAAGTACCTGATCGGCACGACGGACTCGCGCTATCGCGGAGACCTCAATCGGATCGTGCCCACCGAAGACGAGATTCGCTACCTGCTCGACGAGGCGAATATCGCCATCCCGAGAGCCGGGCTCGATCGGGATGATGTGCTCTACGCCTACGCGGGGCTGCGACCGTTGCCGTATCAACCGGAGGGCAAGGAGAGCGGCATTACGCGGCGGCACATCGTGCGGGACCACGCGCCACGGTTGGAAGGGCTGCTTTCGATTATCGGCGGCAAGCTCACCACCTATCGCAGCCTTGCCGAGCAAGCCGTCGACGCCGTGTTCGAGAAACTGGGTCGCAAGGCGCCCCTGTCGACGACGCGGAAGGGGCGATTTCCGGGAGCAACCGGGTCCATCGACCGGGTCCGCGCCGACCTCGCCAGCACCGGCTGGCTGGATCCCAATAGTGCTGATGGCCTGGTCCGTGTGTATGGCGCCCGCGCCCTTGACATCGTCGCCCTGGCTGAAGGGGGAAGCGATCGCCTGCGCGCGACGGTCGATGCTGAATCCGGCATGATCGGCGCGGCGGCGATCTTTTCGTTGAACGAGGAGTTCGCCAGAACCATCGCCGATGTCGTGATGCGCCGCACCATGACGGGATACAGCCGTGATGTGGGTGTTCAGGCAGCGTCCGCGATTGCCGAGCTTGGGGTGTCGGAAGGGATATGGTCGGATGAGGCCGCGGCGGATCAGCTGGCCGAGTATCACGACTACATCACCCGGTTCCTCCCAAAGGCTTCCCCTATACAGGAACCTGCCTCGTAGTGCCGGGTCTTGTGCCCGGTGACCTTCAAAGTTGCCAATCTGCACTGGACTAACCGATGACAATGGCTTCAACGCTGCCAATCGTCCCATTACGCAGAAACCTGGCCATGTTGGCAATCTTGCCAACATGGCCAGGTTTAATCAGATCGTTGGCAGTCCTGGATGGGCCTTCCTTGCAGCCAGGACGAAGAAGCCTGCCACATTGCCACGGTGTTGCATTGGCAGCCTTCGTTCGCCTGCGAACCGTCCCGTTCCTGATACGGGAAACATTGTGGCATCAACCATCATTGTCATTTCCAACGGATCGTCCGAACTTCGTATCACCGACTACCAGTTGGCACTCTCGGACCCGTTGCCATAACGGCTCGGGTTTGATAACGTTGGCTTAACGAAATCAGCGAGGCGTTCCGGACGTGTCGCTCGAATCCCTTGCTAGCAGTCAATGGGCACACGACATATGGGTGCAACCATCCGCATGAAGGTTGTGTGCTGGAAAGGAATGCGGGTCATATGACAGCAGACGCAGACGGCGCAACGATGGGCCAGACGCGCGCCAGCCGCCTGGTCGCGGAGGCACTGGTGGAAGGACATGGTCCCACCCGTATCGTGGACCGTGCTCAGGAGATCGGGTTGCCCAAGGGGCTGACGAGCGCAGTTGTAGCGGCCTGCTGTGGTCAGAAGTGGACCCAGCATGCCGTAGATGGCTCGGCACATCCCCATTCAGCTTCAGGCGACACCGGCTGTTCCGGCTGAGTTCTTTCGCCACAATGTTCGACATATGCTAGATTTAGTTGTTGAGTCCGCCGCCAGGGCGGTGCCGTTGCGTCCTGTTTTCGGGAACGGCATCTCACCTGTCATGATTGTCGATCACTTTTCAAAGATGAGTGTTGGTGTTTTGCGGACATCTCGAGCGAGGAGTAGTGCCCTCAATCGTCGGCATCGTCGCGAGCGGATCATCAATTGAGCAAACGCCCGAGTCAGCATTGATGATGGGTTGTACCTGCATCTGAACGGTTCCAGGCCACAAGCCGCCACCGGAACCCGAATCCATGGAGCAACACGACGTGATAAAGCTGCGATTGCGCCGCATGGGCGCCAAGAAGCGACCGCACTACCGAATTGTCGCTACCGAGCACAGTTCCCCCCGCGATGGGCGGTTCATCGAATCTATTGGCTATTACCACCCAATCGAAAATCCTCCGACCATTAAGGTCGATCTCGAACGGGCGAAGTACTGGATCAGCGTGGGCGCCCAACCGTCCCCGACGGTGGCATCCCTGATCCGAAAGGCGGAAGCCGCCGAGGGAGAAGGCTCCGCCACGCCGGTCGAAGCCGATGCCGAGCCCGTCGCCGCTGAGGCTTGATCGTGACCGATCTCTCGCCAGAAGCGCAGACACAGGACGACGCCATCGACGCGCTCACCGGGCTCGTCAGCTACCTCGCCAGCGAGCTGGTAGACGATGCCGACACTGTTGCCGTGACCGCCGACCGGCGGGGGCATCACATCGCTGTCCGGCTCGAGCTTCCGGAGGAGCAGCTGGGGCAGGTGATCGGGCGGGGAGGACGTATCGCCCGTTCGATGCGCACTGCGCTGATGGTCACTGGGTCGCGCCACGATGTGCGGGTCAGTCTCGACATCGAAGGGATCGGTGGAACCGTCAGCGATGATGCCGCACCTGAGCCAGGCAATGAAGCCGAGTCCGACCCTCATGCCTGACGCACCAGATTCGAAACAGAATTCACGTGAAGCCGGAGCTCCCGACCAAGGAACTCCGGCTTCGGCGCGTCCGGCTCGACCAACGAGGCGACGAAAGCCGAATCCCCGCCGCCTGATCGACACCAGAGGACCCGAGCCGACCGATCCGGTCGACGCGGTGCGTCTGACAGTTGGTCGGATCGGCGGTCCACATGGACTCAACGGCGAGGTGCGGATGGCGCTACTGACGGACACGCCGGATCATCTCCTGGAGCTTGAACACGTCTACCTGGGTAACAGCGATGAGCCGGTCACGTTGGATAGCGTCAGGTTCCATGGGGATCAGGCGTTGGTCTCGTTCGAGGGCATCAACACCCCGGAGGCCGCCCGCAAGATGGGCGGGCTGGTGGTGAAGATTGACGGGAGCGACGCGAAGCCGCTGGAAGAAGGTGAGTATTTTCTCTACCAGATGATCGGGCTTCGCGCCATCACTTCCGAAGGCGACGACATCGGCGTGGTGGTCGACCTGATGGAAACCGGCGCCAGCGACGTGCTGGTGATCGCGCCCGACGGCAGTGGTTCCTCGCCCAACCCGTCCGGAGACCTGCTGATCCCCAACCATCCGGTCTACGTGCATGAGATCAATCCCGCCGACGGCGTGATTGTCGTGACGAAGCCGGTCTACTCGGAAGACGTCCCTTCCTGAACCGAAGCCAATCGATCGATCACGCGTCCCGTCAACATGGCGGCGCGACGGCCAACCTCGCGCTCGGGCAGATGCTCGAGTGCGGGGTCGAAAATCGTTGCCTGTTGCAGCTCGTTGTTGGAGATGTCCTTGATCGTCAGGTACGGTACGCCGTGCAGCGCCGCAACGGTGGCGATAGCGGCGGATTCCATGTCCTCGCAGAGCGACAGATGACGGTGCGCGAGTCTGGCAATCGCGTCATGTGCCTGGGTCCAGACATCCGCAGAGGCGACAACACCCTCATGCACGCGTGAGGCACGGGAGTCGTTCGCCGCTCCGATCCAGCGCTCAGGTGTCCACCCGTTGGCGGCCACTCGCACGATGGCAAGCAGCGCCGGGTCGCTCGCGATGCCGGTCTGGCCTGCGGCGGGCGCTTCCATGCCGTCATGGAGATCGAACCTGCCAGAGCCGTCGGGGGCGATCACCATCGACGTGTGCGACACGGACCGGATGCCGATGACTACATCGCCGACGTTGACGTGACGCTCGTGCGCGCCGGTGCAGCCGAAGTTTAGGATCGCGTCCGGCGCGTGCGCGGCGATCATCGCTTCGGTCGCCGCCGACGCCCGGATCATGCCGATGCCGCACGCCACCGCGATGATCTCCATTCCATTCTGGTTCCAGCTGACCGACGGCCAGGGGTTGCCGTCGTCAGGCTCGGTCGGCAGATAAGGCAGACCGGGTAGATGCTGGAGCTCGGATCGCATGGCGACGATCACGACAATGCGCTCGATGGTATTCATGCTACAACCTCGTGGCTATCGGGCGGACAACAGCGCAGATATGAACAGGATCACCAGGACAGCGCCGGTGACGCGGGCATATCGCGTGTCGCCGCACCTGACGCAGGAGACGACAACGGCAATGGTCGATGCGATGGGAGTCGCAATCATCACCAGGATTGCGAGCGCCACGAGGCCCGCGCCATTGCCATCACGGATCTCGCCGACGATGGTCGAAAAACCCTCCAGCGACGTGTGGAGCGCCTCCCCCTGGATCAGGGACATGACAAGTCCAACCAGCAGGAGCGCCGCGGAAATCCGAAACCCCCAGGTCAGCACGCGAGCGGTCGGTTGGGCGATGGCGTCCTGCGATGGGGAAGGTATCGGTGTCGGAGAGGAAGTCATGAGCTTTGTCCCGGTAGCGTAATGCCGAAGGCCCGTAGCAGCATCGAGATCGCCAGGTAGAACATGATTACGACGAAGATAATGACCAGGTTGGCGGTCTTCACCCTGCTGGTGAGATTCGATCCGATCTGCGATCCGATGAAGATGCCGATCATGGCGGGCACGACGACGGTAGGATCGATCTGGCCGTCGGCATAGAAGACGGTCGCGGTGGCGACGGCGGTCATGCCAACAAGGAATGAGCTTGTGCCAGCCGCAGCCTTCATCGGTATGCGCATCAGCAGGTTCATCATCGGCACCTGGATCACGCCTCCGCCGACACCCAGTAGCCCGGATAGCACTCCAGCGAAGCCACTGGCGCCGAGACCGACAGGCACACGTTGGGGAATGTAGATCACGGTCCCGCCCGTCGCTCGGTCGGTGAAGCTCGACCGGAGTTGGAAGGGATCGGGGTCGGTGGGCTCGGCATTGGGCACGGCAACCTGACGCCGAACCAACATGCTGATCGCGGCGTACAACAGCACCAGTCCGAAGACCAGATTGAGGACGCTGGCATTCGCGATGATCGCGATCAAGGCACCGACAATCGCCCCGCTGATCGTCGTTATGCCCAGCAACATCGCCAGCCTGATGTTGGTGAATCCGTTGCGGAGATGGACGGTTGATCCTACGACGGAGTTGGTGACGACCGCGACGGCGCTGGCGCCGATGGCGATCTTGGGATCGACGCCGAAGAAGAGCGTGAACAGCGGCACCAGGAACACCCCGCCGCCGAGCCCGAGCATGCTGCCAAGCACCGCCGAGATGGCCGCCGCTCCTCCGAGCGCGAACGCTTCACCGATATCCACGAATGATCACTCCCAATCCCCTGAATCACGATGTGCAGCCTGATCGCAGGCCGGAACGTAATCAGCTTACACGTAGTGGCCGATCCTGTATTGGCCTGATTCTGAGCTCAATGAGCAATGGCAGACACGGGGTCTGCCGCTATGTTTCCCGTTGCAAAGACCCTGATCCATTCAAGCAGCAATCGTGCGTGCCGTTTGGACGTCAAGGGAGCGCACTTGTTGACAGTGAACCGAGCCAGATGGGATGATGCCTTTAACACCCGCTCGATGATCGGGTAGCACATTCTCAACTCAAGACGAACTCCGGAGTGCAGGGGGAAGACCGGTGAGAATCCGGCGCTGTCGCGCAACTGTGACGGTCATCTCGACCCAAGCCAGGCTACCCGATTCCGGAATCTGTCGCGCACCTTTCGCGTTTTCAAGGGGATGTGGACACAGCCGCGCCGAGCCGGAGTCACCGGATCCTGGCGTCACCGACACCAGGCGTGGCTGCGTACCGATTCCCCGAACTCGAAAGAGTCCGGGGATTTTTGTTGAAGAACCGATGATCGATGTCGAGATCGGTCTCGAAAAAGGAGCGAATGCGAATGAAACGATTGGTGACGTTGGTGACGAGTATCGTGCTTGTGACGGTTCTCGCAAGCTCGACTGGAGCTGCGGTGGTTGCTTTTCAGTCGACACTCGAGGCAACCGTTGACAGTGCAGTTGACGTGCAGGCGGCCGCGGACTGGCTGATCGGGCAACAGGACGCGAGTGGGGGATTTCTCGGCTTCAGTGGCGAACCGAAAGTGTCCATTACGGTCGATGCGGTGATCGCTCTGGTCGCCGCGCAGTTGCGTGGCGTCGAGGTGGGCAGTTCCATCGATGATGCGGTCACCTACCTCAAGTCAGATGATGGGGCGTTGGTCTATGCCCAGTCGGGTATCGGTCCGGCGGCCAAGCTGGTGAATGGAATCGTCGCCTATGGTGGCAACCCGAGCGATATTTCGGGGATCAATCCGCTCATCCTCGTAGAGATGGGACAGGACACCGAGAGCGGCTTTTACGGGACCGGCGTCTTCGATCACGCGCTTTCAATGCTGGCGCTCGGCGCGACCGGCGCCGAGGTTCCGGAGGAAGCGATCACCACGCTGGAGAACACGCAGACCCCGGAGGGCGGCTGGTCGTTTGATGGAACTACCGACGAGGGGGCTGCGGACAGCAACACGACCGCGCTCGTAATCATGGCGCTGGTCGCTGCTGGTCTCGGCGACTCGCCATTGGTCGGCGACGCGCTCGCCTACCTGCAAACCACCCTCGTCGGTGACACCGGCGCCGCGTTCCAATCGGGAGACGGCGCGGTGGCGGATGCCAACTCGACCGCGCTCGTGATCCAGGCGGTGATCACGGTTGGTGACGATCCGGAGAGCGAGGGGTGGGGCGATCTGCAGTCGGCGCTTGCTGGGTATCAGAACGAATCCGGCGCCTTCTTCTATAATGAGACGGACACCTCCGACAATCTCTTCACGACCGCACAAGCCATCCCGGCGGCGGCAGGGTTCGCCTTGCCGATCGTGACTGCGCCCAGTGTCGAGCAAGCGCCGGCCACGCCGGTCGGAATCCGGGGCGGCTCCTGGGCAGCCTGAGGTGTCGTTGATGCGATCGAGCGGTTGGACTGAATGGTGTTTGCGGCCCCGACGTTGGCAGTTCGTCATGCTGCTTGGACTGTGTGTCGGCATGGCATTGCCGTTCGTAGCTCTTGGGCAGACGCCGGAGAGCGACGACGGCGCGGGAGCGGCTGCGATCGTCATCGACACTGGATCAGATGAACTGACCTACGTGGTGGCAACACTCGACGACACTGGTATGACAGCAATTGACCTCCTGCGAGCGGCGGACATTCCGCTCGTGACTGTCTCGTTCGGCGGGCTCGGTGAAGGCGTGTGCACCATTGTCCGCACAGGATGCGATGTCGCCGAGTGCCAGCGACGGCTGTGCCAGACCGGCGATCCGGAGTCACCATTCTGGCAGTTCTGGATCCAGGACGATGCCGAGGAATGGGCGATGAGCGCGCTCGGAGGCAGCCATCATCAGGTTGATGATGGTGAAATCGTCGCATGGTCATGGACCGGTGTTGAGCCGGAATTGCCAGCCCTTGGCTGGTCTGATGTCGCGTCGTTGGCTGGCGCGCCCGAGGAGATCGTCGCGGGCACTGCGTCGGATGTGCCTGGAGTCTGGGTGAGCGACGTGACACTCGACGATGACGATGAGACACCATCGGTCGCCGGCATGCTGGCATCGACAGGCGTGATCGTCTTGCTGGCAGGCATAGGACTGTTCCTCATCCGCAGACAACGAACTCACGCCGTGGAGACGACGTGATGCATGGGGCCTCCGCACCGTCGATCGATGTGCGGGCGTGGCTCCTGTGGGGAGCGGCGGCATCGCTGCCGCTGATCACCGGTCGCCATCCGCTGATCCTGCTCGAAATGCTCATCGTGGTGGTGGTCGTGCGATCAGTTTGCCTGCCAACTGAAGGCCGGAAAGGTTGGGGCTGGTTGTTGAGGGTGGCCACCATCGCCGTGCCGATTGGGGTGCTTTTCAACATGATGACGGTTCATGCGGGCGAGCAACGGATGTTCACGATCCCGGAGCAGGCGCCGATCATCGGCGGTGCCGTGACGTGGAACGCGGCGATGTATGGCATCTTGAGCGGGTTGACGATTGTCGTGCTGGTTGCAGTGGGCACCACGGTCGCGGCGGCGATCGAGTGGACGGCGCTCATGCGGTTGCTACCTGGTCGAGCCGGTGGGCTTGCGGTCGCTGGCTCTGTCGCCTGGTCGTTTCTGCCGCAGCTGGCGCGATCGTGGCGGGAGATTCGCGAGACGCAGGCGGCCCGCGGGCATCATTGGCGTGGCATGCGTGATTTCGTGCCGCTGATGGTTCCGTTACTGGCGGGTGG
>Ga0136627_1000160_pt1 | contig 22086 bp, 18 predicted proteins | sample AntDrymUQ4892206_2_FD_104652 | JGI IMG/M metagenome (GOLD analysis project Ga0136627, IMG submission 104652) | Polar desert sand microbial communities from Dry Valleys, Antarctica - metaG UQ489 (22.06) | ecosystem: Environmental > Terrestrial > Soil > Desert | place: Antarctica: Dry Valley... | reverse complement strand
TGGAGACCTCTTACCGGTAGTTTGTTGGGACGGGATACGTGGGCTAGGATCGCTCGAAATACGCTTGCTCGATCGCCGTAAGTGCGCTGTAATTTGACCACATATCGGACTCTCCCAGAGCGCAATCGGATCCTTCTTCCGAAATCAACAAACCACCGTTAGTCTGGATCGGGGCTGCCCTGTAAGCGTCGCGCGACTCTAAAACCTAGCCGGCACCTGCACGCGCTTCTCCCCGGCGAGGCCTTGCTCGGCCTCCAGTAACCGGTTCATGGACTCGACGGCTACTTCCAGTTCGGCGCGGCGGGGTTCCGTCGTCGTGAGGTATCTCTGGAAGAGGTTGCCGATGGTTATGGAGGGGCGGGTCCGGCCGAAGACGAACCAGGCTTCGGAGATGAGGATGAACTGGAGGAAGGCGTAGGCCCACCAGCTTATGAGCGGGTCGAGGAGGGCGGCGATGACTATGTAGGCCAGGATGTTGGTGCCGCAGCGGGGGTGGATGCGGCTGCTGGATTTCGCCCCCTGCATAGTCACCTCGCCGTACTTCTCGTACGCGGCCACGGCCTTATGCTCGGCGCCGTGGTAGCGGCCGACCGGGGAGAGCTTCATGCCGGCGAAGAAGAGGATGAGGATCGGCAGTATGGGGAACTCGGCGAAGAAGGAGAAGAGGCCGCCAAAGGGGCCGCCTCCCCCGCTACCGAACTCCATCAGGCGCACGAAGAGCCAGAGCACGGCCATCGTCGCGGCGAAGAAGACGAGGGTCCAGAAGGAGCCGACTACCTGGATCAGGAGCCTCGCCCAGAAAAAGACCGAGCGAAGTATCGGCAACCGGGAGAGGCGAAGCGCCAGCGGGTTCTCTATCTTCGGGATGTTCGAGGGCTCGACCTTGACGTGGATCTCGCCCTCTTTGCGATACGCGACGCTCATGAAGTTCGGGCCGAAGAGGTCGAGCCCGTCCCAACGGGCCATCCCCCCAAACTGCAGGCGCTCTTCTTTCACGGTATCTCCGGCCACACGACTCCTTCTTACCTGCGCAGAATTCGAGGCACAGAGGTTAACACGCGGAGGGCCAAGCCCTACGCTTCCTTCCTGACGAGACGCAGGAGGCCCTCCTCGCTCTTGAGCTCCCGGTCCTGCAGGAAGCGGGTGGTGACGCCGCCGCGACGGAACTCCTCGTCTTCGAGGATGGCGAGGTGGAGGGGGATGGTCGTCTCGGGGCCCGAGACGGCGAACTCGTCCAGGGCGCGCAGCCCGCGCCTGACGGCCGCGTCGCGGCTGCGGGCGTGAACGATCAGCTTCGCCAGCAGCGAATCGTAGTTGGGCGGCACCCGGTAGCCGGCGTAGAGGTGCGAGTCCACCCGGACCCCGGGTCCCCCCGGCGGGTTGTAGAACTCCACGGGGCCGGCCTGGGCCAGGAAGTTGCGGCGGGGGTCTTCGGCGTTGATCCTGAACTCCATCGCGTGCCCGTCAGCGACGAGCGCCGAGGCCGGGATATCGAGGGTCTCGCCTGAGGCCACCTTGAGCTGCTCGCCCACGAGGTCCACCCCGCTCACCATCTCCGTGACCGGGTGCTCCACCTGCAACCGGGTGTTCATCTCGATAAAGAAGAACTCCCCCCCGTGGACGACGAACTCGACCGTTCCCGCCCCCTCGTAGCCTATGGAGCCGACGAGGCGTGATGCGGCGTCCAGAAGGCCGCTCCGGATGCCCTCGGGAAGGTCCGGCGCCGGGGACTCTTCTATGAGCTTCTGGTAGCGGCGCTGGACGGAGCAGTCCCTCTCGGGGAAGGCGACCGTCGTGCCCGAGGAGTCGGAGAGGACCTGCACCTCGACGTGCCGGAGCCGCTCCAGGAAACGCTCCACGTAGACAGCCCCGTCGCCGAAGCTGGCCCCCGCCTCCCGGCTCGCGCCGAGAAAGGCGTTCTCCACCCCGGCCTCGCTCTCGACGACGCGCATCCCCTTGCCCCCGCCCCCGGCGCTCGCCTTGATAATCAGCGGGTAGCCGACCTCGGCGCCCACCCGCTTCACCTCGGACACGCTGCCGCAGACGCCGTCCGATCCCGGCGTGATCGGGACGCCCGCCTTCCGGGCCGCCTCCCTGGCCGCGGCCTTGTCCCCCATCATGGCGATGACCCTCGAAGAAGGGCCGACGAGCTTCAGGCCCACGCGCTCCAGGATCTCGGCAAAGCGGGCGTTCTCGGCGAGAAACCCGTAGCCGGGGTGAACGGCCTCAGCGCCGGTGAGCTCGGCGGCGGAGATGATCGCGGGCACGTTCAGGTAGCTCTGGGCCGCGGGCGGCGGGCCGATGCAGACGGACTCGTCGGCCAGCTCGTGGTGCAGGGAGTCCCTGTCGGCGGTAGAGTAGACGGCCACGCTCCTTATGCCGAGCTCGCGGCAAGCGCGGATTATCCGGAGCGCGATCTCCCCCCGATTGGCGACGAGTACCTTGCCGATCATGGTCCGGGTACCTCCGCACCATATCGGCTCACAGAAGCATCAATCCCCGGAAATCGCCGCGGCCAGCGGGCCCCGACCGGCGCCCCTGAAACCTTATGCCTGATGCCTGTGACCTCGCCGGAACTCGACTTCGTGAACGGCCGTCCCACCGCGTCGCTGCTCGAAGCACACAAAAGCCGATATCAAGAGGCGTCGGGCCGGAGGCTGAAGAGTGGTTGGTCGTACTCGACGCCGCCGGAGTTCTCGGCCAGGACCTCGACGACCTCGCCGGGGACGTCGGCGACGATCTCGTTCATCATCTTCATCGCCTCGACGATGCACAGGACCTGCCCGGCCTCGACGGTGTCCCCCACCTCGACGTACGACCCCTCCCCCGGGGCGGGAGCCCGGTAGAACGTGCCGACGAGCGGCGAGCGGACCGCGTGCAGTCCGTTGGTCTCGGGATCGGCCTCGACGGACTCCGGAGTCGTCACGACCGGGACTTGCGGGGCGGCGGGCAGCGCCTCGGGCATCGCTTTCACCGAGATCTCCGTCTCCCCCCGCCTGACCCGGATCTCCCCGACCCCGCTCTCGCGCAGCAGCTCGACGACCCTCTCCACCTGGTCCAGCGGCAGCAGGTCCTGCCGGTTCTCTTCTTCGTTACGCATAGCCCGGGATTCTACACCCCGCGCCGTGGGAAAACCCGGCCCCGGTTGTACAATCCGCGCAGTCAGATGATGGAGCCTTCGTGAGCATCAACGTCCTAGATCCCAGGGTCGCCCAGCAGGTCGCGGCGGGCGAGGTGGTCGACCGCCCGGCCTCCGTGGTCAAGGAGCTGGTCGAGAACGCCCTGGACGCCGGGGCCTCCCGCGTGGAGGTCGAGCTGGGGGACGGCGGCACCTCCCGGATACTGATCCGGGACGACGGCTCGGGAATGCCCCCGGAAGACGCCCGCCTCTCCGTCCTGCGCCACGCCACCAGCAAGATCCATAAAGTCGAGGACATCGAGACCGTCACCACTTTAGGCTTCCGCGGCGAAGCCTTGCCCTCCATCGCGAGCGTCTCCGCGTTCTGCCTGACCACCTCGACGGGCGAAGGCGCCGCGACAAAGGTCCTGGTGGACGGCGGCGCGCCAGCCGAGGTCTCTCCCGCCTCCCACCCGAAGGGCACGACGGTCCTGGTAGACCGCCTCTTCTACAACGTCCCGGCCCGCAGGGCTTTCCTGAAGGGCCCGCGGGCCGAAAGGGCGGCCATAGTCGAGACCGTTACCCACCGTTACCCACGTGGCCTTCCGCCTGACGGAGGCCGGACGGGACTACCTCTCGCTGCCGGAGGCGGGCGGCCTGCTCGAGCGGCTGGCCCAGATCCACGGTGTCGCCAAGGCCCGCGCGCTCCGCGAGGTGGCCTACGAGTCTGGGGCGTTCAAAATCTCCGGCTACGCTGCCTTGCCGAGCCTCACCGAAGGCGGCCGGTCCTGCCAGACGATCTCGGTCAACGGCCGCTTCGTCCGGGCGGAGAACCTGCACCGGGGGCTGGACAACGCCTACCGGGCGACGGTGCCATCGGGCCGCTACCCGCCGGTGGCCGTCGAGATCACGGCCGACCCCCGCCGCGTGGACGTGAACGTCCACCCCACGAAGCAGGTCGTCCGCTTCTCCGAGGAACGCGCCGCCCGCGAGGCCCTCACCGCCGCCGTCCGCACCGCCATAGAGTGGCGCCCACCCGCCCCAACAGCCACCCCCCGCACGACAGAACGCTCCTTCACCCAGGACCGCTTCTCCGTACCTCCGGCACGAGGGGGCTCCTCCGTGGCCGGGGACCGGCCCGTCTACCCCGCCGCGCCGCCCCGGGACCTGCGCGAGGTCCGCGAGCGCCTCTCTGAAGCTTCGCGACCGATGACGGAAGAGACGGTGGCCGAGGGCCGTCCTGCCTACGGCGAGTTGCCGGAGCGGGGCGCGCTGCCGCCGCTCGAAGACCTGCGGGTCATCGGCCAGCTCGCGGCGGGCTACATCCTCGTCGAGGAGCCGGAATCCTTGTGGGTCGGGGACCAGCACGTCGCCCACGAGCGGGCCATCCTGGACGGCCTCAACGACTCCGACAGCCCGGCGACCGTGCAGAGCCTGCTCGTCCCCGAGGTCGTAGAGCTCTCCCCGGGCGACGCGGAGCTCGCCGCCGCGAGCATCGAAGAGCTCTCCGTCTACGGCTTCGAGGTCGAGCCCTTCGGCCCCCGTTCCGTGCGCGTAAACGCCGTCATCTCCACCCTCGCGGACAGAGACGTGGCCGGCGCCTTCAAGGACGCGCTCTCGGCCATCAAGGGCTCCGACCCGGGCCACAACCGCGAGGACCGCATCCTGGCGACCATCGCCTGTCACTCGGCCGTAAAGATGGGCGACAGGCTCTCCCAGGCGGAGATGGAGAAGCTGGTCCACGACTGGCTCAGCTGCCGGCTTCCCGCCACCTGCCCCCACGGCCGCTCCATCTGCTACCGCATCGGCCTTAACGAGGTCGCCCGCAAGCTCGACCGGCACTAGGCGAGAGCCCGTCCATCAGACGGGGGGCGATTCTTGTCCCGCGCCCCGGACGCGCTTGCCGTATAACTACCCCCTGCGGTAGAGCACGGGAGGAAATCTGCGCGGAACCAGGGACATACTGCTCGGGATGCTGGCCGTCGCGGCGGCGGCCTCGACGTGGGGAACGCTCGGGATCTTCTCGAAGATGCTCTACGCCGAGGGCGTCTCCTTCGAGGCGCTGGTGGCGTTCAGGGCTGTGGTCGGATGGCTGGCCGTGATGGCCTTCCTGCTGGCGACCGGAGGGGCGAGGAGGCTTGGGGTTCCGCGCCGGGATCTGATGTTCCTGGTCCCGTTGGGACTGGTCGGGATCGGGCTCTTCTACCTCTTCTACTTCTTCACGGTGAGGGAAAGTGCGGTGGGGACTGCGGCGGTCTTGCTCTACAGCTCCCCGGCTTTCGTAGTGGTGCTGGCCTGGCTCTTTCTTGAGGAAGGGCTCGGCCCGGCCAAGCTGGTCTCGCTCGGGCTCACCATCGGCGGGGTCCTTCTCGTCGCGGGCGCGTACGACCCGGCGAACCTTGAGGTCACCCCGACGGTGCTGGTCACCGGGTTGCTCGCGGGACTCACCTATGGCCTGTACTCGATCTTCGGCCGCCCCGTGGCCGGGCGGCTGGGGCCGGCCGTGATCCTCTCCTACGCCCTGTTCTTCGGCGCGGTGTTGCTGTCCCTGGCCGCCATCCCCACCTTCCACACCCTGGTCGGGCTCCCCGGCACCTCTTACGCGGTGCTCTTCATGCTCGCGGTCGTGCACACGACGCTGGCGTTCGCGCTCTACACCTTCGGGCTCGGACGCCTGGGGGCGGGACGGGCGGCCATCGTGGCTACCGTCGAGCCCGTGGTGGCGGGCGCCCTTGGGACGGTCCTGCTGGGCGAGGAGCTCACAGTTCCGAAGATCGTTGGGGCGACGCTCGTGATCTCCGGCGCGGTGCTGGCCCAGATCAAGTTCGGGAAAACCGGCCGAACAGGAGAGGCTCTGTGATCTTGGCCCTACCCGGCCAAAGCGGGTACTATGTTGCCGCACGCAAACGACGTTGACCGCGAAGGATTCGCATGTCTCGCACAACCCCGTCTGGCAGAGGCCGCGGGAGGGGCGCGGGGGAAGGCCCACGAGACGCAGGACCGGGACGGGGAGGTTCTCCGGCCCCGACGGATAGAGGAGGAGCGTCGTGCCCATAGAGTTCAAGGGTGGCGGTTCAGGCTACTCTTTGGGGGTCGAGGAGGAGCTCCACATCGTGGACGCCACGACCGGGGAGCTCGTCCCGAAGATCGAGGATGTCATGGCCCGGCTCCCGAAGGAGCTGTGCGAGTTCGTCTCCTACGAGCTCTTCCAGTCCGTGCTGGAGATAAAGACCCCGCCCTGCGCCACCGCCGCCGACACGGAGAAGCACCTGCGCGAACTGCGGGGCCGCGTGGGGTCCTGGGCCGCCGCCTGCGGCGCCTCGCTCGCCTCGGCCGGAACCCACCCTTTCAGCCGCTACCGCGACCAGAAGGTCACGGAGCAGGACCGCTATATCAAGGTAATAGAGACTCTGCGGTGGGTGGCAGAGCGGGAGGTGATCTTCGGCCAGCACGTCCACGTCGCCGTGCCAGACGAGGAGAAGGTCATAGAGGCCCACAACCGCCTCTCCGAACACGCCCCCCTCCTCCTCGCCCTCTCCGCAAACTCCCCCTTCTGGCAAGACTTCGACACGGGCTTCGAGTCGTGCCGGGTCAAGATCTTCGAGACCTTCCCCCGCGCCGGCCTCCCCCCCGCCTTCCCGGACTGGGAGTCCTTCGAAAAATACGTGGACCTCATGGTCCGCTCGGGCGCCATGGAAGACTATACTTACTGCTGGTGGGACGTCCGTCCGCACCCCAATATAGGGACCATAGAGCTCCGCATCCTCGACTCCCAGACGAACCTCAAGTACGCCACAGCCCTCACGGCCCTCACCCAGTGTGTCGTCGCCCACGCCCTCGAAGACTCTGAACCACGAGGCCCCTACAACAAGGACCTCGCGGAGGAGAACAAGTGGCGGGCCTCCCGCCACGGCATGGACGCAGCCTTCTACGACGGGGACACGACCGTCCCCGCCAGGGATATCGCCCGCGACCTCGTCGAAAAGCTCAACCCTCACGCCCAGGACCTCGGCTGCGAGACCGAGCTCGAAGGCATACTCGAGATAGTCGAGGGCGGCACCGGCAGCCAGAGCCAGCGGGAGGTCTATGAGAACAGCGGCGACTTTCTCGACGTGGTCGCGTTCTTGATAGAGGGGACGAGGCCGGCGCTCGCCGAGGAGCAGAGCTAGATTTTAGGTTCTAGGTTTTGAGGCTTCAGGCAACAGTTCTGCTGGCCGATCCCGGCGGTCTATCGCATACCAGACGACTGGCGCGTCCCTCCAGCGGGTCTCGCCGCGTGGGGTGAGTCCAGCCCTCTCCGCGACGCGCCGCGAGGCTGTGTTCCCGGGTTGGATGATGCTGATTATCCTCACCAGCCCGAGCGTCTCGAACCCGTAAGCCACGCTGGCCTTCGCCGCCTCGGTAGCGAGACCTTGTCCCCAGAAGGCGCGATCCAGCCTCCACCCGACCTCGGTCTTGTGTTCGCCTTCGGCCAATCCTCCTGATGGGCGAGGCCGGCGAACCCCACGAAAGCGCCGGTCGCCCTCTTCTCCGCCGCCCAGAGCCCGAACCCCCGCTCCTGCCGGTGCCGGACGAAGCGCGAGATCTGATCCCCACTCTGCTCCCGCGTAAGGGTCGAGCCATCCCCGATAAACCGCATGACCTCCGGGTCGTCGCAGAGCCGGGCGTAGGGCTCCAGATCCTCATCCCGCCACCAGCGCAGCAGGAGCCTCCCAGTCTCGATCTCAATCACCTGAAGCCTGATACCTTACTCTTCGAACCCGAGGCTCCACGCCCGGTCAAGGTCGTAATTCGAGTAGGCGCGGAAGGCGACCATGGTCTCGGTGCGGGCGACGCCGGGAACATGGGCGAGCTTCTCGGGAACTATATCGGCGAGGCTCTCGAAGTCCGGGATGCGGACCATCACGACGAGGTCGTATGGGCCTGTAACGGAGTAGGCCTCGGTGACGCCCTCGACGGCGAGCATCGCCTGGGCAGCCTCCTGGACCCGCTCTCCCTCGGTCGTGACGAGCACGATGGCCGTTACCACGCGTTCCCTCCTCTACAGGCCAAAGGTGACCGAGCCGTTGAGGGTGTTGTTGTCCAGGGTCTTCTCGTACTTGACGGGCCCGGCCTCGACGGTGGTCTCGACCTTCTCGTCCAGCGCGCCTGGGATGAAGCCCCCGATCTCGACGGTCGCCGACCCCTTGGGCTCTATGCGGGCCACGGTCGCGTTCTTGGACTGGCGCTCGGCGTCGGTGTCGAGGACGACCTCGACGTCCACCGCCGACTCGGGCGCCTCGCCGCCGTTGACGACGGTGACGGCGAAGCTGGCCTCGTCGCCGCCCGTCAGCACGACGTTCTCGCCGGGGTAGAGCGGGCGTCCGGCGACGGTGACGCCGTTTATCTCGACGCCGTGGACGGCGCTCGGGTCGCTGCGGGCGGAGCCGGTCGAGGAGGCCGTATCGAAGCCGATCTCGCGGTAGTCCATGAAGGGCTGGGGCTCTTCGAGGTAGCCGCCGTCACCCGTCTGGCCGGCCTGCTCCAGGGACTCCCGCACGGCCGGGACGTAGTGGTTGGCGATGATGGAGTCGCTGGTCCTGAAGTCCTCGACGGCGGTCGCCAGGGCGTCGCCGAAGCCGTTGCCGCTTCCGCCGACGGCGCCGGTGAGGTTCTCGGCCGCCTCCTTGCGGACGCCTAGAGCCGAGATCAGGTAAGGCTGGGCGTCCTCGAACTCGGGCGGGACCTCGTCGTTCTGCAAAGCCTGCGTGTAGAGCCTGTCCGAGAGGAGCGCAACCCTCCCCAACGCCTCCTCGTCCACCATGCCGGGGTCGCCGCCGGAGCTCTTCAGGACGCTCTGCAGCTCCCCCCTGCCGGCGTTGGACGAGTCGCTCAGAACGCTGTCCGCACCCGTGACGTACTTGCGTACCTGGGTGGATTCCTGGGTGGCCACACAGCCGCGGGCCACAAAAAAGATAAAGCCGAAGGCCATGGCGAGGAGAAAGAGGGAGCCTAGCAGCGTGATCCAGGCCGGAAGCGTCCGGCCGCCGCGCTTCTTTGGCTGGCTCCTGGAGCGTCCGGAGGGTCTCCCGGAGGGCCTCTTTCGGCGGGACTTCGGGGCGGCCCTGTGGGATCTACGCTCTATACGGACACCTCGTCGAGACTGGGTGGGCGAGGGGGGACTCGAACCCCCACGTCCTTTCGGACACTAGACCCTGAACCTAGCGCGTCTACCAATTCCGCCACTCGCCCGCAGACCCTTTCGGGACACGTCCTGGACCCGGGGGATTGTACCAGGGAAAGGCTACAGGTTTCAGGTCGCCACCTTCGGAGGCTTTCAGGTTCGAGGTTCGAGGTTCGAGGGGTGGGCAAGCGGGACCCAGCCTCGCCCAGCAACCCTAGAGCCTAAAGCCTAAAACCTGCTGCCTGTAGCCTGATGCCTAAAGGATATACAATGCCCCAAGCGTGACCGAGACCCGTTACATCGAGGGACAGGGACGTTACGCGCTGGCGGAGATGATCGGGCGCGGCGGTTTCGCGACCGTCTGGAGGGCCAGGACGCTCACCGGCATGGCCCGCAACCGGGACGTCGCCGTAAAGATCATCCCCGTCTACAACGCCGGCGAACGCTCCCGCGCCCTGCGCGAGGGCCAGATCGCCGAAGGCCTCAAACACAAGAACATCGTGAGAACTTTAGAGGTCATCCCCGGCGACCACGAGGTCTTCCTCGTGACGGAGTACGTCGCTGGCCTCCCGCTCGACGAGGCGGCCCGCGCCTACGACACCAGGGAGCTCGTCGACGCCCTGACCCAGATCCTCGAAGCCCTCGTCTACGCCCACGGTGAGGGCATCATCCACCGCGACATAAAGCCCCAGAACGCCCTCGTAGACGACCGGGGCCGCGTGAAGCTCACGGACTTCGGGGTCGCCTTCAGGGCCGGCGACACGCGCCTTACCCGCGTGGGCTTCGCCGTCGGCACCCCGGGCTACATAGCGCCCGAGATCCTCGACGGCGCGGACCCGACGGCGCTCACGGACATCTACGCCGTGGGCGCCACGGCGAGGACCCTGCTCGCCCACCAGCCCTACGAGCCGCCCCGGCGCCTCAAGGAGTTCGTGGACCGGGCCACGTCCCCGAACCCTGCCCACCGCCCGCAGAGCGCCTGGGCCGCCCTCAAGCTCCTGACCGGGCGGCGCGCGCCCGTCGCCGGCGGCCTCTCCAGGACGGCGAGCAAGACCGTCAAGATCTCCGACGGGGCCAGGGACGGCGCGTTGCGGGTCGTCAACGGGCTGACGGCCGGATGGCTCGGGTACATGCTCGGGGCGCCCCTGGTGGAGGGGGCGCAGGCGCTCGGCATAGCCGCGGGCCTCGGGGTCCTGGCGTACCTGCTGCCGCGTCTGGGCGCCCTGGGAGTGATCGTGGCGCTGGTGGTGGCCCTCCTGCAGAGCAACGCCAGCCTGGGCCTGACGATCCTCGTGCCGGTGCTCGGCGGCCTCTGGGTCGGGGGAGTTGGCGGAGCCAGCCCCGACGTCAGGAGGCTCCCGCTAGGGCCGTTGCTCGCCGTGCTGCTCACCCTCTTTATGGGCCTCGGGGCCGGGCTGCCGCTCCTCTTCGGGGCGCTCATGCGTCCCGTGGGAGCGGTCCTCTCGGCGGCGGCGGGCGCGATAAGTATGGTCTGCTACGAGTTGACGGTCAGGGACGGCAACTTCGCCGACGGCCCGTCCTCCGCGATACCCTACCTCGGGGCGAGTTTCTACACCGTGCCGACGCGGCTCGGGGTGGAGGAGCTGTGGGGCCGGGTGGGGTTGATCCTGGACGCCTACCCCAAGCTGCCGCTGCTGATCCTGTTGTGGGCGGGAATGGCGCTCGTGGTCTCTTTGGCGGAGTGGTCCGGGCGGTGGGTCGTTGGGCTCGTGGCGGCGGTCGGAGGCGGTGTGGTCGGGTACGCGCTGATCGTTTCCCAGAGGTCCCAGGAAGCGTTGCCCGAAGCTCTGACTTCCTTAGCACTCGCGGCTATAATATACGGGGTGTTAAGGTACCTCGTGTCGAGGGCGAGAGGGTAGGTTTCGTTGGGTTTCCTCAAGGGCATCGAGAAAAGGATGGAATCTCTGGTGGAGGGCGTCTTCGGGCGGGCCTTCAGGCGCCAGATCCACCCCGTCGAGATCGCCAAGGGCCTCACCAAGCAGATGGACGAAGGCCGGATGGTCTCCATCTCCCGCACCTACGCCCCGAACGACTTCACCGTCCACCTCTCCCAGGAGGACGATGAGTCCATACAGGCGTACCAGGATTCTTTGAAGGACGAGTTGATCCAGTACGCCTCCACCCACGCCGAGAACAAGAGCTACCACCTGATGACCCCGCCGAAGATCCGCTTCGAGACCGAGGAGACCCTCCGCTTCGGCGAGTTCGGCGTCACCGCGAAGCTCACCGGCGGCGACGGCCCCCGCGAGAAGGGCGCCCCGCAGGACACCTCGGGCCAGACCCGCATCTTCAAGACGGAGGAGACGGGCGGCGAGGAGGAGGCTGAGGGCACGGCGGCAATCTCCGCGGACGAGGCCAAGCACCACGGGCTGGCGCGGGAGGTCGTGGAGGTCGTCCTCGACGACGGCAGCTACCCGCTCCAAGGCGCGGGTCCGTGGACCGTTGGGCGTTCCCAGGAGAACGACATCACCGTCAACGACCCGAACGTATCGAGGCGACACGCCAGGATCTCGCGCGCCGACGACGGCTTCGTGGTGGAGGACCTCGGCTCCACCAACGGCACCCTGCTCGACGGCGCCCCGATAGACCGGGAGCGCATAGAGGGCGGGGACGAGCTGACCTTCGGCCAGACGGCCGCCCGGTTTGTACGCCGCATAGACGTCCCCGGTGGGACCCCGCGGGGCGGGAGGCCCTCACCGAGCAGGAGACGCTAGCCCGTGCTCGAACTCCAGGTGCCGCTCCTGGCGGCCAAGGCGTTGCTCTTGTTGCTGCTCTTTGCGTTTATCTACGCCGTGATGCGCCGGGGCATAGGTGACCTGCGCAAGATCCCGGACGACGAATCCTACGTGCCCGGCCGCGAGCCGCGGCGGGATCCCGCCCCGAAAGCGAACGGACGCCGCGCCTACGCCCCGCGCCCGACGGGCACCCCGGAGCTCGTCGTCGAGGAATCGGACGTGCTGGCCCCGGAGACGAGGTTCGACCTCAAGGACGGCGAGACGAGCGTGGGCCGATCCTCGGCGAGCGACGTGGTCTTGAAGAGCGATGACTACGCCTCCGGGCGCCACGCCCAGCTCACCCGCCACGGCGGCCTCCTCTACGTCGAGGATCTGGGGTCCACCAACGGGACCTTCGTCAACGGCAGCAAGACCGTGGGGGCGACGCCCGTCAGGAACGGGGACAACGTCCGCATCGGCTCCACGACCTTCCGGTACGAGGAGTAGGCGTGCCGCTCCTGGAGCTCCAACCTTTCGGCGCCACCGACCCCGGCAAGGTGCGCCAGAACAACGAGGACGCCCTGCTCGTGGGCGACGGCGGGGACGAGACGCTCTTCGTCGTCGCCGACGGCGTCGGCGGCTTCGAGGCCGGGGAGGTGGCGAGCTCCATCGCCATCGACGTGCTGCGCGGGCTCGGCCCCGACGACTCCTTCGAGGAGGCGATAGGGGAGGCGAACCGCCGCATCCTGGCCGCCGGCCGGGGGGACGACAGGCTCTCGGGCATGAGCACGACGGTGGTGGCCGCCCGCTTCGGGGGGACGCGGCGGGAGCCCGTCGTCGAGGTGGCCCACGTCGGGGATTCGAGGGCCTACCTCTTCCGGGGCGGGGAGCTCAAGCCCGTGACCGATGACCACTCCCTGGTCGCGGAGCTGGTGCGAAGCGGCGACCTGACGCGGGAACAGGCCTTCGAGCACCCGCAGAAGAACCTCATCACCCGCGCTTTGGGCACCGAGGACGGGGTGACGGTGGACACGGCCGTCCTGCCGGTCGAGATCGGGGACCGCTTCGTCCTCTGCTCCGACGGCCTCACGGACATGGTGAGGGAAGAAGGGGTGGAGGAGATCCTGGCCCGCCACCCCGAAGACCCCGAGGGCGCCGTCCGCGAGCTCCTCTCCGCGGCCCTGGAGGCCGGCGGCAACGACAACATCACCGTCGTTGCCATAGACGTCAAAGAACGCCGGGAGGAGCCGCGGGCGGCCGGCGCGGCTACGGGGGACATAGACCGCTCCGGCGGGACGAGCGAGATGCCGAGCCTCGGGCCGCCGCCAGGCACGCCCCGGGAGAGGGCGGGCGCCCAGCCCTCCTCGGCCGGGGCGCAGCAGCGGCGAACGAGGGCGCCCAAGCGCCCCAAGCGGCGTTCCGGCGGGGCCGCGAAGTTCCTGGGCAGGCTCGTGAGGGGCCTGGCCGTCGTGCTCGTCGTCCTCGTGGCGCTCGTGCCGGCCTACCTGTGGGGTTCGAGCCGGTACTACTTCGCCTTCGAAGAGGGCGAGGTGGTCGCCTACCAGGGCCTGCCGTACGCTCCCTTGGGGGTCGAGCTCAACCAGGAGTGGCGGAAGCCAGGGCTCACGGAGTCCCAGATCAAGGAGCCCTACGAGCAGCCCATCGAGACCCACAAGCTCTACACCAGGGGGGACGCCGAGAGGGTCCTCGGGGACATGGGCCAGTAGGGTGATGCTCCCGTGACCCAGCGCGTCGCCACGCCCATGATCCTCGCGCTGCTCGTGACCACTTTGGGTTTCGCGACCCTCATCTTCGCCCAGGGAGCGACCAGCCCGCCCCTCGTCTACGGCGCCTACTACGCCGGGACTCTCTTCGCGCTCTACCTTGGGGTGCGCCTGATCCTGCCGCACTCCGACGTGCTCCTGCTGCCGCTCGTAACGCTGCTTACGGGGCTCGGGCTCGTCATGATCTTCCGCCTCACGTACAACATCGAGGGCAAGGAGGGCCTGGCCATAACCCAGGCCGTCTGGATCCTGATCGGCAGCGGCACGATGTTTCTGCTCGTCCTGTTTTTCCGCAACTACCACCGCCTCTTCGACTACAAGTACCTGCTCGCCGCCGTGGCCGTCCTGCTCATCGCCTCCACGTTCACGCCTCTGGGCTACGAGGTGAACGGCGCCCGCCTGTGGGTCTCCCTCGGCCCGGTCGGGTTCCAGCCCTCGGAGTTCGCCCGCATCGCGCTAATCGTTTTTTTCGCGGGGTACCTGGCCGAGACGCGCGACCTTCTGGCGGCGACGAGCCGCACCGTTCTCGGCGTCCAGGTCCCGGCCCTGAAGTACTTCGGCCCCGTCGCCCTGGTCTGGGCGGCCTCCCTCGGCCTCCTGGTCTTCGAGAAGGACCTCGGGAGCAGCCTCCTCTTCTTCGCCGTGCCGCTGTTGATGCTGTACGCGGCGACCGGCCGCATCGCCTACATCCTGCTCGGCACGGTACTATTCTCCGTCGGGTCGTTTCTGGCGTTCCTGCTCTTCGACCACGTCAAGGTGCGGGTGCGGGCCTGGATCGACCCGTGGTCGTACCCCGACACGGACGGGTTCCAGATCCTGCAGAGCATCTTCAACATCGCCGACGGCGGCCTGCTCGGCACGGGCCTCGGCGCGGGCTTCGCCCAGACCATCCCCGAGGTCGAGACGGACTTCGTCTTCTCGGCCGTCGCCAGCGAGCTTGGGCTCCTCGGGGCCACCGCCGTCCTGCTAGCCTTCCTCGTGTTCGTCTACCGGGGGACGAAGATAGCCCTGCTCGCCGAAGACGACGCCTCGAAGCTTCTGGCCTTCGGGCTGACGGCGATGTTCGCCATCCAGACCCTCGTCATCGTGGGCGGGGTGACCAAGGCGATACCGCTCACCGGGATCACGCTCCCCTTCGTCTCCTACGGGGGCTCCTCGGTCGTGGGCAACTTTATCCTGACCGGCCTCCTCCTGCTCATCTCCGAGCGGGCCGGCCGGCGCGAAGAGGGAGGGTTGGGCTCCTGAACACCCACCTCAGGCGCAGCTTCTACCTCTTCGCCCTGGGCTTCGTCGGGCTCGTGGTGATGATGGCCTACTGGCAAGTCTACTCCAGGGAGGCGCTCGCCAACAACCCCCAGAACGGCTTCCAGACCCAGAGGGCCATAGAGTCCCCCCGAGGCCTGATCCTGGCGGGAGACGGCGAGACGGTGCTCGCCAAGAGCGAGAAGCGCGAGGGCGTCTCCGGCCCCGTCTACGAGCGCGTCTATCCCGGGGGGGAGCCCTTCACCGGCGTCGTCGGCTACTGGAGCACCAGGTACGGCGCCACGGGAATCGAGATCGGCAGCAACACCGACCTCTCAAGCGTCGCCGGCGACCCCGAGACCCTCGACGAGCTCATAAACCGCGCCACCGGCGGCCCCCAGCGCGGCAACGACGTGGTCTTGACCCTTGACTCCGACCTGCAACGTCAGGCCTACGAGTCCCTCGCCGCGAGCCCCACGGGTCGGGGATCGGCGATGGCCGTAGACCCGAAGACCGGCGAGATACTCGCGCTCGCCACCTACCCCTCCTTCGACAACAACAACATCGACGAGACCCTGCCGGAGCTCTCCCAGGAACCGGACGCCCCCCTCATCAACCGGGCCACCCAGAGCCTCTACCCGCCGGGGTCCACCTTCAAGGTCATAACGTCCGCCGCGGCGCTCAAAGCTGGGGTGCAGCCCACGGAAGAGTTCTTCGATCCGGGGACCTACGAGACGGCCGGGCTGACCGTCAGCAACTACCAGGGCAAAGACTTCGGGAGGATCACCTTCGCCGAGGCGCTGGCGTTCTCGGTTAACGTGATCTTCGCCAAGATCGCCATCTTCGAGGTGGGCCCGGAGCTCCTCGCCGAGACGGCCACGGACTTCGGCTACGGCGACCCCTACGACGATTTCCCCCTCCCCGTCTCCGGCAGCGACCTCGGCTACCCGGTCGAGCAGTGGGTCGAGGGGAATACGGCCCAGATAAGCTTCGGCCAGGACAGGGTCTCCTCCAACGTCTTCGAGATGGCCCTTGTAGCAGCGACGGTCGCCAACGGCGGGGATATGATGGATCCCCGCATCGTCAAGGAGGTACGCTCCTCCGACGGCATCATCCTCGACAGGCCGAGCCCGAGCGTCCGCAGCGACGCGCTGGACGGCGCCACCGCTGGCACGTTGAACCAGATGATGCAGGGCGTCATCACCACGGGCCAGCTCACGGAGGCGGAGGTGCCCGGCGTCACGGTCGCGGGAAAGACCGGGACGGCGGAGGACCCGCCGCGGGATCCCCACTCCTGGTTCATCTCCTTCGCCCCGGCCGACGACCCCGAGATAGCCGTCGCGGTCATGGTCGAGAACGGCGGCGTGATCGACGCGGAGGGCGACGCGGCCACCCCCGCCGTCCCCATAGCCCAGGACCTGATGGAGACCCACCTGAGAGACGGGGGCGGGTAAAGATATAATGGGACGCTAGTGCAGCAGCTTGTAGACAACCGCTACCGCCTGCGCCAACCGCTCGGAAGCGGCGGCATGGCCGAGGTATTCCTGGCCCACGACGACATCCTGGACCGAGACGTGGCCCTGAAGGTCATGAGCGGCCGGTACGCCGACGACGACGAGTTCGTCGAGCGCTTCAGGCGCGAGGCCCAGAGCGCCGCCGCCCTCTCCCACCCGAACATCGTCTCGATTTTTGATCGGGGCGTGTCCGATGACGGGACGTACTACATCGCCATGGAGTACCTCTCCGGCGGTACTTTGAAGGACCGCATCCTGAAGCGCGGGGCGCTCCCCCCGCGCACGGCGGCGGCGGTGGCGCTGCAGATCGCGGAGGCTCTGCGGGCGGCGCACGAGCGGGACGTGATCCACCGCGACATCAAGCCCCACAACATCTTGATCACGGGCTCCGGCGACGTGAAGGTGACGGACTTCGGCATCGCCAGGGCGGCCTCCTCCTCGACGATGACCCGCACGGGCCACATCCTCGGCACGGCCCACTACATATCCCCGGAACAGGCGATGGGAGAGCCGGTGGGCCCGGCGAGCGACCTCTACTCTTTAGGCGTCGTCCTCTACGAGATGCTCACGGGAGAGATGCCCTTCGACGCAGACACCCCTTTAGGTATCGCGATGAAGCACGTGAACGGCCACCTCGTCCCGCCGCAGGTGCTCAACTCGGGGATACCGGACGGCATTAACGCTGTCACGGTGAGGCTGCTCGCGAAGAACCCCGAGGACCGCTACGCCAACGACGCCGAGCTCATAGAGGACCTCGAAAGGGTCGTGGCGGGCCTCGACCCTTCTGGCGCGACGACGGAGATGGCGACGAGCGTCCTACCGGCGGCGACGACCCGCATCGCCGCCCCACCTCAGAGCGTCCGCCCGAACAAGAAGAAGAGGCGGGCCGCCCCATTCATCCTGGCGCTCCTCGCCCTCCTGCTGCTGGTCCCCCTCGCCTGGGCCGGATACAACCTCCTCGGAAACCAGCCAGAAGAGGCCCCACCGCCCGCGATGCTCTCCGTCCCAAGCCTCGTCGGCATGGACGTGGACGCGGCAGAGGACGAGTTCGGGGACGACTTCGAGATCGAGACGACCGCGGAGGTCGAAGGCGAGCGGCCCGTCGGCACCATCCTGGGCCAGGACCCGGAGGGCGGGGAGGCCAGGGAGGGCTCGACCGTCTCCGTGGAGGTGGTCGACACGCAGGTGGCCGACGTGCCGGACGTCGTCGGCGAGGGTCGGAACGCGGCCAAAGACGCCCTGAGGGACGCGGGGTTCGAGGCCTCCACGGACGAGCGGGAGAGCTCTTTCGAGGACGAGGGCTCCATCATCTCCCAGGACCCCGAAGGCGGGGAGAGCGTCGAGAGAGACTCCGATATCACCATAACCGTCGGAACCGGGCCGGAATCCGTGCGGGTGCCCGACGTGGCCGGGGGCACCGTGGCGCAGGCGGGCCAGATCCTCGAAGGGGCGGGCCTCGTGCTCGGGGAGGTGGTCGAGGACTACAGCGACACCGTGCCGGAGGGCTCCGTCATCTCCCAGGACCCGGGCGAGGGCGAGAGCGTGGAGCCAGGCGACGGGGTGGACGTAGCGGTGAGCCTCGGCGTCGAGCAGGTCGAGGTCCCCGAGGTCTACGGCGTCAGCGTGGAGGAGGCCCAGGCGAGCCTGAGCAGCGTCGGCATCAACTCCGACCCGATAGAGGTGGAATCCGTCGAGGCCGCCGGCACGGCGCTCTCGACGGAACCGGGCGTGGGCGCCCTCGTGGACCCGGGGAGCACGCTGCCCCTCTACTACAGCGCAGGCCCGCCGGAGCCCACGGTCGCCTCCCCCGAGCCCTCGACGGAGACCGAAGACTTGGCCCCGCCGGAAGAGGAACAGAACGACGACAACGAGAACCAGGACGGCAACAACGTCCCCCCGAACGTTCAGGAGAACGTGCGGGAGAACGAGAACGTGCGGGAGAACGAGAACGTGCCGGACGCCGGACGCGGCGACGACGGCGGGCGGGGGAACCGCGGCGCAGGCGGCGACAACAACGACGCTAACAACGGCAGGGGCGGCGGGAACGACTAGAACCCCGGCGTAGGAGCGTTTCGCGAAACGCCCCTACGAGGTCCGCACCCTAGACTTCTCCGAGAAGCTCCCGGCGAACGTGGCCTTCGAGCGAGGTGGCTGGGATCTCGGCGGGCGGGTCCACGGCGACGAAGCTGTGGCGGCCGATGGCGTTGTCCCTGAGCCAGTCCTCGCCGACCGTCTTGCCCCGGTCGAGGTCGTATTCCGTCTCGAAGTAGGCCGTGCGGAGCCCGCCACCGGGCAATTCGACGACCAGAATGGGGTATTTTCCGGGCGAGTTCGCGCGGACTTTCACCGTGTCTTCGGGGGCTTTGTTCATGGTTGGAGTCTATACGAGGATCGGGCGCAGGAGAAGCGGGCGGGGTTTAGTAACCCCCATGATAAAATCAGGTTCTATGAAGACTCCTTATGACATTCCTATTCGCGGAGGGAGTTCTCGTGTCAGATCCCAAACCCAAAGACGAAGAAATTGAGGCAAGGGGCGCGGAAGGGGACGCCGGTGAGTCCCCGCTAGACAGGCGACCACCGAAAGACCTGCCGGAGGAGCTGGTGATGGGCCGTCTCGGCCGTCTGGACACCCGGCGGGCGCTGGCGGAGCTCTGCAAGAGCGTGCCGGGTCTCGACGAGGTCCTCCTACCCCGGGGCATCCGGGCGGACGCGCTCACGCGCAAGTCCGGCGGAGGGGCTGCTCTGCTACGCGGTGTGGCGCGCAGGATAATCCAGGACCCGGCGGCGTGGGGGGCCTTCAGGAACGCCGTGCAGGAGCAGATCCCGCCGGAGACCTTCGACGCCCTCGAAGGCCTCTCCCTGGATAACCTGGAGGAGCTGGAGGAGGCCCACACCACCGAGAGCCTCCTGCTGGCGGCCTTGAGCGCCGAAGAGGAGCAGGACCCCGCCGTCGTCGAGGCGTTGACGGAGGCCTGGCGCGTGGAGAAGGGCGCCGCGCAGAAGAAGGCCTCCGAAGACGCCCACGTCCGGGACCTGGAGACGGAGCTCGAGCGCCTGAAGGGCGAGAACGAGCGGCTCTCCTTCGCCTCCAGGGCCGCCAACGAGCGGGCCGCCGCCCTCGCCGAAGAGGTAGACGTCCTGACCGGCGAGCGCAGCGGGACCTCCGAGCTCGTGCGGAGGGCCGAGGAGCAGGCGGCCTCGGCCCTGGACGCCAGGGGCCACCTCGACGAGCGTATAGCCGAGCTCGAGAGGCGCGGCAAGCAACTAGAGCGGGCGCTCGAAGGCGAGCGGACCGCCTACTCCCGGGCCGCCGAACGCGTGGATGAGCTGCACGAGGAGCTCGGGAGCGTGGCCGCCGAGCGCGACCGCATAAAGAACGCGCTCCAGAACGCCCGCTTCACCGACGACGGCTTCGGCGAGCTGCTGGTGCGGGCGGTAAAAAACGAGGTCGGCGCCATGCCCGCCTCGCTCGACTCCGCCGCCAAGACGGCGCACCTCCTCGAGTTCATGGGCAAGGTCCTCCAGGCCCAGGCCGACCTGCGCGCCCCGCGCGCCCAAACCCCCAAGCCCGCCGAGGAAGAGGCCGAAGACCCGGACCCTTCCCCGGCCGCGCCGCCGGAAGGTCCGGTAGAGACTTCGGGGAACGGCAACCGGAACGGGGGCCACGCGAGGCCGAGGCCCACGCTCTCCTTCCGCGCTCTCGGCGGGGCCGGGGAGGTGGGCGGCAGCAGCCACCTGCTCGACTTCGGGGCGACGCGGGTGCTGGTAGACGCCGGCATCAAGCCTGACGGCAGGGGCCCCGCGGCGCCCAACTTTGGGGCCCTCGACAGGCTGGACGCGGCCGTCATAACCCACGCCCACCTGGACCACTGCGGGGCGCTCCCGCTGCTCGTCAGGGACCGGCCGGGGTTGCCGATCTACTGCACCCCGCCCTCGGCGAAGCTCATAGTGAGCGCGCTCAACGACCACGCGGCGATGGGGGGCGGCCTGCCTGGCGGGGCGCCCATCCACGAGGTCAGGAAGAGGCTCGTGCCCGTGCCGTTCGGCAAGCCGCTCAAGATCGGGGACACCACGGTGACGTTCACCGAGAGCGGCCACATCCTCGGCGCCGCGAGCGTGCTGCTCCGGTCCGGGCCGGCCACGGTCTTCCACACCGGGGACATCTGCATGGAGGACCACTTCTCCATACCCTCGGCTCGATTGCCCGACGTGAAGGACATAGACCTCCTCATCATGGAGGCGACGCTCGCCGACCAGAAGCCCCAGCCGTTCTCGGACTCCATAAGGACCATGGTCGAGACCATAAACGACACGACGATGGATCGGGGCGGGAGCGTGCTCATCCCGACGTACGCGCTCGGGCAGGCACAGGAGATCATCCTCGGCCTCAAGCACTACGGCAAGGAGTACGGCCTCGACAGGGACGTCTTTATCTACGTGGACGGCTCGGTGGTGACGACGTCGGAGAGGCTCTACGCCGAGCAGCTCGGGTACATGAAGCCTTACCTGCAGCACAGCGACCCGCGCGAGATCTTTTTCTCGGACAACATCAGGGCCGTCTCCAACGACGATAGGGCCCGCGAGCGCATCCTCACCAACCCCTGCGCCGTCATCGCCTCCCCGGTGACCATGCAGGGCGGCGCGAGCGCCTTCTACCGCCGCAAGCTGGAGGGAGACCCCAAGAACGCCGTCATCCTGCCCTCAAACGCCGCCTCCTCCTACGGGGCGCATAGGGGCGCGGGCGAAGAGGAGCAGTGGAGGGTCGAGCGGGTAAGCTTCGCGGCGCACTGCACGCAGGAGGAGTTGCTCGGGATAACCAGGAAGCTCTCTCCACGCCAGATCATCCTGATCCACGGCTCCCGCCGCCGCATCAGCGACCTGGCCTTCCGCCTGGCCCCCGACCACAAGATACATACCCCGACCGTCGGCGAGACCGTCCGCACCGTCCTGTAGTGGAAGGACGCGGGATCCCGGAGGTCGTCCGGCTCCGGGACGCCCGCGGCGAAAGGCCGGAGAACGCGGCGGGCATCGGTCTGTTCTGGTACGAGCCCGAGGTGTGGGCGCTCCCCATCTCCCCCGCCGCCAGGGTGCTGTACGCGGGCCTCTGCTCGTTTCTGGCGCAGGGCGAGATCAACCGCAAGGACCTCCGCGCCACGCTGAAGGACCACCCCGACGAGGCCATCGCGGAGGCCATCGACGAGCTCGTGGGCAACGGGCTGCTGGGCCTGGTCTCTGGCGGGGAGGTGCCCACCTACGAGGTCCGTTCCGCGAGAAGGCCCGAAGGAGAGCGTTAGCCGGGGAGGCGCAGCTCGGTCGGAGCGTCCTCCCCGTCGAGGTACCGGGCGAGATCGTAGCCGCGAGCTTCCGACCACCGCCGGCCCACGCCCCCGGTCGTCGCGGCGAGGTCGATGAGCCTGCCCAGGATCCTCAAGCAGAACCCGTTGAGGACGTCGTCGGGGTCGTCCACCCTGCCGCGGGCCCTGGCGACGAAGACGCCCCTTGTCTTCCAGATCCCATCCCGGTAGACGGC
>Ga0136627_1000158_pt1 | contig 22110 bp, 24 predicted proteins | sample AntDrymUQ4892206_2_FD_104652 | JGI IMG/M metagenome (GOLD analysis project Ga0136627, IMG submission 104652) | Polar desert sand microbial communities from Dry Valleys, Antarctica - metaG UQ489 (22.06) | ecosystem: Environmental > Terrestrial > Soil > Desert | place: Antarctica: Dry Valley... | reverse complement strand
TCCGGCAAGAACCGCACCGTGAAGGCCGAGTAGGCTGTCGGAGGTCTGATGGGACTGCTCGACGACGCCATCCGCGAGCACCTCGAGCTCAAGCGCCTCCGCGGGGCCGACCCCGACGAGGTCGCCCGGCTCGAGGACGAGGCGCTGGGCGATCCGCGCAGCGGAGAGTTCGCCAGGCCCGATACCGTGCCGGCGGAGTCCGCGCCCGCGGACGGAGCTTCCGCCGAGGCGCCTCCGGAGGAGGACGTCCCGCCGGAAGCTGGCGCTTACGCGGCACCGCCCGAGCCCGAGCCGGAGGCCGAGCCCGCCCAGCCCGAGGCGCCGTGGCTCGAGGACGAGCGGATCGAGCCCGTCGCGAGCCGGTCGGCGGCCGAGCCCGCTTCCCCGGACGCCGAGCCGGAGGCGGAGGTCGCGCCCGACGACGAGCCCGCCGCCGACGAGGATGTGCTCGAGGAGACGCCCGACTTCCTGCAGGAGACGCCGGAGCACGACCGGCTGTGGTTCGAGCAGAAGCCACCGCGCGACTTCGACTTCGACCGCTAGCCCGCCGCTTCGCGTCGGCGCCGCCGATCACCCTCTTTCTGGACGCCTGATCGAAGCACGGCGGCCGCTGCTCCGAAGTCGGCGGGGCAGCGCCGACTTGTCACCAAGGCCGCCGTCTTCCCAGGAACGGGGGAAGGCGACGGACTCGCCTCACTCTCTCGGTGGGGCACTCGCCGGACCAGGCGGCGCGGGTCGATTCCTGCCCCGGTGCGCCCGCGCCGCCCCGGCACCGGCCCCGCGCGTCAGCGCCGGCGTCCGATGGCGATCCGCGCGGCCGGCCGGACCTCGAAGCGGAAGCCGCAGTCACGCTCCCAGGCCTCCAGGATCCGCAGCTCGCCGGAACGGTCGATGTCGTCGAGCACCACGGTGGCGTCGGGACCGAGGTGCTCGGCGAGCGCCGGCAGGGCCGGATAGCGGCTGAGCTCGAGCGCGTGCTCGAACGCGGGTGGCCCGTCGACCAGGAGCAGGTCGATGCGCCGGGGAAGCTGGAGCAGCGCACGCTGGTCGTACCACCGCAGGTCGTCGCGCGCGAGCGGATGCGGCTCGAGCGGCGCAAGCGCGACCTGCGCGATGTCGGCGTGCCCTGCGACGGCGAGATCGCTGCGCACGCGGGCCGCCCACGCCGGGTCGTGCTCGAGCGAGACCAGACGTCCTCCGCGCGTATGCAGGAGGCGCGCCAGCACGAGCGTGCTGAAGCCCGATCCGCACTCGACGATCCGCCGAGCGTGCCGAGCGGTCACTTCGGCACAGACCGTCGCCAGCCCGGACGGCGTCATCGCGCCCTCGGACCAGGTGAGCTGCGCCTCGGCGTCGAGCACCGGGTGAGGGACGATCCGGCCCTGGCTCAAGAGACCGCCTGCGCCCGCACCGCCGCGTGAGCGACCAGGCCACGATAGGTACGCTCATAGATCGCCGCCACGCGGGTCGGAGCGTACCGCTCCGCCAGGCCCCGCAGGGGCCGGGGCCGCGACTCTGCGCCGCGCAGCACTCGTTCGAGTGCTGCGGCGAGCGCGTGCGGGTCGTCGGGCGGCACGAGGATGCCGCGCCCGTTTCCGAGCGTCACCGGGAAGCCGTCGACCTCCGTCCCGATGACGGGTACGCCGTGGGCCAGTCCGATGATCGCGGTCTGCGAGAACGCCTCTTCGCGAGACGGGATCGCGAGCACGCCGGCGCCGGCGATGTAGCGGCCGGGATCTTCCACCCAGCCCGTGAAGCGCACCCGCTCCGCGAGGCCAAGCTCACGGACCCGGCGCTCCAGGGAAGCGCGCAGGCGCCCGTCGCCGACGATCAGCGTCGGGGGCGGATCGCGCAGCAGCCCCAGAGCTTCGACGAGGATGTCAGGACCCTTGTCGGGATCCAGTCGGCCGGCGAAGACGATGCGCGGATCGGGCAATCCGGGCTCCGGACCGACTTCGGTTCCCACGACGGGAGAGATGCCCTCGCGCACCCGGTCGACCGGTAGCCCGTGCGCGATCACCGTGGCGCGTGCGCTCGGCCCGTGGGCGAAGAACTGATCGACGCGACGGAGCGCCTCACGCAGCTCGGCGATGCGCGGCCGGCCGGGCCACAGGTACCCGTTGTGCTCGCTGGCGACAAGTGGCGTGGCCGCTGGAGCGGCGCGCGCGGCCGCCCACCAACCGCCGAACATGTGCGCGTGGACCGCGTCGGCGGCGGCGAGCCTGGGGCCGAGCCAGGCGGCGAAGCGCGGCTCGGGCACCCACTGCAGGTTTCCGCCATCGCCCCAGACCTCGGGCTCCGCGCCGTGCCGGCGGGCGAGCTCGATCCCGGCCGGCGTCGCCCAGCCGCAGTGCAGCGTCGAGGCGATCCCGTGGCCGCTCAACTCGCGCATCACGCGCAGCATCGAGAGCTGGGCGCCGCCCGGCTCGAGCTTCGCGATCACGCGCGCGACCAGCACAGTCCGGCAAGCAATAGCCGCCGCGGGGTGGCCGCGAGTTAAAGAGTTGGGTCAGCGGTGGACGCGCACCGCTTCCTCGCGAGGCGATGGAGGCGAGGGGAATCGAACCCCTAACTCCGGCATGCAAGGCCGGCGTGTTCCCGTTAGCACCACGCCCCCGGGTGCGAGAGGAAGGGTAGTGCCGCCCGATCGCGCACGCGCTCGGCGACCGCGGCCGCCGTGGCGGCGTTGATGTCGACCGTGTCGCGCACGGCGGCGGCGTAGCCGCCCGCGAGCACGACGCAGACCGCGGCGCCCGCCGCCCGCAACCGCTCGAGCACCAGCTCGTCGCGCGCCCGCAGGCCGGGCTTGGTGAGCGCCAGCCGTCCGAGCCGGTCGCCGGCCCAGGGGTCCGCGCCGGCGAGGTAGAAGGCGAAGTCGGGTCGCGCGCGCTCCAGCGCGCAGTCCAGTGCCCCGGTGAGCGCCTGCCCATAGCGCTCGTCGCCCGTGCCGGACTCGATGTCGACGTCGAGGTCGGAGGGCACGCGCGTGAACGGGTAGTTGCGCGCGCCGTGCAGCGACAGCGTGAAGGTGCGCGGGTCGGCCGCGAAGATCTGCGCGGTCCCGTCGCCCTGGTGCACGTCGCAGTCGACCACCACGGCCCGGTCGGCCAGACCGTCGCGGCGCAATGCGGCCAGCGCGACCGCCACGTCGTTGAAAAGACAGTAGCCGCGCGCGAAGTCGTGGCCGGCGTGGTGGGTCCCTCCGCCGAGGTTCATCGCGACGTCGCGTTCGACGGCGTGACGGGCCGCCGCGACCGTCCCGCCGACCGAGCGGCGCCCTCGCTCCACCAGCTCGTGCGACCACGGCAGCCCCAGGCCGCGTTCCTCGCGCACCGACAGGGAGCCCTCGCGGATGCGCGCGAGCAGGCCGCGGTCGTGGACGCCGGCCAGCTCCACCCAGTCCACCGGATCGGGCTCGAGCACCTCCTCGCGGGTTGCGAGCCCGTCCGCGACGACGCGCTCGGCGAGCAGCTCGTACTTCTCGAGGGGAAACCTGTGGTGCGCGGGCAGCGGAAAGCGCCACCGGTGGTGAGTCCAGACCTTCACCAGGGGGCACAATCAATCGCCATGGCCTTACCTCCTCCTACGATCGCCAGCACCGTCGTGGTCACCGGCGCCTCTGCCGGGATCGGTTCTGAGCTCGCCCGCGAGCTCGCCCGGCGCTCCTACAACGTCGTGCTCGTCGCCCGCCGCACCGAGCGGCTGCGCGCGCTGGCCGAGGAGCTGCGGCTCGCGCACGGCTTCCAGGCCGACGTGGAGACCTGCGACCTCACCGACACGAGCGCACGGCACGCGCTCGTGGGGCGGCTGGGAGCCGGCGAGCGCGAGGTCGTCGGCGTGTGCAACAACGCGGGCTTCGGCACTGTGGGCAAGTTCCTTTCGGCCGGCGTCGAGCGCGAGCAGCAGGTCGTGCGGCTCAACATCGAGGCCGTGCACCACCTCACCGGTGCGTTCCTGGAGCGCATGGTCGAGCAGGGCACCGGCGCGATCCTCAACGTCGCCTCCACCGCTGCGTTCCAGCCGCTGCCCGGCTTCGCCACCTATGCGGCGAGCAAGGCGTTCGTGCAGTCGTTCTCCGAAGCCGTGCATGCCGAGCTCGGAGGCACCGGCGTGAGCGTGAGCTGCCTGTGCCCGGGCTTCACCCGGACGGAGTTCGGCGACACGGCGGGTGCGGCGGAGGAGGAGCGCGCCATGCCGGACTTCCTCTTCACGGACGCGGTCGACGTCGCGCGCGCCGGAGTCGAGGCGATGGTCACCGGGCGCCGGACGGTGATCCCCGGCCTCATGAACCGCGCGAGCATGATCGGTGGGCGCGCGGCGCCCCGCTCCCTCCTGCTGCCGCTCGTGCGGCACTTCACCGGGCGCGGCTAGGCCGCCTGTCGAGCCGCGGTCAGCAGCTCTCCGGCCACGCGATCGGCCGCGCCCGCCGTGCCGCCCAGGAGGCGGCGGGAGAGCTGGGCGCGGCGGAAGTACAGCGGCGCGTCGTGCTCCCACGTCGCGCCGATGCCGCCGTGCACGGAGATCTGCGCACGCGCCGCATGGTCGAACGCCTTGCCGGCCGCCAGGCGGAACGCCGAGGCGGCCAGGGGGAACTCGTCCGGCTTGTCCTGCGCCGCCCAGCCGGCGTAGTACATCAGCGAGCGAGAGTTGTCGAGCCCGCGCAGCATCTCCACCAGCTCGTGCTTGACCGCCTGGTAGGAGCCGATCGCGCGACCGAACGTGTGGCGCTCCTTGGCGTAGGCGACGCTCGCCGCCAGGGCGACGTCGATGGCGCCGACCGCCTCGGCGCCGAGCAGCGCCTGCCCGATGTACCACGCGGCCGCCGTGTCGCCGGGCGCGAGGGCGAGCAAGGTCGCGGGTGCGCCATCGAACGTGATGTGGCCGAGCGCGCGGGTCTCGTCGTAGAGCGTGGCGGCCTGGACGGAGGCATCCTCCCCTTGCACGTGCACCGCCCGGCCGTCGTCGACCACGACCACCAGATGCTCGGCGCCCGGCGCGTCGGGCACCCAGGCGACCGTCCCGTGGACCCGGCCGCCGGCGAACGCGGGCGCCGAAGCCCGTGTCAGGCCGATCGAGGGGTCGACCGTCCAGCCGTCGGCGAGGTCGGTCGGCGGACGGGCGGGAACGTAGGCCGCGCGCGACTCGCCGGCGGCCAGCGAGGCGACCACGGCCGCCGCGCCCGCGCGGTCCAGCAGGAAGCTCGCCGGCAGATGCCCGAGCAGCGGAACGCTCGCCAGCACCCGGCCGAGCTCCTCGAACACGAGCATCGCCTCGAGGACGCTCAACTCGGCGCCGCCGTTGGCCTCGGACACCAGCAGGCCGGGCCAGCCGGCTTCCACCGCGATCGGCCAGAGGTCCGGGAGCGCCCCGCCGTCGAGCGCCTCGCGTGCCGCCGCGACGGTGTTCACGCGCGAGAGCGCCCCGCGGGCGGCCTCCTTGAGGAACTCCTGCTCGTCGGACAGCGCGAAGTTCATGCCAGAGCCTTCTCCTTCGCGCGCAGCTCGGAGAAGGGGACGCCCTTGTCCAGCCGCGGCTCGGGCGGCAGGCCGAGCACCCGCTCGCCGACCATGTTGCGCAGGATCTCCTCCGTGCCGCCGGCCGACTTGAGTCCCGGCATGTCCGAGACCAGCTCGCCGAAGCGCTCGTCGGAGAGCCCCGCCGGCCCGAGCACGTCGCAGATCAGGTCCCCCGCGGCGATCGCCGCCTTGATCGTCGTCACCTTGGCCAGGGCGCCCTCCGCGCCCGGGATCGCGCCGCGTTGCAGCGACGTGAGCATGCGATAGCCGGTGAACCGCAGGGCGAGGAACTCCGTCGCGAGCTCGCCGAAGCGGTGGCGCGTCTCCGGGTCGCGCGTGCAGGCCTCGTCTGCGAGGAGCGCGTGGGCGAAGCGGTCCGCGCGCCAGCCGAAGCCCTCGCCGCCGAGCCCGATCGTCACCCGCTCGAACATCAGGGTGGTCATGCCGACGCCCCAGCCGCCATCGACCGGCCCGACCTCGGAGCCGGGCTCGAGGTGGACGTCGTCGAAGAACACCTCGTTGAAGTGCGCCTCGCCCGAGATCTGGCGCAGCGGCCGCACCGTGACGCCCGCGGCGTCCATCGGGATGACGAACATCGTCAGCCCCTTGTGCTTGGGCAGGTCCGGGCTGGTGCGAGCGAGCAACAGGCCGAAGGCGGCGTGCTGTGCGTTGGTGGTCCACACCTTCTGGCCCGAGAGCCGCCAGGAACCGTCGTCCTGTCGCGTGGCACGGGTCTGGACACCGGCCAGATCCGACCCCGCGGCCGGCTCGGAGAAGAGCTGGCACCAGACCTCGTCGGCGGTCAGCATCGGACCCAGGAGGCGCTGCTTCTGGTCCTCGGACCCATGCGCGATCAGCGTCGGGCCGAGCATGCCCACGCCGATGATGTCGAAGATGCCCGGCACGCCGGCGCGGCCGATCTCCTGGTTGACGACCACCTGCTGGAGCGGGCCGAGACCGCTGCCTCCGTACTCCGCGGGCCAGGTGACGGCGGCCAGGCCGCCTTCGGCCAGCCGCTTCTGCCACGCGCGGCGCGCGGCGACGGACGCGTCGTCGTCCCCCCGGCTCGGGGGCGCCGCGTGCTTGTGCTCCTCAAGCCACGCCCGCACCTTGATGCGGTACTCGGCGAGCTCCGGTGTGTCGTTGAGGTCCAAGGCCGGGGACGCTAGCGGATCGTGTCTGCCAGGCTGCCCACTCGTGCTGCTCACGCTTGCCCAGGCCGCCGCGGGCGTCACCGTCGCCGCGCGCCTCGCTCGCGGCCGCCGGCGCCGGCCGCCGCTGAGCGCGCGACGGACCGGCCGGCTCGTGAGCGTCGTGGTCCCGGCGCGCGACGAGGAGCGCCGGATCGGGGAGTGCCTGGCCGGGCTGGCGGGCGAGCCCGACGTGCACGAGGTGATCGTGGTCGACGACGGCTCGACCGACCGGACGGCCGAGGTGGCGCGGGCGCACGGGGCACGCGTCGTCTCGGGGATGCCGCGTGGCGACTGGGTGGGCAAGCCGTGGGCTTTGCAGCAAGGACTCGAGGCCGCGACGGGCGAGGTGGTCGTCTCGCTCGACGCCGACACGCGGCCCAAGGCGGGCCTCGTGGGCGCGCTCGCAGAGGCGCTCCAGGGCGCCGATCTCGTCACCGCTGCCGCGCGCTTCGAGTGCCGAGGCGCGGGCGAGCGGCTCCTGCACCCGTCGATGCTCGCCTCGCTCGTCTATCGCTACGGGCCCGCGGATGCCGAGGCGCCCGTCGCGCCCGCCCGCTTGATCTCCAACGGCCAGGTCACGGCGGTGCGGCGCGAGCAGCTCCTCGCCGCCGGTGGCTATGCGGCGGCCGCGGGGCACATGACCGACGACGCGGCGCTGGCCCGGGCGCTCGCCCGCTCGGGCTGGCGCGTCAAGTTCCTCGATGGGACGGCGCTCGTGGAGGTGCGGATGTACGAGTCGGCGGTCGAGACGTGGCGCGAGTGGGGCCGCTCGATCGCGCTGGCCGACGTGACGCCGCCCGCCTGGCTGGCCGCCGACGTGGCCGTGGTGTGGCTCGCCATGGCGCTGCCCGTCCTGCGGCTGGCGGCGGGGCGCCCGACGAAGCTCGACCTGGCGCTGCTCGCCGTGCGCGCCGCGCTGCTGCCGGCGCTGGGTGGCGCGTACACGCGGCGCGGCGCCGCGTTCTGGGTGTCGCCGCTCGCCGATCCGGCGACCGCCGTCCGGCTCACGCTCTCGGCGCTGCGCCCGGCGCGGACGTGGCGGGGGCGGAGCTACCCGGCCTGAGGGCGAAGAGCAGCCCGATCAGCGTCATCAGCGCACCGGTCGCCATCACGTGCTCGACGGGGTCGGTGGCGAGCTGGATCGCGGGAAACGCGAACACGCCGGCGCGCGCGCCCCACTTGAAGCCGGTGGCGGCGCCGATCGCGCCGCACAGCAGGAGGCACAGCGCGGCGGCGAGGGGAGAGAGCGCGAAGCCGCCGCCCACGAACGCCATCACCGCCTTGCCACCGCGGAAGCCGGCGAACAGCGGGAACGCGTGACCGACCATCGCACCCGCGACGCCGGCGAACGCGCCCCACCAGCCGACCAGCGCGTGGCCCGCCAGTCCCGCGGCGAGCGCCTTGGCGCCGTCGCCGAGGAAGACCGGCGCGGCCCTGCGACCGCCGAGCTGCTCGAGTGCGTTCCACGCGCCCGGGTTGCCGTCGCCGGTCCGGCGCAGATCCACGCCGTGGGAGCGAGCGACCAGCAGGGCGACCGGGATCGAGCCGAGCAGGTAGCCCAGCACGGCTGCTACGACGTATCCCACCGGTGACCCTCGCCTCCTTCCACCTCACGCGCTATCCGCGTGCGACCGCGCCGCAGGCATTCTCCCGCATGGGCCTGGACCGCCCGCTGCTGGCGCGCACGGAGGGCCTGCGGTTCTGGCGACTGATGGGCACGGGGCGCGGGCGCACGATGACGTTGAGCGGCGACCTGCGCCGCTGGGCGATGTTCGCGGTGTGGGAGGAGGAGGCGGCGCTGGACGCCTTCCTCGCGGCGTCCGAGGTGGCGGCGCGCTGGCGCGAGCTGAGCCGCGAGAGCTACACCGTGCGCCTGGCGCCGCTGCGGTCCCACGGCGCGTGGGGCGGCGAGAACCCGCTACGACATCAGGAGTCTGACCTCCATGCCAAGACCGTGGTGTCACCGCAGGCGATCAGCGGGCCTGATCCCACCGGAGTCGCAGGGCCCGTCGCGATCCTGACCCGCGCGTCCATCCGCCCGTCGCGCCTGCTGCCGTTCTACCGGGCGATCGCGGCGCCCGCGAACGACCTGCTCGGGCAGCCCGGCCTGCTCGCCTCCGTCGGCGCCGGGGAGTGGCCGCTGGCCCGTCAAGCCACCTTCTCGCTCTGGCGCTCGCTCGAAGACGCGAAGGCCTACGCCTACGGCCGCGACGACCACCGCGCCGTCGTCCGGCGCACCCGCGCGGAGGGCTGGTACGCCGAGGAGCTGTTCGCCCGGTTCCGTCCGTATGGTTCCGGGGGAACCTGGGATGGAAGGGATCCGCTCGCGATCGGGTAGGAAGCGAGGCAACCGGCGAAGCCGTTGCCGGTGACGAGCGAAGCGAGGCAGAAATGGCACGCTACGGCGGCATCGATCTGGGCGGCACCAAGATCCAGGCGGTGGTGGTGGACGACGACCACGCGGTGCTGGGCGCGTCGCGGCATCCGACGCCGACGGAGGGCGGCCCAGCCGACGTCGTCCTGGCCATGGTCGGCGCGCTGCGCGAGGCGATCGACGAGGCGGGTGTCGGAGGCGGCGAGCTCACGGCGGTGGGCGTCGGCTCGCCGGGTGCGGTCGACGACGACGCGGGAACGGTGACGAGCGCGCGCAACCTCCCCGACTGGGAGGGGTGCTACCCGATGCGCGAGAAGCTCGAGGCCGCGCTCGGTGCGCCGGTCGGGCTCTCCAACGACGTCAACGTCGCCACGAACGCCGAGTTCGAGCTCGGTGCGGCAAAGCCGTTCAGGTCGCTTCTCGGGGTCTTCTGGGGAACCGGCGTCGGCGGCGGCGTCGTGCTCGACGGTGTGCTGTGGGAGGGCCGCGGCGCGGCGGGCGAGATCGGCCACATGGTCGTCAAGAGCGACGGGCGCAAGTGCCCGTGCGGGCGGATCGGCTGCATGGAGGCCTACGCGGGTCGCGGGGCCATGGAGACTCGAGCCCGCGAGAAGGTCGCCGACGGCGAGAAGACCGTCCTCTTCGAGATCATGGAGGAGAAGGGCAAGCCGCGGCTCGCGAGCGGGATTTGGGCCCGCGCGCTCGAGCGCGACGACAAGCTCGCGCACCACATGGTCGACAAGGCGGTGGAAGCCATCGGCATCGCCGTGGCCTCGTCGCTCAACCTGCTCGACGTCGAGGCGGTGGTCATCGGCGGCGGGCTCGGCCTGCGCCTCGGCGAGCCCTACGTCGAGCGCATCCGCGACGCGATCATGCCTCACCTGTTCGCCGACCACCGACCGCCGGAGGTGCTGCTCGCCTCACTCGGCGACCTCGGCGGCGCGATCGGCGCGACGCTGCTGGCGGCGAGCAGGGCCCCAGCCGCCGCCTGAACCTGATGAGTGCCTGGCGTCTTCATCTTCGCGCTTCGGCGATCAGGTCGTCCAGGCGCGCCCAGAATGTCTTCCGGGCGATCCGGGAGGCGCGCTGCGGGCCGAGGTGGTCGCTCGCGCCGCGCCTGCCGATGACCTCGAAGCGACGCCGGGCGACGCGGTCGGCTCCGTCGTAGATCGCGCGGGCGTCGCGCGGGTCGACCACGCCGTCGTCGGCGCCGCTGAGGACCACGAGCGCGGCGCCCTCCGGGATGCGGCCCGGGTCGACGGCGGGGATGGCGACCCCGACGCCGCGCAGCGAGCGGCCCGGGTACACGCTGAACACCGCCCGCGGCTCGGGCAGCCCGACGCCGCTCGCGATCGCCGCGTAGTCGGCGGCCAGCGCGCCGCCCGCCGAGTGGCCGGCGACCACGAGCGAGTCGAGATCGGCGTCGAGGTCGGTCAGCGCCTCCCGCACGCCGACGAGCACGTTGCCCAGGACCTGGGCGGGCGGCTCGGCGATCGACTCCTGGTAGCGGGGATAGATCACGGCGTTGCCCGCGCGTGCGAGATGCTCGAGCCAGGGGGCGTAGAAGCGCGGCTCGGTCGCGCCCCAGCCGTGCAGGAAGAGCACGAGCGGCAACGGGTCGTCGGCGCCGGCCGGCCGGATCACCGTCACCCGCCCGGGCCCCTCGCCGCCGCGGGCGTATACGAGATCGCCACGGCGCTCGGTCTCGAGCCCACCACCGCAGCCTCCGAGCAGGGCGCAGCACAGGACCGCGGCGAGGACCGGCCTCACGCGGGCCCGATCTCCCGCGCGGCGGTGGCAGCGCCGAGGAGCACGAGCGGGAGGCCGCCCCCCGGATGAACCGTCCCGCCCGCGAGCCACAGCCCGCGCACGCCGCGCACGACGGTCGCCGGCTTGCGCAGCGTCCCGAGCCGGCCGTGCGGCGCGACGCCGTAGATCGCGCCCGCCACGCCGCCCGTCTCCCGCTCCAGATCCCCAGGCGTGCGGATGGCGCGCGTGAGCAGCCGGTCGCGAATGCCGAGCCGGTCGACGAGGCGCTCGGCCTCGGCTCCCCAGTCGGCCCCGTCGCCGATCGGCGGGGCGTTGACCAGGACGAACCAGTTCTCCGCGTCCGCGGGCGCCTCGGCCGGGTCGGTCGCGCACGACGCGCTGACGTAGACCGTCGGGTCGCGCACCGGCCGGCGGTGCACGAAGACGTCGTCGAACTCGGCGTCGTAGTCGGCGGGGAAAGCGATCGAGTGGTGCACGAGTCCCGGCGTCCGGCCGCGCAGGCCGAGCATCAGGGCGAGGCCGGAGACGGAGCGCTCGCGCACGTCCAGTGGCCGGCGCAAGAGGTCGCGGTGCACGGCCTCCGCGTCGATGGCGGCGACGATCGCGTCCGCGCGCACCTGGCCGCCGTCGGTCTCCACTCCGCTCGCCCGGGCGCGCGCCCCGAGCAGCCCGCCGACGCGACTGGCGCCCCCGGGCCGCCATGCCGTCTCGCGGGCGAGCGCGATGCGGCGCACCGGCGTGCCGAGCCGCAGCTCGCCTCCGAGCGCCTCCAGCCGGCGCACGAGCGCCTCCACCAGCGCGTACAGGCCGCCGCGCGGGTGCCAGGCGCCCCATGCGTGCTCGACGTAGCCGGCCACGGCCAGCGCTGCCGGCGCCCGCCTCGGATCGGCTCCCGCGTACGTCGCGAAGCGCTCGATCACCATCTGCAGCCGCGGGTCGGCGGTGTGCGCGCGCGCGAGTCGGCGGAGGGTCCACCACGGCTTGACGCGGGCGAGGTCGAGCGGCGAGGGGCGCGGGCCTGGCGCCGGCGGAACGCGCGGCGGCCACGGCGCGGGCCCGGCCAGCACCGCCTCCGACGCCCGCCACATGCCGGCGCAGGTCGCCATGAAGCGATCCCACTCGGCGCCCGCGCCGGACCGCCACGCCTCCAGCGACTCGCGCGAGCGGCCGGCGTCGGCCGACAGGTCGAAGCCGGTTCCGTCGGCGAAGCGGTAGCGGGTGACCGGCTCGACGGGAAGCAGCTCGAGCGCCTCGGCGATCGGCGCACTCGTGTCGGCGAACAGCGCCTCGAGCACCCAGGGCATGGTCAGCAGCGAGGGCCCGGAGTCCCATGTGAAGCCGTCGCGCTCCACGCGCCCGCACTTGCCGCCCGCCGCCGGCGCGGCGTCGAAGACGGTGACGCGGTGCCCGAGCGCGGCGAGCCGGATCCCGGCCGCGAGCCCGCCCACGCCGGCGCCGACGACCGCGACCTTCATGCCGCGCCGGAGGTCGTCCCCAGCGCAGCCCTCACCCGCTGCCACAGCGCCGGTGCGGCGAACGCGCCCATCGCGGCCGCACCCGCCGCGGCCACGCGCGGCCGGCGCCAGAGCAGCGCGTTCGCGAACGTCTCTCCCGCCCAGGTCCAGGCGTAGAGCGCGAGCGCGCCGTCCCCGTCGACGGCGGGATGATCGTCGCCGTCCAGCCGCGACCAGACCGCGAACACGCCGAGCCCGGTCAGCCACCAGCCGAGGAAGTTGGAAGCCGGGACCCCTTCGTAGTGCCCGCCCTCCGGCCAGGTCCAGTACCCCTCGCGCGCCATGCGCGGATCCAGGAACACGTCCCAGGCGGTGAGCGCCCCGGCGGCGACGGGAATCCGCGCCGTCGACCGCCGGGTTAGCAGGCCGGCGACCACCCACGCCGGACGTGCCATCATCGCCCACGCCGCCGCGGCCAGCAGGGGCACCCCGCCGACCCGCGGCCCCAACTGGCCGGAGTAGTGGTAGCGGCCGAACGGGCGCCCGGTCGCCACGCCCGCCAGCTCCGCCGCGAAGCCGAGCGCCCCGGCGGCCGCCACGGGCAGCGCTCCGCGCCGCAGCCCGCGCGCCTGCACCGCCTCGGCGGCCGACGTCGCGAGCATCAGGCCCACGAGCCCGCGCGTCGAGGCGGGGCCGCGCCGGCCGGGCAGTCGCCCGTAGCCGACCTGGGCCGCGGCGAGGGCGGCGAGGAGCGCGCTGGAGGCTCGCACGCCCTACTCGTAGATCACGACGTCGGGCGCCGGCTTGAGGCGCATCACCTCGGCCGGCTTCATCAGCCCGACGTCCTCCTCGTAGAAGAGCTTGAAGCCCTGCTCGAACGTCGCCGCGGCGCGCGTGAACGCCTTGTACTTCGACACCTTCACAGGCTTGGTTCCGAAGCCGTCGGCGTTGAGCACCATCGCCAGGCCGTCGCGGCGCTTGAGCTGGGTGTCGTCGACCATGTCGTCGGTGAACTGGTGCACGATGAAGAGCTTCTGCGGCAGGTCGTGGCGCGCCACGAGCTGGTCGAGCCACGCCGACGTCGCGTTGACCTCCCGCGCATCGACGTGCCCGATCACCTGGCCGGGGACCTCGCTGCCGCTCACGCGCCACTCCGGATCGAGCGCGATGCCGACGTCGGGCCGGCGCAGCCAGCGCCGCAGGCGGGTCGTCTCGGTGAAGAAGTCCGAGCGGCCGGGCTGGATGTCGAGCACCAGCAGCATCTCGTGGCGTCGCGCGGCGCGCAGGTAGCGGCGGATGACCTTGTTCGTCTGGCGGCTGCGGTACATGCCGTCCTCACCCGCGTCCGCGTTCGCGATGACGGCGATCAGCTCCAGCGCCGGCAGTACGGGACGGCGCGCGCGGGCGTAGGGGCGCGCCTGGCGGATGAGCCGGCGCGCGGCCTGGTCGGGCGTGCCGATCCCGAGCGCGCCCAGCGCGTCGTCCTGCGGCGCGCCGTAGTAGCCCACGACGCGGTAGGCCGGGAAGATGCGCCGCCCGCCCCGCGGCAGCTCGGCCGGAGCGGCCGGAGGCTCGGCGTCGGGCGCCCGTTCGGCGCCCGCCGGCGGCTCGTCGGCGCCCGAGAACGCCCCGGCCGCCGCCGCGGCGCCAACGAGCAGCAGCACGAGGATGCCGCCGGCGATGAGCCGGCGGCGTAGGAACACGCGCGATGCAGGTCGATTCTCCACTCGGGCCGCCCTACCCGCGTACGTCAGAAGGAGAACTCCACCCACCGGGCCGTCGCACGCCGCGCCGTGCTGCGACCCAGAGCTTGCGGCGGCCGGGCACGGTCGCACGGCCCGCGCGGGCGCCGTAGCCGTCGCGCTCGATCTGGCGGAGGATCTCGCGATACATCCAGCCGGCGGCGCGGACGGCGGCGCTGCCGTTGCGCAGCAGCGCGACGCCGGCCAGGCCCTCCTCGTAGCGCGCGTCGGCCTTGGCGATCTGGTCGCGCAACAGGCCTTCGCGAGCGCCGGGCAGCGGCGCGCCGAAGCGGTCGGTCGTCTCGCGGGCGAGATAAGCGCGGCCCGCCGCTCCGTCCTCGTCGAGGTCGCGCAGGATGTTCGTGCGTTGCATCGCCATACCCAGCGCGGCGGCGGCGGGGCGCGCGCGGGCGTCGTCGGTCGTGCCCAGCACCGCAGCCATGACGATGCCGACCGTGCCGGCCACGCGGTAGCAGTACGCGTCCAGCTCGGCTTCGGAGGCGAACTCGCGACCGTCCAGGTCCCAGCGCATGCCTTCGCAGAAGTCGGCGAACGCGGCGCGCGGCAGCGGGTGGCGCTCGGCCAGCGCTTGGAGCACGCCGACCTCTCGGGTGCGCTGCCCGCCGCTCCCGTGCGCCCACGCGTCCACGGCCGCCAAGCGGGCGGCGGCCTCGAGCCGGCCCTCGTCGACGAGGTCGTCGAGCGTGCGGAAGACGAGGTAGAGCAGGTAGACGTCCTGGCGCAGCGCGCGCGGAAGGAGCCGGCAGGCGAGCGCGAAGGTGCGCGCGACGCGATGCGTGGTCGCGCGCGCCTCGGCCGCCAGCGGGCGCGACGGGGCGGCGACGCCGGGAGCGACCGCACTCACGCGGCCACCCCCAGCGGCCGCCGCGCCGGACGACGATCGGCCGCCACCAGGCCCGCGGTCACCTCGGCGCCCATCAGCACGCCGGGCACCCCCGCGCCGGGGTGCGTCCCGCCCCCGACGAAGTAGAGCCCTTCCAGCCGGCGGTCGCGATTGGGCTGGCGGAAGTAGGCCGACTGATGCAGCGTCGGCTCGACGGCGAACGCGTTGCCCCAGACGGCGCCCAGGTCGCGCGCAAAGTCCAGCGGCGTCATGCGGTGCTCCACGACGACGGCGTCCGCGATGCCCGAGAGCCCGAAGCTCGTCTCGAAGTCCGCCAGCAGCGCGTCGCGCAGCCGGTCACCCTCGCGATCCCAGTCGATCCCGGCCCGCAGGTTGGGCACGGGCAGCAGCACGGCGAGGGAATCGCGGCCGGCGGGCGCCATCGCGGGCTCGGTACGCGCCGGCGCGTGGACGTAGGTGGAGAAGGTCCGGGGCAGCTCGCTGCCCCGCGTGACGGCGCGGATGAACTCCCGGTAGCCGTCGCCGACCAGCAGCGTGTGATGCAGCAGTCGCTCGAACCGCCGATCGGTGCCGAGGTAGAGCAGGAAGCACGACATCGTCTCGCGCAGTCGCCGCCGCGGGGGACGCCGGCCGACCAGCGCGTGCGTGCGCAGGACGTCCGCGTTGGAGACCACGACGTCCGCGGCCAGCCGATCGCCGCCTGCCAGCCGTACCCCGGTGACCTGTCCGGCGGCGTGCTCGATCCGCTCGACCGGCTCGCCGCAGCGCACGTCCAACGGCCGCGCCATCGCCTCCACCACCGAGTACATGCCCCCGTCGGTGTACCAGCCCCCGTCGATCACCTGGAGGTAGACGAGCGCGCCGTAGATCGCCGGCACCCGGTAGGGGTCGCCGCCGATGAAGAGGGAGTGGAACGAGAACGCCTCGCGGACCCGCGGGTGCTCGAACCAGCGCGATACGAAGGAGTGCAGCGGCCGCAGCGCGTCCATCCGCACCATGTCGGGCACCAGCCGCGCGAAGTCGGCAAGTGAGGTGAACGGGCGCCGTCCCGCGCCGAGGATGCCCGTTTCGTAGATCGGCGCCAGCGCCGCGAGGAACGGCGCGACGCGCGCGGCGTCGGCGGTCGAGAACTTCGCCACCTCGGCACGCAGCCGTGCCGGGTCGCCGGAGAAGTCGAAGTGCTCGTCGTGCCCGGCCCAGCGGATCCGGTAAAGCGGGTCGAGCCGGCTCAGCGTGAGCTCCGAGTGCAGGTCCAGGCCGCCCGCGCCGAACGTCTCCTCGAGCACCCACGGCATCGTCAGCAGCGAGGGCCCGGTGTCCCAGGTGAAGCCCTGGTCCTGCTTCTGGTATGCGCGGCCTCCGGGGCGCTCGCGCTGCTCCACGACCGTCACCTCCGCGCCCTGGCCCTGCAGGCGCAGCGCCGTGGCCAGCCCGCCCAGCCCGGCACCGATGACCACCACCTTCATCGCAGGTGCTCCGTCCCGAGCGCGGCACACGACGGGGCGCCGGCGGCCCAGGTCGCCACCCGCAGTTGCCCGACGACCGCCGCGACCGCGGCGCGGGCCCGGTCGGCACGCGCTGCGAGGAGGAAGGGCCGCGCCAGGCCGCCCGCCGCCGCGCCGAGCGCGAGGCACTTCGCGACGTCGACACCGTCGCGCAGCCCGCCCGACGCGATCACGGGAAGTCCCGGGGCGATCGCCAGCGCCCCGGCGAGCGAGTCCGCGGTCGGCGTCCCCCAGTCGGCGAACGCGGCGGCGACCGCGCCCGCGCGGGTGTCGCGGCGGCCCTCGACGAGCGCCCAGTTGGTCCCGCCCGCGCCGGCCACGTCGACGGCGGCGACGCCGGCGGCCGCCAGCTCGCGGACGTCGTCGGGATCGAGGCCGAAGCCGACCTCCTTGACGACGACCGGCCGCGGCGCGAGCCGCGCGATGACCGCGGCGATGCCCTCCAGCACGCCGGAGAAATCGGACTGCCCCTCGGGCTGCACCGCCTCCTGCACCGGGTTCAGGTGAACCGACAGCCCGTCGGCGTCGAGCAGATCGACGAGGCGCTCCGCGCGCGCGGCGGCGCCGGGCCCGCGCATCTGCGCGGCGCCGAGGTTGGCGAGCAGCAACGGTGGGCGCGAGCCGCCGACGGGCCTGTAGGTCGGCAGCAACCCGGGGTCGTCGAGCAGCGGGCGGCCCGAGCCGAGCACCAGCGCTATCCGGTGCTCGGCGGCGGCGTCGGTGAGCCGGCGGTTGACCTCCTCGGCCTGCGGCGTCCCGCCGGTCATGGCCGAGATCAACAGCGGCGCGCCCAGCCGGGCGCCGAGCAGCGCGCAGCCGAGGTCGACTTCGGCGAGGTCGCGCCCGGGCAGGGCGCGGTGGCGCAGGCGCACGGCCTCCAGTCCGGAGCCGCCATGGTGCTCGATGCCCGGCTCGGCGGCGATGCGGAGGTGGTCGGCCTTGCGGGGCGCGGGGCTGGGGTCGTCGTGCGCCATGTCCACTCTTCTACGGAGGACCCGGCGTCACAGGTCAGTGGTCGTCCGGAGGTGTGCTGAGCGCGCCGATCACGCCGAAGCCGAGCATCCCGAGCACTACGAACGAGATCACCACCAGCAGGTCGGGCCCGCTGGAGAACAGCACGTACAGCGTGAGGAAGCCGAACACGCCGATGAACGCGAGCGCGACCCCGAGGATCACGGCCCGCACCAGGTCAGTGCCTCGCGCGCTCGAGTTGACTGCGCCGCTTGCGCTCGTCGGCGAACGCCTTGATCGCCAGCAGGCCGAACGCGAAGCCGCCGATGTGGGCGAAGTACGCCACGCCGCCCTCCGCGCCCGCCGAGCCGAGGTCGAAGTAGCCGAACAGAAGCTGCTGGAGGAACCAGAAGCCGAGGATCAGCAGCGCCGGCAGCTCGATGATCGTGAAGAAGAAGACGATGAAGATCACCGTGATGACCCGAGCCCGCGGGAACAGGATCAGGTAGCCGCCCAGCACCCCGGCGATCGCGCCCGAGGCGCCGACGTTCGGGATCATCGAGTCCGGACCCACGGCGATCTGCAGGCCGGTCGCGGCCAGTCCGCCCAGCAGGTAGAAGAGCAGGAACTTAACCGGCCCCATCGAGTCCTCGACGTTGTTGCCGAAGATCCACAGGAACAGCAGGTTGCCGCCCAGGTGCAGCAGCCCGCCGTGCATGAACATGGACGTGAAGACGGTCAGCCACGTCGGGGCGGTGGGCGCCGGGCAGCTCGGATCCCCGACCTGACCGCCGCCGGTGACCTCGGAGGGAACCACCGCGTAGTTGACGAGGTGGCACAGGTACTCGGGGCTCCCGGGCGAGCCGAGCGACAGGCCGCCCTTCTGCCAGAAGAAGTACGCGACCAGGTTGAGCACGATCAGCGTCACCGTGACCAGCGGGAAGTGCAGCGTCGGGATGTTGTCGCGGAGCGGGAACATCTCAGTCGACCGCCGCCTTCAGGCGCGTCCAGTCGCCCGGCGACATGACGTCATCCCCGGACGCGACTAGCAGTCCGGCGGGGAAGCCGAGGAGGATGCGGGTCACGCGGCGAGCGGACCGGTGCCCGGAAGCTCCTGCGGGACATGCTGGTCGGCGTGGTAGCTGGAGCGCACCAGCGGGCCGGCGGCGATGTGCTCGAAGCCGAGCTCGTAGGCGGCGTCCTCGAGCGCCTTGAACTCGTCGGGATGCCAGTAGCGCACGACCGGCAGATGCCGCTCGGTCGGACGCAGGTACTGTCCGACGGTGAGCACCTGCACGCCGTGCGCGCGCAACTGGCCGAACGCCTCGACCATCTCGTCGTGCGTCTCGCTCAGCCCCACCATCAGGCCCGACTTGGTGGTCACCTCGTCGCCGCCCATCGCCTTGGCGTTGGCGAGCACCCGCAGGGAGCGCTCCCAGCGCGAGCCGCGGCGGGCGACCGGGTACAGCCGCGGCACGACCTCGACGTTGTGGTTGAACACGTCAGGGCGCTCGGCGAGCACCTTCGCCAGCGGCATCTCCTCTCCGCGGAAGTCGGGCGTGAGGCACTCGACCTTGCACCACGGCGCCTGCATGCGGATCGAGCGGATCACGCCGCACCACACGCCCGCGCCGTAGTCGGGCAGGTCGTCGCGGTCGACGGAGGTGATGACCGCGTGGCGCAGCCCCATCTTCGCGACCGACCGCGCGACGCGCAGCGGCTCCAGGGGGTCGTTCCAGGTCGGCTTGCCGGTCTTGACGTTGCAGAAGCCGCAGCGACGGGTGCAGGTGTCGCCGAGGATCATGAAGGTGGCCGTCCCCCGCTCCCAGCACTCCCCGACGTTCGGGCAGGCGGCCTCCTGGCAGACGGTGTGCAGCGCCTCTGACCGGATCAGCTCGGTCAGCTCGCGATACTTCGCGCCGCCCGGCGGCGGGACCTTGAACCACGGGGGCTTGCGGCCGCGGAACGGCTCGGTGTCCGTTCCGAGCACCTTCGTCACGTCCATCCCGCCCGGGTTCGCGCGGGAGCGCGTGACGTGCATCCGGGCCGGTGCGGTGCTCACGGCATGGAGGGTATCGGGCGGCAGCAGTGGATCAGGGAGACTCGCGCAGCCCGTAGCGCGCGTTCACGCGGCCACGGGCGCGCGGACGATGTCGAGCCGGGCGGGTGACACGATGCGCTGGCGCATCCCGTGCGCACTCGCGTAGGCGTGGGCCATGCGCTCGCGGAAGCACGCGAGCCCGCCGGTGCGGCCGGTCTCCAGCGCGAGCGACGTCATGCGGACGTCGGGCAGGCCGCACGCCGTGACCTGGTGGAAGGGCTCGACGTCGTTGTCGACGTTGACCGCGAAGCCGTGCGCGGTCACGCTCTTGGAGAGGTGGACGCCGATCGAGGCGATCTTGCGCTCCTGCACCCACACGCCCGTGTACGCCGGGCCCTCGTGGTCGCGGCCACGCGCCACGAGGCCCTCCTCGGCCAGTGCGCCGACGATCGCGCGCTCCATCGTGCGCAGGAACACGAGCACGTCGGCGGCGTGCATGATCGGGTAGCCCACGAGCTGCCCCGGCGCGTGGTAGGTGAGCTTGCCACCGCGCTGGGTCTGCACGACGTCGATGCCGCGGTCGCGCCAGAAGGCCTCGCCGAACGGGAGGTCCGCCGGCTCCGAGCGGCGCCCCAGCGTGTAGACCGCCGGGTGCTCGAGCAGCAGCAGGAGATCGGGCAGCTCGCCTGCGATCACGCGCGCGCGCAGGTGCTCCTGAAGCGCGACCGCCTCGCGGTACTCGACCGCTCCGAGGTGGCAGGTCCAGAGCTCGCGCATGACGCCTCCATGGTAGATCCAGATCCCAACCGGTCGTCGACGCGACCAGTACATCGGACAAAGTCGACAATGACCGGACGCATCGCAACCGATTGTCGACTTGCCCCTATGTATCGCGGTCAAGTCGACAATGACCGGACGCATCGCAACCGATTGTCGACTTAGCGGACCCGGCGACCCCGCGGCACGCCGACCCGCGCGCGGGCTCAGCCGAGCGGCCAGGCCTCCAGCCGATCGGCCAGACCGCGCAGGAACCGGGCCGCCAGGGCACCGTCGAGCGCCCGGTGGTCCCAGCTCATGCACAGGTAGGTCATCCGTCGGATCGCGATCGAGTCGTTGCCCAGCTCGTCGGTGATCACCACGGGGCGCTTGACCACCGCCTCCGTGTCGAGGATCGCCACCTGTGGCTGGTTGATCACCGGCGTCGCGATGATCGAGCCGTAGCCGCCCGGGTTGGTGATCGTGAACGAGCCGCCCCGCACCTCGTCCGGGCTGAGCGCGTTCTGGCGCGCGCGCTCGGCAAGGTCCTTTATGCGTGCCGCCAGGCCCTCGAGGGACAGCTCCTGGGCATCGCGGATGACCGGCACGATGAGGCCACCGTCGTCGCCGAGCGAGACGGCGACCCCGAGGTGGACCCCCTCGTAGGTGGTGAGCAGCTCTCCCTCGAGCGTCGCGTTGAGGGACGGGAACTCGCGCAGCGTATCGATCGTCGCGCGGGCGATGACCGGCAGGTAGGTGACGCCGAGCGCGCGGCGTGCCGCGTCGACGCGCGTCAGGTCCGCTTCGACGATCGTCGTGCACGTCGCCGCGGTTTGGAGCGACTCGACCATCGCCCGCCCGATCGACTGGCGCATGCGCGAGAGCGGCGCAGCGCCTAAGGCGGTTGCCTGGTCGGGCGCGGTGAACCGGGGCGTGCGCTTCCTCGGCGCCGGCGGCGCGTCGGGCTTGTAGGGCGACTCGATGTGCATCGGCGGCTCAGCCGTCTCGCTGCGCTCGCCCCTCGTGCCGTTACCAGTGCCCGCCGACGCCTGTGCCGGCCGACGAAGTCGGCTCGGTGGAGTCGGTTGGGTCTCCAGATGGGCCACCACGTCCTGCTTGCGCACCCGGCCGCCGCGACCGGTCCCCTCGATCTGCTCGAGGTCCACGTCATGCTCGGCCGCCATGCGCATGACGACCGGCGAATAGCGCTTGCCGCCGGGCCGCCGCCCCGCGCCCGCTTGCGCCGATGCGCCATGCTCGGCCGTCGCGTCGCCCTGAAGCTCGCCTGCCTTGCCGGGCGCCTCGAGCGCCACGTCGGCCTCGCTCGTGCCCTCGGACGAGTGTGCCTCTCCTGGCCTGGCATCCGTCGCGATCCGCGCCAGCACGGCCCCGACCTCGACCGTCTCGCCGACGTCCACGACGATCTCCTGCAGCCGGCCGGCGGCGGGCGCCTCGACGTCCGTGTCGATCTTGTCGGTCGAGATCGCGGCGATGACCTCGTCCGCCTCGACCCAGTCGCCGACTTGCTTCTTCCACTCGACGACGGTCCCTTCGGCGACGGAGACGCCCATCTGCGGCATCCGGATCTCGGTCATCTCAGTACTCGAGGAGCTCACGCACAGCCTCCCGCACGTCGTCGACCTGGGGCAGCACCGCCTGCTCGAGCGTGGGCGAGAACGGGATCGGCACGTCCGGCGTCGCCACCCGGACGACCGGTCCGTCGAGATCCTCCCACGCCCGCTCGGCGATCAGCGCCGCCACCTGGGCGCCCGCGGCGCACATCTGGTTGGCCTCATCGACGACGACGACCTTGGAGCACCTGCGCACGCTGGCCAGGATCGCCTCCTCGTCGAGCGGCACGAGCGAGCGCAGGTCGAGCACCTCGATCGACGCGCCGTCCAGGTCGGCGGTCGCCTCGAGCGCCGTGTGCACCATTGCGCCGT
>Ga0136627_1000157_pt1 | contig 22124 bp, 19 predicted proteins | sample AntDrymUQ4892206_2_FD_104652 | JGI IMG/M metagenome (GOLD analysis project Ga0136627, IMG submission 104652) | Polar desert sand microbial communities from Dry Valleys, Antarctica - metaG UQ489 (22.06) | ecosystem: Environmental > Terrestrial > Soil > Desert | place: Antarctica: Dry Valley... | reverse complement strand
GTCGCTCCGCTCGGGTCGCTCCGCTCCGGGGACTCGGGAGCCGCTCGCTCCGCCGTCGAAGCGTCCCCCGACCCCGGCGAGAGCCTCTTCCGCTCGCGGAAGGCGAAAGCCTTTCGGAGAAGGCGGAGCCACTCGGGAAGCGCCGGAGAGAGGGAGCCGGAGGCTTTTGAGAACCGGGAGTCGGGAGTGGGGGAAAAGTTCGGGGGCGATGCTTCCGTCGCCGGAGAGTCATCTCGAATTCATCGGGAATCCATCGGGCGCGAGGGCGGATGCGTCGCGGGAAAGAGAGTCGAGTGCATACCGACCCCCCACTCCCTAAATTTCCGCCGAGGGACAAATATCGTTGAGGAGGCAATCCGGGCAAAGCGGCTTCCGGGCTTTGCAAATCCTCCGCCCGTGGAAGATGAGGAGGTGCGCGAAGAGAGTCCGATCTTTCTCCCCGACGAGCGGGATGAGGTCGCGCTCCACTTTCTCCGGGTTCTCTTCGTCCGTGAAACCGAGGCGGTTCGAGAGCCGCTTCACGTGCGTGTCCACGACGACCCCCTCGTTCACCCCGAACACGTTCCCGAGAATGACGTTCGCCGTCTTCCGCCCCACACCCGGCAAAGCCACGAGTTCGGGCATCGTCCTCGGAACCTCCCCCCCATGATCCTCGATGACGGCACGCGCCATGCCTTGAATGGACTTCGCCTTGTTTCGGAAAAAGCCCGTCGGACGGATGTCTTCTTCGAGTTCCTCGCGGGGGGCGGCGGCGTAATCCTCGGCGGAGCGGTACTTCTCGAAGAGTGAGTCCGTCACTTGATTCACGCGGACGTCGGTGCATTGCGCCGAGAGGATCACCGCCACGAGAAGCTCGAGCGGGTTCGACCATTCGAGTTCGGTGTCGGCGTCGGGATATTCTTTTTTGAGACGGTCAATGACCTCGGGTGTCGGGGCTGTTTTCATGAACCGGGATTATAACGGCGACCGAACGCATAAACCGTCCGCCGGAAAAGGGACTTCGTGGCCGAAAAACTTTCGACTTTCACGAACCACACCGCCCCCGCGAAGAGGCTCCCCGGCTATTTCACCACCACCCCGAACGTTACGGGGGCTTTGTTTCCGTGGAGCGGATGCGTCTCCCGATCTCTCACGACCCGCCACAGGGAAGGCTCTTTCTTTTTCAGTTCCCCGAAGGCTCCGTTCCTCTCCACGTCATCGGCGACGATGAGGCCGCCGGAGCGGAGGCGAGGCCATATTTCGTCGAACTCGAAGCGCATGTTCCGGAGTGTGTGAAGGCTGTCGTGGAGGAAGAAGTCTATTTCGCCGCCGCCGATTTCGGAAAAAAGTTTCGGGAGTATCCTCCGGCTCGAACCGGGGTGGAAGCTCCATCTTTCCTTCGATTTCTCCGGGACGGCGATGGCGTGGAAACGCCGTGTGTTTCGGCGGAGCGGGCGGAGATCCACGCTGTGGAGACGACCCCACCCATTCTCCTCCATCGCCGCGAGAATGAACGCCGACGATACCCCATAAGCCACACCCGATTCGACGGCGACTTCGGGTTTCACGAGGCGACACGCGAGATACGAGAAGCGGGCGAGGAGCGAGTCGGCGGCCCACTTTTTGTGGAACCCCTCGTCCGGCGGGATGTCCGCGAGGAGGTTCCGCACGTCGCTCTCGGCTTTTTCGAGGGCGGGTTCGGAAAGAACTTTCGCCGCGTTTCCACCGAGGGTTTTCTCCACCTCCCGGACGGTTTCATCCCACGATGTGGAATCATAATCCACCCGGTTCACGAACAAACGCTGAAAAAAAGCATCCGCGTATCCGGCGGTCGAGTCGAGGAAGTCGCGGGGATGCCGGGGCGGGGGCGGCTCGTTCGTCGGGTTCATCGAGAGGAGTTTAACCCGGCGGCTCATAGGAAATCCGCGCGGCGGGTATAATGGGGCTTCGACTGAAAACCGCAACGAGAGGTTCACTCATGAAGTGGCTCAAAGTTTATGGTCTTCCGAAACTCCCGCTCTTTCTGGCGAAGTGGGCGATGAAGCTCGGGCTTCCGGGGCCGACGTGGTACAAGTGGAAAGCAGCGAGTGCGGGGACGGGGGTCATCCTCGATGAGATGATCCGGGCCGCCGACGACCTCGGCTACGATGGACAGAAAGTCGGACAACTCGCCATGAGTCGGATCGGCGAAAAACAAGGCTCCGGCCTCCGCGAGCAGCTCGGCGTGAAAACGATGAAAGACACTGTGGACGTCGTCATGCTCGCCAACCGCTTCTTCGACATCGAAATAACGCTGACGGAGACGAAGGACGGGCAATACATAATAAACGCCGACCGATGCCCGTGGTTCGGCGGGATGGGCCACGACGGAGTCCCCGGCTGGGACGTGAAACCGTGCGCCGCTTTCTCGACGTACGAAAAAGCAATGGTCAACGCCATAAACCCGAACGTCACCCTCTCGTACACCGAGAAAAGGACGACGGGCGGCCACACGTGCCGGGGCGTATACAAATACAAAGACGCCGAACTCGGCGACGGCCCCGAAGAAGGAGTCTCCCCGGAGATGGTCTCCATCGGCAAAAAGCCGACGACGAAAAAGGCCGAGAAAGAGAAAGTCGAGGCGAATGCGGAGTGAGCGTTTCGCCATTCGCCCCATGCTAAACTCGCCCCCCCGTGAGATGACATTTCCTCGGGAGGCGACGTATTAATGGAACGCATCGAGATAGACACCGCGAGGGGCAAAGAGAAAGTCCCGCCGGGGCAATATCTCGTCGGGGATCGGTGGCCCGTGCTGACATACGGCCCGACTCCCGACCCGGATCTCGAAACATGGAACTTCACCATGGATGGCCTCGTCGAAAATCCGATCCGCTTTTCGTGGGACGAATGGAACGAACTCCCGACGGTCGAAGTCCTCGCGGACATGCACTGCGTGACTTCGTGGAGCAAACTCGGAAACGTGTGGTCGGGCGTCCCCGCGAAAACCCTCCTCGACATAGCGAAGCCGAAGCCCGAGGCGAAATTCTTCTCCGCATTCTGCGACGGTGGATACACGACGAACCTCCCCGTCGAGGAGCTTTACGAGGACGATGTCCTTTTCGCGACGCACCACAATGGGGAGCCGCTCGAAGTTTCGCACGGGTATCCGATGCGGCTCGTCATACCGCGACTTTATGCGTGGAAGAGCGCGAAGTGGCTTCGGGGCATCGAGTTTTTGGCCGATGATCGCCCCGGTTTCTGGGAGGAGAACGGGTATCACAGCTATGGCGACCCGTGGAAAGAGCAACGGTACAGCTTCAGTTTTTAGGCGACGCCTTCCCGAGATACCCATACCGCGCCAAAAGCGGAAAAGTCAAAGAAGTGACGACGTTCCGATCCCTCGCCGCCATCTCCGTTTTCCATCGGTCGTCGGGACGAAGCTCGACCGAACCCGTGTCGAAGCGGTTCGGATTCCCCGAAACCGTGTGGCTCACGCCGAGCTTCACTTCGTTTTCTCCGGCGAGCGGAAGCTCCGGATCCGGCTCTCCGATGAAGTCGAGGATGCTTCGGAAGCTCTCCTTCGGCGCGGCGATGAAATCCTCGTAGCGGAGGCGCATATATTTGCCGCCCGATGAGCGTCGCCACATCGCTTCGGTGGAAATATTCCATGCGTCCCAGAGAACCGCGCTGTCGGTCGCGCTTTTCTGGTGCATGAACTCGCGGTCTTCGCTGTCGGGCTGTTCCTTCTTTTTCAGCCACGAGTACGCCGCCGCCCTCGGGTCGCGCACGAGATGGAGGACGCGGAGATCCACCTCCGGGATCATGGCGATCGCCCGCCCGTACGCGGGTTCCTTCGATGAATCCACGATGACGCGGCTGTTCGCCACGGACTTCACCGCCTCGTAAAGTCGAGCGGAGGAAGTCAAAAACTTCCCCATCCGCGCTTCGAGCTTTCGTCTCCCGGACTCGGTGAGCATTTGTGGGATGTGGCGAGTTCTCGCACCGGAAAATTGGAGACGCATGATCTCGCGGGCGTCCACGTTCTCCATACCGCCGAATGCTTCGTCGAAAACCGCGTTCCACACAGGGCATTCACGCGATGGCTTCCCGCACCCGCACAATCTATTTTCGATGAGGGCGTGCTTCCATATGAAGTTCATCTCACCGCCGGAGAAAAAGCCGTCAATTTGCCCGAGCGAGTTCGCGAGGATGGTCGAACCGCTCCGCCCGAACCCCGCGATATAAAGGACTTTCATGGCGATTCCCGGTGGATGTTTCGAGGCTTTCGCTTTTCGTGAGGCGCTTCGCTTCGTGAGACGCTCGCTTTCGCTCGCTTCGTGAGGCGCTTCGCTTCGTGAGACGCTCGCTCTCGCCCGCTTCGTGAGGTCGTGACCTCGGGTTTCGTGAGGGATGAGGGTGGCGGGTCATGGGTTTCAGGTTTTCTCCACCCGCCCCTCGCCGACAAAGAAAGTCGTCTCGAAGACGTTCGGCTTCCTGTCCGGGACACGCCATCGGACGTTTTTCCTGAAACCTGAAACCTGAAACCTGAAACCCGGCTCCTCCGAGAATAAATCCTCGCGCAAGCCACCGCGAATTCCCGAAGAACGCCCTCACGAAGCGAAGCGATCTCACGCTCCCACATATGAAACCCGCTCGGTGAGCGTCGCATTACTTCATCCATCGCGGAACCTCGCCGGAAGGTATTTCTTCGCCACGTTCCAAAATGCTCCGATGAACTCCCGGTCGGTTGCGGTGAGGCCGAAGGCGAGGAGGAGGGCGAGGAACGCGACTCCGAAAACGGCTCCGACCATCCCGACCGTGAATATGAGGCCGATGGAGGGGAGCGCGAGCTTCGCGGAGTACGCGAGTCCCGCTCCGACGATTCCGGCGACGAGCGGCTTCCAGAAAGAGAAACTATACGGCCAAAAACCGACGCGCCTTTTCACGAAGATTAGGGTGAGCGTGTTCTCGGTGAGGATCGCCGCCGCCGCCCCGAACCCCGCCCCGACGAGGCCGAACGAAGGTATGAGCGCGAAACAAACCGCCACCCCGGTGAGCGCGCCGGTCACGGTGGCGAGCATCAAAATATTGTGGTTTCCGGTCATCGCGAGCATCCGGTTCGCCGGGCCGACCGACGCGCTGTAAAGTTGCGCCGCAGCCACGATCACGAGCGCGGTGAGTCCCGCCCGAAACTCCTCCCCCCCGAAAACCGTGAGGATTTCCCCCGCCAAAAGCACGATGACGAGGAAAAGCGCGAACGCCCCGGTGAACGTCCACCGCGTTACGTCTTTATAAAGCCGCCCGAGTTCGTCGGTCATCTCCTGCGAGTGGAGGCTCGATATGATGGGAGAGAAGATCCCGTTGAAAGCGAACCTCACGAGCGTCGCGAGGGTCGCCGTCCGAAACGCCGCCTGAAAAATACCGACGAGTCCGGCGGGGTGAAAAAGCCCGAGTACGAGAACCGCCGTCCAATTATTCGCATATTGCGTCGCCCGCGAAACACTCATCGGGATGGACACCCCGAAAAGTGCTTTCGTCTCGAACTTCGGGCGGGTTTTCCCATCGAAGAGCGGTGGAAAGAGCCGCCGGAGGAAATAAAGCCCGATGAGGACGCCACACGCCATCGAGATCGCATACGCCACGACCACACTCGTGAGGCTCGCGCCGACAAAATACACCGCGACAACGAGGATGAAATATATGAGCGGGCGGAGGATTTGCTGTGTGTACGTCGCGTACGTGACGGTTTGGAAACCTTGTGTCGTCCACAAAAGGATGCTCATCGTGGCGAAGAAAGGAAGGGCGAAGGCGAACGCTTTTATGACGGGTTCGAGGCCCGCCTCGAAGAACCCGGCGAGGGTTCCCGCCCCGAAGAACATCGCGGTCGCGACGACGAGGCTCATGGCGAACGTGATGCCGACGGATTGAAGGATCGTCCCTCGCACACGGGCGGTGTCATCCTGTCCGCGATAGTGCGCGACGTACCGGACGACGCCGTTGTCGAGGCCGAACTGCGAGATGATCTGAGCCGCCGTCACGACCCCGACCCCGAGCGTATAAAGCCCGAACGAGGAAGCCCCGAGTCCCCGAGCGAGAAGCGACTGCGTTATATACCCGAGGACGCGCCCCGTTCCCTGTCCGACGGTGCTTATCCCGGCTCCGCGGGCGACGCGGGCGACGTTCGAATCCTCTCCGGTCGGGAGCTTTCCGGGCGCGTCGGAGGCTTCGGCGGGGGATTTCTTTTCGTCGGGGGTATTCTCGGGGTTCACGGCGAGAGATTATATATACGTCGCGGGTGTTTTCGAGGATGTGGAGTCCCCGGCTTTCGCGGCGCGGCGTTCTTTCAAATATCCGGCGGCCTTCGCTATGAAAAGCGAGAGTCCGAGCCACGCCCACCCGACCCCGAACGAAATCCACATGACGGCTCCGGCTCCCCCGAAATCCCGCACGACGGAGACGAGTCCGGCGACGGCGGCGATGGCGAAGGGAAGCGCGCCCCACAAAGGCAAACTCCCCTCCCTCGCCGACGCCGCGCCGAATACGACGGCCCCGGCGGCGAGGACGAAGAGTCCGGTTCGCATCGCGCTCCACGCGGGAGCCGTCATGATGTATTCGTCGTCGAGGCCGAAATAATATCTCCCGAAAGCGCCCGCGATGGTGACGACGGCTCCGGCCACGACCGTCCAAAATCCCACCTTCGCCGCGATGCCCTTCTCCCCCATGGCGAAGAAAAACACCCCCGCGAGGCCGAGAGCCATGAGGAGCGGGGCGGTCGGGAAGAGCCGCCAGAAAACGTTCGGGGTTTGGAAAGCATAGTCCGAAAGGTATACGCCGAGCGGCGAGAGCGCCCACAAAGCGCCCGCCGGGACGAGGAGGAGGAAGCTCCATTCGAGGAGGAATCGAAGGGCTTTCCGAAGGGCTTTCATCTCAGACTTTCATTTCAGTACATCGAGGGCGGTTCGCCGCCCGCGTCGGCGAGAATGTATTCGTCGTACATGCGGCGAACGACATCCGGGTTGTCGCCCGCGATGTCGTCGTCCATGTTCGGGTCGTTTTCGGCGTCGTAAAGGCGGGCTTCCTCGCCGTCGGAGCGGCACACGAGGATGAAGTCGTCGTCCCTCGTCCACGAGTGGTCATCGTATCCGAGGGTGAAGTGCGGGCGGGCTTCCTCCGGGTCGTCGCCTTCGAGGAGTGGGGTCAAATCTTGTCCGGTCATTTGGGCGGGACGCTCGACGTCCACTTGCGAAAGAATCGTCGGGGCGATGTCGTGGATCGAGGCGTAGAAATCGCTCGTCTCGCCCGCTCCGATGCCTTCGGGATGGCGTATGAAGAACGGGATGTCGGTGAGTTCCGGCCACATTGCGCGGGCGACTTTCCCGGTGAAGCCGTGTTCGGCGAGGGAGACTCCGTGGTCGCTCATGACCATGACGAGGGTGTTCTCCATGAAGCCGAGTTCGTCCATTTTGTTCATGAAGTCGCCGAACCATTTGTCGGTCATCGTGACCTCTCCGGCGTAAAGTGCGCGCATGCGTTCGATCTCACGCTCTTCGAGATAGTCGCTCGTGTCGTAGTTCGGGGCGATGGGGTCGGGGCCGTCATAGTCGGGGTCGTCGTAAAGATCGACGTATTTCTTCGGGGGGTCCCACGGTTCGTGCGGGTCGAAAGAGTCAACGACGAGGAAGAACGGCTGGCCGTCCTCGGCCATTTCGAGGTAATCCATCGAACGCCTGAAAACCTGCGGGGCGAAATAGTCCTCCTCGCCTTCCCGGTACCATGTGTTCGCGACGTATTGGCGGACTTTGTCCATCATGTTTTGATCGTTTCCGGCGACGGTCATGCGCTCGACGAGATCGGCGTTCGCGGAGTTTATGGCTCGCCACCGATCGCGTTCTTGACCGCGGATATAATCGAAGACATCGAAGCCGCGCTGGAAGTTCATGGAGGCTTTGAACATATGCTGCGTGTCGGTGATGAGCACGGTCTGGAATTCCTGGTCGGAGAGGATCTCCGTCAGGCTCGCTTGCTCCTCGGGTATCCGCTGCCACCCCGCCGGAAAGAAGGTCTCGCCTTTTTGCGGAACCCAATCCCGGAAAGGCCACGTCCGCGTACCCGTGAATATGGCCCGCCTCGCGGGTATCGTCGGTATGGACTCGGGATATGCCTGTGTGAAACGAAGGGATTCATTCGCGAGTGCGTCGAGGTTGGGGGTTTGGATCCAGTCATTGCCATAAACCCCGACGTGATCCTTCCTCAAACTGTCGAGCAAAACTACGACCACGTTCATCCTCGAACCTCCACTCGGAAGATAACTCATCCCACCGCACGCCGAACCCATCCCGAGCATCGCCGCCCCGCCAACCCCGGCCCCCGCGACTTTCAAAAACTGCCTGCGCGTCAAACTGCGACCCAAAACCGTCTCTCCAAATCAAACCGGAAATCTCAAACCCACGTTACTTTATTATAAATCTCTCATTAATATTCTCGCATCCCGTTATCGTATTTCGATACACTCATAGTTATGAGAGAGTTCGAGCTTGGGGCGATGCGGCTCCACATCCTCCACCATGCGGCGTCGGCTCCGGTGTACGGGGCGTGGATGCTCTCGGAACTCGAACGCCACGGACACCGCCTGAGTTACGGGACGCTGTATCCGGCCCTCCACAAAATGGAGCGCGACGGGCTTCTCAAAAAAGAGGAGCGCACGGAGGGCGGCCGCGTGAGGAAATACTACGCGGCGACGGAGGCGGGTGTCGAGGAATTGGAGAAGGGGAAGCGCATGATCCGTGAGCTTCACCGGGAGGTCGTCGAGGGTCATGACCCGAACCCGGAATAACGAACGAAACGACGGGCGAAATAGTGAGCTTCGGGAGCTTTTCCTCCTTTTCACGAAGCTCGGGTTCATAGCTTTCGGGGGGCCGGTGGCGCACATCGCGATGATGCGCGACGAGGTCGTCGTGAGGCGAAAATGGCTCACCGAGCAGGAATTCCTCGACCTCGTCGGGGCGACGAATTTGATTCCCGGCCCGAACTCCACGGAGCTTGCCATCCATATCGGGAGGATGCGGGCCGGATGGCGCGGGCTTCTCCTCGCCGGGGCGTGCTTCATAATCCCGGCGACCGCCATCGTTCTCGTCCTCGCGATGCTTTATGCGCGGTACGGGGAGACCCCGGCGGGCGAGGCTCTTTTATACGGAATATCGCCCGTCATCATCGCCATCGTGGCTCATGCTCTTTACGGGCTTCTCGGAACCGCGATAAAAGGCGCGGTCACGGCGGTCGTCGGTGCGGCGGCACTCATCGCATACCTCCTCGGCATGCTCGGGGAGATACCGCTCCTTCTCATCGGGGCGGCCGTCGTCCTCGCGGCGGGTCGGGCGAGGGGTGTTTTCGGGGGGTTCGGGGGGGCGAACTCGATCGCTCCGTTCGGGATTCCGGTCGGGATGGCGGTTTTTCAAACCGCGACGGCGGCCACTCTCTCGGGGGTGGGCGGAATATTCTTCTCGTTCCTCAAAATCGGCTCCGTTTTATTCGGCTCCGGGTATGTGCTTCTCGCGTTTTTGCGGTCGGAGTTTGTGGGGCCGGGGATGCTCGATGAGCAACAATTGATAGACGCGGTCGCCATCGGGCAGTTCACGCCGGGGCCGGTTTTCACGACGGCGACGTTCGTCGGGTATTTGCTCGAAGGGGTTCCGGGGGCGATCTTCGCCACCGTCGGCATCTTCCTTCCGGCGTTCGTTTTCGTGGCGATCACGGGCCCGTATATTTTGAGGCTCCGGAACTCCCCGACGATGGCGGGCCTCCTCGACGGAGTGAACGTGGTGTCGCTCGCGCTCATGGCGGCGGTGACTTTGCAACTCGGGCGGGCGGCGGTCGTGGATGCGATCACGGCTCTTCTCGCTCTCGTCGCGCTCGTCCTCCTCGTCCGCTTCAAAGTGAATTCAGCGTGGCTCGTTCTCGGAGGGGCGGCGGTGGGGCTTCTCGCGCAGGCCGTGTTTTAACCCGGATAATCCACGAAACCTCTCGAAGGCCGGAAGTCGCGGCGGCGTGGATCGCATTTTTCGATGCGCGACTCGCGGATTTTCTCGATGCTCGCCGTCGGGCTTCCGCCGTTCGAGGAATGTATCCCATCCCGGTGGACGTTCGGTGAATGATCCGAGCCAAAAAATTCATCTTTTCCGGCGAAAATATGACGTTTCGGGGATGCGCTTCGCCACACGAGTGGTTTATGATGCATGGGCATAATTTGGAGGGGCACACATTCGAGCCGCATATGGAGCGAGGGGGGAAATCCGCATGAACAACGACGAGGCATTCCACAGACCGGGCGACCGGAAAAGCGCGAGCCTCCGGGATGGTTTCAAGACGCTTTCGGTGCTTTCGGTGGCGGTCGTCCTCGCGGCGCTCGTCGCGTTCGCGGTCGTCTCGTTCGGGGCGGCGAGTCCGGCGGAGAGCGCGCCATATGCGATGGCGGTGGATAACGGAAACCCGAACCGCTTCTCGGCTCCCGCCGGGTGGGCGAACAGCGCGGCTTTCCCGAGGCAGCGACTCGGGGCGAACTATGCGTATGCGACACCCGGCTCCGGGGAGGCGGCGCGTTTCAAGGTTCGCGCCCCGGCCACGGGGCCGTATGCGGTGTTCGCCCGGTGGCCCGCCGGAAGGGGACATAACGCATCCACGCCCATCGGAGTCGTGACGACCACCGGTACGAAGTGGGTTCGGGTGAATCAAAGGGTGAACGGCGGACGGTGGGTGAGGCTCGGATCGTTCCGGCTCGCGGTGGGCGACGATTTCAAAATAATCTTCGCCCGGAACGGGAATGGAGGCGGGCGGGTCGTCGCCGACGCGGTGAGGATCGCGAGGATAAACCCGGATCCCACCCGCAACCCGGATGCGATCCTCGGCCGTCCCATCCACAGCCAGGCGAAGGTGGCGAACTATGCCCGCTCAAAGGGAGCCACGACGTACATCATGCAAACCATCCCCCATTATTACAACCTCGGCCCGAGGGTCGGCATCGCCCCGGACTTCCTCGTCGCGCAGGCGATGGTCGAGACCGGATACGGACGGTACGGCGGCGACTCGCGCCCGTGGAACATGGCCGGGATCAAAAAAGGCGGCAACGTCGGCGACGAACCACGCGACTTCGAGCGTCCCGCGACCGCCTATGAAGGCGTGAGGATGCACGTCAACCACATGGCCGCATACACGAACCGCCCGACCATCGGAACGCCCCATGCGAGATATTATGACGCGCGTTCCGCGCAAAGCGGCCGAGGATACTGGGTGACGAGAATCAGCCAACTCGGCGGCGGCGTATGGGCCACCGACCCGAATTACGCCCCGAAAATAAGGCGCATATTGAACGAAATGTGAGGCGGCTTCGCTTCGCTTCGCTTTGCCAGCGAAAAGCAAAAAGCTGGCCGGCCGCGGATTTCGGGAGTGTCGAGCCTTCAAAATCCGGGCATCGGGAGACGCTTCCCGACAGTCCGGGATTTCTCGGGCGAAGCCTCGCCGACGAAGTGAAAGAGCCGCGAAGCGCGGAGAAGCCCCGCTCCGAAATGGAAGCGGGGCTTTTTTCTAACGGCTGACAAGCGAAGCGAACGCGATCCGCTTCACGCCCCGAAATACCGCAGTGTCTCCCCGAGGCCGGAGGATATTTCGACCTCCGGCCTCCACCCGAAGGCGCGACCGGCGAGTGTGGCGTCCACGCAACTCCTCATTTGCTCGCCGGGTTTGGCGGGGCCGTGTTCGGGCGGGAGGTCTTTGCCCGCGCTTTCGCGGAGGAGTTCGTAAAGCTCGTTCACGCTCGTCTCGATGCCCGTGCCGACATTGTATGCACCCGACGGCGCGTCGCTTTCGAGGGCGAGGAGGTTCGCGCGGGCGACGTCCCGAACAAAGACATAATCGCGGGTTTGCTCCCCGGCTCCGTTTATTTTCGAGGTCTCGCTTCGCGCGAGCCTTCCGCAAAAAATGGCGACGACTCCGGCTTCGCCGTGCGGGTCTTGGCGGGGGCCGTACACGTTCGCGTATCGGAGGGCGGTGTATGTAAGGCCATGCTCGGCGTTGAAATAATGAAGGTATCTCTCCCCGGCCAGCTTCGAGACACCGTATGGGGAGATCGGCCTTTGCGGGTGCTCCTCCGTCGCCGGGAACTCGTCTTGCTCGCCGTATATCGCCCCGCCCGTCGAGGCGAACACGAACTTCGAGACATCATGCTCCGCGCAGTTTTGGAGGAGGCGAACCGTCCCGAGGATGTTCACGTCGGCGTCGAAGTCCGGCTCGGCGACCGAGCGGCGCACGTCCATTTGCGCGGCGTGATGGATGACGGCCTCCGGACGGAACTCCTCGAAAACCTCCCGGCATCCGCTCCGAACGTCCATCTCGAAGAGTTTCGCCCCGTCCGGGACGTTCTCCATCTTCCCGCTCGAAAGGTCGTCAGCGACGGCGACTTCGTGGCTGTTTTCCAAAAGGAGATCCGAGACATGCGACCCTATGAACCCCGCCCCGCCCGTAACAAGAACCCTCACGAAACCCCCTCCGCTCTCGCCTTCCTCGACGACGTCAGCTTAGCATCATAGTCAAATCCCGATCCGCGCCCTTTCCCCGCCGGACGCAATGGCGAGGTCGCCCAAAGAAGGATGGCCGGGGTATTCGGCGAAGTGGACGAGACACCACCCATCACAAAAAGAAGCTCGCGACAAGAACGACCGAAAACCCGGTGAGGCCGATGATCGTCTCCATCACCGTCCATGACTGGAGGGTTTGCTTCTCGTTCATGCCGAGGTATCGGCTGACGAGCCAGAAACCCGAGTCGTTGACGTGCGAGAGAACCGTCGCGCCCGATGCGATGGCGATCACGAGCGCGCCGAGGAGCGGAGCCGAATAATCCATCCCTCCGAGAGCCGGGGCGATGATGCTCGCCGCCGTCACAGCCGCCACCGTCGCCGAGCCGAGCGCGATCCGGACGAGCGTCGCCGCCACGAACGCAAGGAGTATGATCGGCAAATTCGAAGCCTCCATCACGCTCGCCAAAGCGTCCCCGATCCCACTTTGGACGAGAACCTCCCCAAAAACCCCGCCCGCCCCCGTGACGAGAATAATGAGCCCGACCGGCTCCAAAGCCCGAGTCGCCACATTCTGAACCTCGTCCCGCGTATACCCGTGCCACGTCCCGAGGACATAAAAAGCGAGCAAAACCGCCAAAGTGAGCGCGCTGAAAGGATGCCCGACGAAAGCGAGAATTCCCAAAAGCTGGCTGTCCTCCGCGAGTACGACCCCCGAAACCGTATTTATCAGAATCAAAACGAGCGGCACGAGAACGACCGCCACCGTCAGCCCGAAACTCGGGGTCTCCCTCTCTTCTTCCGCGTTCTCCGCGAGTTCGCGGAGCATATATTCCGGGACTCCGATGTCTATTTTTCCAGCGATGTATTTGCCGAAGACGATGCCGCCGAGGATGACCGCCGGAATGCCCGAGATTATGCCGAAGAGGATGACCCATCCGAGGTCGGCGCCGATGATCCCCGCGACCGCCACCGGCCCCGGTGTCGGCGGTATGAAACTGTGCGTCACGGCGAGTCCGGCGATGAGCGGTATCGCGTAATAAAGGAGCGAGCGCGAAGCCCGCTGCGCGAGCGTATACACGAGCGGTATCAAAATAATGAGGCCGACATCGAAGAAAACGGGGATCGCCACGAGGAACCCGGTCAACCCGAGCGCCCATTGAATGCGCCCTTCACCGAAACCGCGAACCAAAGTGCGGGCGATTTGCTCGGCGCCCCCGGTTATGCGGAGCATCTCGCCGAACATCGCGCCGAGTCCCACGACGACCGCGATGAAGCCGAGCGTCCCGCCCATCCCGTCCTCGACGACTCCGACGATGTCGCCGGGCGGAATTCCGGCGGCGAGCGCGGTGGCGAAACTTATGATGAGAAGCGCCACGAAAGCGTGCATCCGAAGCCGCATGACGAGAAACAAAAGCAACGCCACCGCCGCGACGACGATCAAAAGCAAATACAACGCCGACACTCCCGAAACCTCCCGTTCTCCGAACAACCCTCGAAAAGTAAATCATACCCGTCGGGGGCGGAAGTTTCAGCCGGGACCCCGTCGGGGGCTATTTGCCTCGCCCGGCGAACCATGCGACCGTCTCTTCGAGACCTTTCTTCGCCGGGACTTCCGGCTCCCATCCGAGAACCTCTTTCGCGCGGGATATGTCCGGGCATCGTTGCTTCGGATCGTCGGTGGGGAGGGGTTTCTCGACCATCTCGCTCTCGCTGCCGGAAATCCCGATTATGAGTTCGGCGACCTCCCGGACGGAATACTCGACCGGATTCCCGACGTTCACGGGACGGGTCTCTCCACTTTGCATGAGGCGGTATGCGCCCTCGATGAGGTCGCCCACATATTGGACGCTCCGGGTTTGGGAGCCGTCTCCGTACACGGTGAGGGGTTTCCCGGCGAGGGCTTGCCCGATGAAGTTCGGGATCATGCGCCCGTCGTCGTGCCGCATGAAGGGGCCATACGAATTGAAAATCCTCACGATGCGCGTGTCCACATGATGATGCCGATGGTACGCCATCGTCATGGACTCGGCGTACCGCTTCGCCTCGTCGTATACGCCCCGGACGCCGATGGGGTTCACGTTGCCCCAATATTCCTCTTTTTGCGGGTGGACGAGCGGATCGCCATATACCTCCGAAGTCGAGGCGAGGAGGAAGCGGGCGCCCTTCGCGAGGGCGAGTCCGAGTGAATTGTATGTCCCGATGGCACCCACTTTGAGGATCGGGATGGGGATGCGCTCGAAGTCGGCGGGGCTTGCCGGGGAGGCGAAATGATATATCTCGTCGAGGTTCCCGGCGACGCGAATGTACGTCGTCACGTCGTGATCCACGTACTCGAAGCCCGGCTCGTCGCGGAGGCTGGCAATGTTCGCGAGCGAGCCTGTCCGGAGGTTGTCCATGCAAATCACGTCGTATCCCTCGGCGACGAGGCGTTTGCAAAGATGGCTCCCGAGGAACCCGGCGCCACCCGTCACGAGGGCGCGCTTTTTATGCGCCACGGCGGCCGAAACCCCGGTAGGAAAGGCCGCTTCCCTCCGCCGTCTCCGGGTCGAACAAATTGCGGCCGTCAATGAGGAGCTTCGGAGCCTCCATGAGCGAGGCCGCCTTCTCGAGGTCGAGGCTCCGAACCTCCTCCCATTCCGTCACGACGACCGCCGCATGCGCCCCCGAGAGGGCTTCATACATGTCGAAGACGACTTTCAGGCCCGGCTCCGAGGCGGCGGCCTTCCCGGCGACGGGATCGTAGCCGACGACGCGCGAGCCGAGGGCGTCGAGCTTCGCGGCGATCTCCAAACTCGGGGCTTCGCGGAGGTCGTCGGTGTTCGGTTTGAACGCGAGTCCGAGGAGGGCGATTCTTTTTCCTTTCAAGGTGCGGAGTTCTCGCTGGAGCTTCGTTATCACTTGCCGCCTTTGCCGTTCGTTCACCGTCACGGCGGCGTCGAGGATCACGGGTTCATAGTCGTATTCGCGGGCGATGGAGCGGAGCGCGGCGACGTCCTTCGGGAAGCACGAGCCGCCCCACCCGATCCCCGCGTTCAAAAACCGGGGGCCGATGCGTCCATCGAGGCCGATGCCCGCGGCGACGTTGTTCACGTCCGCGCCGACGAGGTCGCATATTGTCGCGACCTCGTTTATAAAACTTATCTTCGTGGCGAGGAAAGCGTTGGCGGCGTATTTGATCATCTCCGCCGACGCGAGGTCGGTCGTGACGAACGGCACGGCGGTTTTCGGGCGGGGATCCATCTCCGTCGGGAAACTTTGCTCGATGACGGGTTTGTAAAGTTGCCTCATGACATCGAGCGCGTCGCGCGAATCGGCACCGAGCACGATCCTGTCAGGATAAAACGAGTCGTAAACCGCGCTCCCCTCCCGCAGAAACTCGGGGTTCGAGACGACCCGATATCCCATGTCCGCACCGTCCGCCCCCTCGCGGATGAGCATCGAAACATAGTCGCCGCTCCCGACGGGGACGGTGCTTTTGTTGACGACGACGAGCGGGCTTTCGCGCCCGGCCTCGGCGAGGGAAGCCCCGATCGCCCTCGCCACGTCCGCGACGTTCGAGAGATCCGCCGAACCGTGGTCGCCCGGCGGGGTATTGACGGCGATGAACACGATGTCCGCCTCCCCGACGAGCTCCCGGATCCCCGTCGCGAAAGCGAGCCGTCCGGCGGAATAACCGCGGGCGACCATCTCTTCGAGACCCGGCTCGTAAATGGGCATGACGCCGTTTTTCAGCCCCTCGACGCGCTCCTCGTCCACATCCACGCACGTAACGTCGTTCCCGAGGCTCGCGAGGCACGCCCCCGTAACGAGCCCGACATACCCCGAACCGACCACTCCGACCTTGAAACTCTCAATCATCCAAATCTCCTAAAAAACGCGAATACCAAAGAAAGCCATCTCGCTTCCACAACAACCGCCGATGCGCCATATTGACGCATTATCATCCGTTTTCCCATCCCATGCCATCCACGAAACGCCGAATCCGAAGGCGCCCGGGCGAAAACCCGGAGTTCGCGGGAAGCTTCATATGGAATCCGGGCAATGACTTCGCATCCTCGCTTGTGCGGGAGTCGGGAGGTCGCGTCGCTTCGCTCGCTTCGGGAGTGGGGACGTGCGGACACCGCCCCCAAAGCGGGCGATGGAGCCATCCGCCCGGATTCCGTGTCAAAGAGGCGTTCCGCCGAAACGACTCTCCGGGGCGGCATGCTCTCGGCGCGATGAATCGGCGTGCATCCGGGTGGCCGCTTCGCGGCATTCGTAGTTCGGAAGTGGGAAAAGGGGCGGATCGGCGCGGATCGGCGAGAGACCAAATCTCGAGATGACTGGCATTCACCTTTTCTTTTTTGCTGACGCGCTGACAGGCTGAGAAGCCGACAAGCGCGATTTGCGAGCGAATCGCCTCAATGTGCGCCCTCGCCGCGAAGCACGGCGCCGAGGGTCTTTGCGATGATCTTCATGTCGAAGGAGAGCGACCAGTTTTCTATGTAGTGGAGGTCGAGGCGGACCATCTCCTCGAAGGGAAGGTCGCTCCTCCCCCTCACCTGCCAATGCCCGGTCATCCCCGGAGGCGCGGCGAGCCGCCTTTTGTGATCCTCCCCGAGCCGCTCGAAATCACGCATCGGAAGCGGCCTCGGCCCGACGAGGCTCATCTCGCCTTTGAGGACGTTCAAAAGCTGCGGAAGCTCGTCGAGGCTCCACCGCCGGAGAAACCACCCGAAAGATGTTATTCGGGGGTCCCCTCTTATCTTGAAAACGGCTCCCTCCGCCTCGTTCTTTTCCTCGAGTCCGGCTTGCTCGTCCCCGGCATCCTCGCGCATCGAGCGGAATTTGTAGCAAATGAAGACTTTCTCGTCGGCCCCGGCGCGCTTTTGTCGGAGGAGGGCCGGGCCGGGCGAGGTTCCCCGCACCGTGAGCGCGATGGTCAAAAACAGCGGCGAAAGAAGGATAAGGCCGGGAAGGGACACGGCGACGTCCATCGTGCGTTTCAACGCCCTTTGTGTATTGTCGAGGCGCGGGTACCGGACTTCGAGGAGCGGGAGTCCGACGCTCCCGTGGAGGCGGGGCCGGCCGCCGAGGAGCGAAGCCGCACCCGGAACGACTCGGAGCGGAACGCCGCGAAGCCGGGCGGACTCGAGCAAAGCGAGGAACTCCTCGTCCGGGAGCCTCTCGGCATCGGCAAGGATGATGCCGCCCGCCCCGGTCGCGTCGAGCGCCTCCCGGAGCGCGGCGATGTCCACGCGCTCCCCGGAGCCTTTCTCGACGAAACCGACCTCCGCGACCGGGGAGTACGCGCCCGGAACCCTTTCCATAGCGAGCCGAATGCGGCTCCTCCCCTCCTCCCCGCCGACGATGACGACCGGGAGTTGTCCGAGGCCGCGGCGGTATATCCGCTCGACGCATCCCTCGAAGAAGAGCCGGAGCGACGCGGCGAGGACGAGTCCGAGAAGCGCCGAGAGAGCCACCCATCCGGGCGCGAGGCCGCTCCCCGGATAAAAGAATGTCCCGGCGATGGAGAGTCCGGCCCACGCCATCGCCGCCCCGGCGAGCGAGCCGGGACTCCGCCGGACCGGGGCGCGGTCATAGAGCCGGAAAGCCGCGAAGACGCACACCCACACCGCGAGAAGAACCGGGGCGATGAAAGAGAGCGAGTCCGCGTCCGGGAAGAGGCGGGCCGCCAAAGACAGTCCGAAATAGAGGGACGCCGCGTCCAAAAACGCGAGGACGCCGACGCTCGCGGCTCGCCGGAGCGAATTCATCCCGAGAAGAGCCTTCGATGTGTCGGTGAGAAATCCCATGCGCCTCCGTGGAGAGGGAGTATAACGCCGAACCGATTCCCGGAGCCGATCCGTTTTTTGCAGCCGCTTCGCTATGCGGAAAGTTTCCGCCGCAAAATCTGCCCGAAAACTCGAAGCGCGAACAACGGATTTCCGACGAGGTATCTCCTCCACAAACGCCCCGGCTCGATGGCGAGGCGGGCGAGCCACTCGAAGCCGTTGCCGGTCAGAAAGCGCGGCCCGCGCCGAAGCCCGCCGGAGGCATAATCGAAGACCGCGCCGCCCGTGAGAAAGACGCGGGCATTCAACTTTTTGTGGTTTTCCATGAGCCACTTTTCTTGCCGGGGCATCCCCATCCCGACGAGGAGGATGTCCGGCGAGGCGGCGTTTATCTTCTCGATGACGGCCTCGTTCTCCGGGCCGCTATTTCCGAAATATCCGTGGTGGGTTCCGGAGATTTTCAGGCCGGGCCGGGACTTCCGAAGCTCTCTCGCCGCCTTTTCGGCGATGCCGGGTTTGCCGCCGAGGAAATATATGGAGAAGTTCTCCGACGCGGCGAGGTCGGAGAGACGATGGATCCAGTCGGCGTATGTGATCCTCTCCGGCATCCTCCCCCCGAGCATCCGCGCCGCATACTTCACCCCCGCCCCATCACAGAAAACGATGTCCGCCTGATTCAGAAAACGCCGCAAAAAGGGATCGCGGTATGCGAGGTTCAAACAATGGGCGTTGGCGTTGAGGACGAGGGCATGCCCCCCTTCGCGCACGAAGCCCCGGATGCGGCCATGAAGCTCCCCGAGGGTCAATGCGTCCACACCGACACCGAGGATGTTTATCCGAGCTTCCGCCACACCGCCTCCTCGATCTCCGCGAACCGCGCCTCCCACGAGTTCCGGCGGGCGAGCTCGAGCCGTGCCCGAGACTTTTCTTCCGTATCCACTCTGTCCATACGCCTCAGAATTTCGACGTATTCCTCCGGCCCGCGGGCGATGTATACGTGTTCCGAAAGTTTCTCCATCGCGGGGAGCGGCGCACAGACGACGGGCTTTCCGGTGGCGAGGCATTCGTATGTCTTCGCGGGCGATACGCCGCGGGTGAGGCCGTTCATTTTGTACGGAAGCACGAAAGCATCCAAGCCGGAGAGGGCTTTCGGAAGGTCTCGGTGGGCGACCTCCCCCCGGAAGTCCACGCCGGGGGAGCGGAGGAAATGGCGTGGCGCACCCTTCGATCCCCCGACGATGCGAAGCTCGAAGCCCGCCCGGACGATGGCTTCGAGGACATCGAAGTCCATCCGCGCTCCGTCGAGGTTCCCAAAATAGCAAACCGTGCGGACTTCGCCGGATTTTCCTTCGTGCGAGAGCGGCTCGAAAAGTTCGTATTCCACGCCCGGCCCGGAGAGGAATGCGTCGGGGCGGAGACGCCTCACTCGTTCGAGGAGGGGTTCGGAGGTGCATGAGACGAGGTCGGCGCGGCGGAGGAGTTCGCGCTCGGTGGCGGCGATGTCGCGGGGCGAGCCGGGGAAGCTCGCATATTCGTCCGCGCAGTCATAGAAAACGAGCCGGGCTTCGAGGCGCGAGACGATATCGAGAGTCGTCCGGGTCGGCGGATAGGCGAGGATTATGGGCGGGGATCCGAGCTTTCTTCGGAGGTCGCTCGCGATTCTCGGGACAAACACCCTTTCGTTCACGCGGCGAAAGAGGCTTTCCGTCGGCGGGAGGACGAGCGGCGAGTATACGGAGAGGTTTTCGGAGAGGTTCTTCTCCGGGACGTGAAACGCCTCGTCCGGCGTCCGGCTTCCGAGCTTCCGGCGCGAGGCGGTTCGGAGGGTGTTCGAGACGCGGGCGAGGATATGTTCGAGGGACTTTCTCTCCGGCTTCGGGTTCGAGAGTCCGGTCGTCTCGACGAAGATGGTCGGGTATCCGGCTCGGGCGAAGAGGGTGGCGAGGGTTTGGTGGCGTTGCCAGAGAAAGTCCCACCTCACCCCGGCGAGGACGACGACCGGAGGTTTCTTCATATGGGAGCCGGGATGGGGGATCCATCGTCGGGTGCTTCGCTCGGGCCGTGAGATGCTCGCTCGCTTCGTGAGTCGGGGGGCGCTTCGCTCCGCTTTAATTCGTGAGGTGGGAAGGCCGAAAAAAACGGCCTCACGTGCAAAAACACGAAGTAATCGTCCGCATCTCGTATCACGGTTCGAGAACTCCCTCCGGCCTCGGCATGGGATCCTCTCCGTAAATCCGGTCGAGGCCGAAAAGACCCATTATTTCGACGGCTCTTTTTCGGCGGGCGGCATCCACCCGCTCCGTCCACCCGGAAATGCGCCACGCTTCGGAGCCGGGTATGCGGCTCCCGCCTTCCGATGGAGCGTCCTCGGTTCGGAGACGCTCCTCCGGGTCGTCTTCATAAAGCGCGCCCGGTGTTCGCGGTGGGGCGAGGCGGCGGATGGACGGGGGGTCCGCGCTTCGGAATTCGGGGGGCCTTTCTCGGAGGAAATCGAAGATGGAGGCGAGTTCGCTCTCCGGGTCGGTGAGGAGATTTTCGTAGAAAACTATGTGGAGTTTTTCGGAGCCGGGCTGGCGGAGTGGGATGTAGTTTTCTATGCACCACAGGAAAATGCTTCGCTCGAAGGGGTCTTTCGCGGCGAGGATGTCGGCTTCGAGGGGTTCGAGGTGGTCTTCGACGAGTTGCCTTTGGGACATCACTTCGTCCAAATTGTCGCGCCATCCGAGCCGGAGTCGGGAGTCGGCGACGGCGCACGGGTGGCGAAGAAGGAGAATAATCGGCGTTTCGGGGAAGTGGCGGCGCGTCCATCCGAGGAGGAGGTTCGCCCTTATGTCTTTTATGAGGCGGCGGCGGGCGAGGAGTTTGCGGTTGAATCGGTCGGCCCATCGGCTGCGTATTTTTCCGGAGAGTATTTTTCCGGCGGCTTCGAGGTATATGGCGCGGTCGTCCTCGGGCCGGAGGTATTGTTTTCGGAGGAAGGGCTCGCACGGGGCGACTTTGCCGGGGTGGAAGGGTTCGAAGATGAAGCGGTATTCGTTTTCGCGGTTTATGAGTTCGGAGAGCCATGTGGTTCCGCTTCGTCCGCTTCCGGCGACGAGGATGGTGTCTCGGTGGTCGCCTCCGAGGTCGAGGAAAAGAGTTCCAGAGAGGAGTTCGGCGGGGCGGCGGGGGCGGTACGGGGCGTTCACCGTTCTTCGGGGGTCGGATCCGGTTCCGGTGCGAGCCAGTCGGGCATCGTGGCGAGTTTGGCGGTTATGGCGGCGATGACGAAGAAGAGGATGGTGGAGGGTGGGATGTACCAATGCCACTCGATGGCCGAGGAGATGAGGTACACGAGGCACGTGGCGAGGAGGCCGGAGAGGAGTATCTTCCGGTCGCCGCGGGCGTTCCATGCGGCTCGGGCGGTGTATCCGACGAGGACGGCGACGAAGGCGATGAGGGCGAGGAAAGCGACGAGTCCGGTTTCGACGCCTTGTTCGAGATAGAGATTGTGGACTTGCTGGACGCCGCTCGACACGGGGCGGTTTTGGAGCCAGATGAAGCTAAAAGTTCCGGCGCCGCTCCCGGTGAGGAGGTGGTTCATCCAGTAATCCCACGCAACGCTCCAGTAATCCGTGCGGAAGCCGATGCTCAGCGAGAGGAGGCGGCTCGCGCCGTCGTCGGTGAGAATCGGGTTGCCGAAGAGGGCTTCGAAGAGAGCCGCCGGGCCGCCGTACCGGACGAGCGCGACGATGGAGGCCGCGGCGGCGAGGATCCCGCCGACGGCGAGGATGCCCACTCCGAGGACTTTCTTTCCGAGGGGCATGAGTTCGTATCTCTTCACGAG
>Ga0136627_1000156_pt1 | contig 22156 bp, 20 predicted proteins | sample AntDrymUQ4892206_2_FD_104652 | JGI IMG/M metagenome (GOLD analysis project Ga0136627, IMG submission 104652) | Polar desert sand microbial communities from Dry Valleys, Antarctica - metaG UQ489 (22.06) | ecosystem: Environmental > Terrestrial > Soil > Desert | place: Antarctica: Dry Valley... | reverse complement strand
CGGTGTCGGTCCCGGTCGAAGCGCCGCCCTCAGGCCCGAGGGATCTCGCGCATCTCGAAGGACTCCACCACATCACCGATCTTGATGTCGTTGTAGCCACGCAGCGTCAAGCCGCACTCGAAGCCCTCGCGCACCTCGTTGGCGTCGTCCTTCTCCCGCTTCAGGCTGCCGAGGTCGAGGTTCTCGGCGACGACAGCACCGTCCCGCAGCAGCCGCACCTTGGCGTTGCGACGCAGCACCCCGGAGGTGACCATGCAACCGGCGATGTTGCCGATCCGGGACGAGCGGAAGATCGCACGGATCTCTGCTTGCCCCAGGGCCGACTCCTCGAACTCCGGCTTGAGCATGCCCTTGAGTGCGGCCTCGATCTCCTCGATGGCCTGGTAGATCACCGAGTAGTACCGGATCTCCACGCCCTCACGGTCGGCGAGCTCCGTCGCCTTGCCCTGCGGGCGGACGTTGAAGCCGATGATGATCGCCTCGGATGCCGCCGCCAGGTTGACGTTGGTCTCGGTGATGGCGCCGACACCGCGGTCGATGACCCGCAGGTTGACGTCGCCGACGTCGAGCTGCACGAGTGCATCCTCGAGCGCCTCGACCGAACCGGACACGTCCCCCTTGAGGATGAGCAGCAGCTCGTCGGTGCCGCCCTTCTCCATGCTGGACATGAAGTCCTCGAGGGTTCGCCGGCCGGTGCGCTGCGCGAGCAGTGCGTTGCGCTCGCGCGCCTCACGCTTCTCGGCGATCTGCCGGGCGATGCGGTCGTCGTCGACCACCATGAGGTTGTCCCCGGCGCCTGGCACGGCGGTGAGGCCGAGCACGAGGACCGGCCGCGACGGGGTCGCCTCCTCGACGTTGACGCCGTGCTCGTCGAGCATGGCGCGCACCCGGCCGTACGCCGGACCGGACACGACCGAGTCACCGACGCGCAGCGTGCCGCGCTGGATCAGGACGGTGGCGACCGCACCGCGACCGCGGTCGAGGTGCGCCTCGATGGCCAGGCCCTCCGCAGGCTGGTTCGGGTTGGCCCGCAGGTCCAGCGACGCGTCGGCGGTCAGCACGATCGCCTCGAGCAAGGCCTCCATGTTGAGGTTCGCCCTGGCCGAGACGTCCACGAACATCGTGTCGCCGCCGTACTCCTCGGGCACCAAACCGTACTCGGTGAGCTGTCCGCGCACCTTGGTCGGGTCGGAGTCCTCCTTGTCGATCTTGTTGACTGCGACCACGATCGGCACACCCGCGGCCTTGGCGTGGTTCAACGCCTCCACGGTCTGCGGCATGACGCCGTCGTCGGCGGCCACGACGAGCACCGCGATGTCGGTGGCCTGTGCGCCACGGGCACGCATGGCGGTGAACGCCTCGTGACCCGGGGTGTCGATGAACGTGATCCGACGTTCGCTGTCGTCGACGACGGTGGCGACCTGGTAGGCACCGATGTGCTGGGTGATGCCGCCGGCCTCCTTGTCGACGACGTTGGCGTTGCGCAACGCGTCGAGCAGCTTCGTCTTTCCGTGGTCGACGTGGCCCATCACGGTGACCACCGGCGGACGGGCGGCGAGGTCGGCCTCGCTGCCCTCGTCCTCACCGAAGGCCAGCGAGAAGCTGTCGAGCAACTCGCGGTCCTCGTCCTCGGGTGAGACGACCTCGATCTGGTAGTTCAGCTCCTCGCCGAGCAGCCGCAGCGTCTCGTCGTTGACCGACTGGGTCGCGGTCACCATCTCACCGAGCGCGAACAGCACCTGCACGAGCGCGGCCGCGTCGACGTTCACCTTGTCGGCGAAGTCGGTGAGCGACGCACCTCGGGCCAGTCGCACGATCTCGCCGTCGCCCTTGCGGACGCGGACGCCACCGATCGCCGGTGCCTGCATGTTGTCGAACTCTTGACGCTTCGCCCGCTTGGACTTGCGTCCACGACGCACCGGGCCACCGGCTCGACCGAACGCACCCTGGGTGCCACCCCGACCGGCGCGACCACCACCGCCGGGACGACCACCGGGGCCGCCACCGAAACCGGGCCTACCGCTGGGACCGCCACCGGGGCGACCTGCGCCGGCCGGAGCGCCGGGACGCCCACCCGGGCTGGGCCGTCCCCTGCTGACGCCAGGCCCGCCGGGCCCACCAGGACCACGGCTGCTGACGCCGGGTGCGCTCTGCTTGGGCATCATCGCCGGGTTGGGACGAGGCATGCCAGGACGGGGGGCGGGACGCGGCCCGCCGGCACGGTCGCTGCCCTCGCGCGCCACTGGGGGACGAGGCGGCATACCGGTGCCAGGGGCTGCTGCTGCGCCGGGCGCAGGACCGGTGCCGGAAGCGGTTCCGGGACGGCCGGGACGCTGCATGCCCTGCGTGCTGGAGAACGGGTTGTTGCCCGGCCGCACCGAACCGCCTCGCGCGCTCGGACGCGGCGACGGACGAGGGCCGGGACGCGCGGGTGCCGACTGCGCGGAGGCGGCCGGGGCCTCGGGAGCATCCGGGGGCGGCGCTGACCGCTCCGACGGCGGCGGCTGCGTCGGAACCTGCGCCTGCTCGACGCCGTTGCCCGGGACGGGGGAAGGCGGAACCGCTCCAGCCGGGACCGGTCGGACCGGCGCGTCCGACGCAGGGGCGGGCGCTGTTGGGGCGGGCGCTTCCTTGGTGGCGGCGGTTGACGGAGCGCCCTGTTCACGCAGCTTGTCGCCGAACGACTCATTCAGGCGGCGTACGACGGGCGCCTCGACCGTGGAGGAGGCCGACTTGACGAACTCCCCCATGTCTTTGAGGGTCGCCAGGATGACTTTGCTTTCGACCCCGAGCTCCTTGGCGAGCTCGTGGACTCGGACCTTGGCCACTGTTCTCCTTCTAGGTCCGACTCCCAGTGGGGCACCGGACCGCTAGTTGACGTGCAGGCTCATCTCGAGGACTTCATCGAGGGCTCATGAGCGTGTGCTCCGCTTCTCATCGGTGTGCCCCGCCGGGCGGCGAGGTCGTGGTGCTGCTGACCTGATCAGGTGGCGACGTCAGCGAGCCCTCTGGGTCGCCCAGGTAGGCCTTGACCGCAGCCAGCTCGATCTGTCCTTCCACCCGCAGGGCTCGGGTGAACGCCTTGCGGCGGACGGCGAGCTCCAGGCACGCGAGAGACGGATGCAGGTGCGCCCCTCGTCCCGGTGCCGATCGACGCGGGTCGGGAACCGCCGTGACGGCTGAACCTGAGACGACCGCGACGATCCGGATCAGTTCGGATGGGGTCACCCTGTCCCGGCACCCGATACAGGTACGAACGGGCTGAGCACGTGCGGAACCCTTGCGGGACCGGTTCGGGGAGACCACCGTCACTTAGTCTAGCCGTTCTCGACGACAGATGATTCCCCGGTCCGCGCAGGCGCGTCTGAACGGATGTCGATCCGCCATCCGGTGAGCCGAGCAGCCAGCCGCGCGTTCTGCCCCTCCTTGCCGATCGCCAGGGAGAGCTGGAAGTCCGGCACCACCACCCGCGCGGACCTGGTGGCCCAGTCGACCACCTCGACACTGCTGGCTCGCGCCGGCGACAACGCGTTCGCCACGAAGGTGGCGGGGTCGTCGGAGTAGTCGATGATGTCGATCTTCTCGCCGTGCAGTTCGTTCATCACGTTGCGTACCCGCGCGCCGACCGGGCCGATGCAAGCACCCTTGGGGTTGACTCCGTCCACGGTGCTGCGCACGGCGACCTTCGACCGGTGGCCAGCCTCGCGCGCGATGGCGACGATCTCGACCGTCCCGTCGGCGATCTCGGGCGCTTCGAGCGCGAACAGGCGCTTCACCAGGTTGGGATGCGTCCGGGAGACGGCCACGGTCGGCCCGCGCAGGCCCTTGCGGACGCTGACGATGATGCACTTGATGCGCGAGCCGTGTGCGTAGCGCTCACCTGGCACCCGCTCCGCGACCGGCATCAGGGCCTCGATGCGCCCGAGGTCCACCAGGACGTCGCCGGCCTCGCGGCCCTGCTGGACCGTCCCGGAGACGATGTCGCCCTCCTTACCGACGAACTCCCCGTACCGCACGACGTCCTCGGCGTCGCGCAGCCGCTGCAGGATGATCTGCTTGGCCGTCGTGGCCGCGATCCGGCCGAAGCCGGTCGGCGTGTCGTCGTACTCGCCGACGGCGTCGCCGTTCTCATCCAGCTCCTTGGCCCACACGGTCACGTGTCCGGTCTTGCGGTCGAGCTCGACCCGCACGTCGGTCCCCGCCCGGTCATCGCGCTGGTAGGCGACCAGCAGCGCCTGCTCGATCGCCTCCACCACGACGTCGAACGGAATCTCCTTCTCCCGTTCGAGTCCCCGCAGCGCCGTCATGTCGATGTCCATCAGGCCGGTCCTTCCTTGCGGTTGAACTCCACCTGGACGCGTGCCTTGTCGACTGTGCCGAACGCAAGGACGTGTGCCCTCCCGTTGACGTCGACAGTGACCTGCTCGTCGTCGGAGTCCTTGATGCGACCGGTCACCGTCTCGCCCTCGTGCGTGGTGACCTTGACCAGCCGGTCGTGGTTGCGCCGCCAGTGTCGTGGCCGGGTCAGCGGACGGTCCACGCCGGGTGAGCTGACCTCCAGCGTGTACGGCCGCTCGCCCATCACATCGGTCTCGTCGAGCGCCTCGGACAGCGAACGCGTCAGCTCGCCGAGGTCGTCGAGGCTGACGCCACCGTCCCTGTCGACAGCGACCCGCAGCAACCGGTGCCGACCGGCAGCGGAGACCTCCACCGCCTCGATGTCCAGACCCAGCTCACTGGCCCGAGGGGCGAGAGCTCCTTCCACCCGATTTGGGCTGGGGGTGGGGCTCACGACGACCTCCTCGCTGTGTGGTTGTCCGCGCGGCACACGCGGTCGCTGCGCCGGTCAGCCTATCGGGACGCTGCTCGTGCCGACGAACGGTGGACCCGTGTCGCAGTCGGAGCCCACGCCTCTGGCGGTAGCGTCATCGCCGTGTCCTCCCTGAGCCGGCGTACGTTCCTGGGTGCCGCCGGAGCGGTCGCCGGAGCCGCCGTCGTGGGGTGCGACGGGTCGTCGCCGACCGCACGGTCCGGGCCGGCCGGTACCGGAGCTCCGGACGCCGAGCTCGTCGCGGCGGCAGTGACGACGCACCGGGCGCTGCTGGCGTCCTACGGCGGCATCGTTCGTGCGCACCCGTCGACCCGTCCCGAGGTCAAGGTGCTGATGGACCAGCTCGGTGAGCACCTGAGCGCCCTCGGAGCGCCGACCCACCAGTCCGGCCGGCCGCCCCCTGCGCGCCGCCGCCGGCCGGAAGCGCTGACTGCGCTGCGCGATGCCGAGGCGGGCGCCAGCGCGGATCGCGTCGCCGACAGCCGGTTCGCAGAGTCCGGGGACGTCGCGCGGGTACTGGCCTCGGTGGCCGCCTGCCACGCCCAGCACGTCGACGTACTCGACGACCTGCTGAGGGCCGGCCGATGAGGCGCGAGGAGTCGGACCCCCTCCTGCCCTGCCTGCAAGAGGTGCTGGCCGGAGAGCATGCGGCCCTTTACGCGTACTCGGTCATCGGGGGACGGCTGGGCCCCGGCGGTTCAACAGCGACTCGGGCCGTTGCGGCCTACGACGTGCACCGGACCCGACGAGACCGCCTGGCCCGGCGGCTGCACGACCTCGGCGAGCGACCCGTCGCCGCCGAGCCTGGGTACGCATTGCCCCTGCCGGTCCAGGACGCGACGTCGGCGGCGGCACTGGCGCAGCAGGTCGAGGACCGCTGCGCGGTGCTCTACGCCTCGCTCGTGGCCACCGCACCCGCTTCCACGGTGGAGCGGTCGCTGGGGTCGACCAGCCTGGTGGACGCTGCCACCCGGGGTCTGGACTGGGGTGCGCCAGCCACGGCGTTCCCGGGCGTCAGCTGACTCTGACCTCCACCCGGAGCGTCACGGGAGTCCCGGCAATGGGATCCGGGATCCGTCCAGGTCGAGGTCGTCGACCACCCAGCCGTCGTCCTCATGGATCAGCGCCAGCACGGCCGCACCCTCGACGGACATGACCCTGAGGTCGACCGACACCTGAGCCTCCTCCTCGGACTCCTCGAGCACCTCGATGTCGCCGAAGGTGACGTTGAGGACGCTGATGCCGGTGAGCGCCGCAGAGGCGGTGCTCCCGGAACCACAGTCGAGGAGCTCTGCCAGCCGGGCGGACACCAACGGCGTCAGCTCCTCGCAGTCACCGCTGTCGAGGGCCGCGACGAACCGCTCCGTTGCTTCCCGCGGCGTCTGCGGGGGCGGATCCCCGCCACGCAGCACGAGCACCAGGACGAGAGCGACGACGGCGACCACTGCGACCACACCGGCCCCCCACCACAGCAACCGGACCGACCGGCGGCGCGGCGGAGGTGGGACGTACCGCGGCGGCCCGGCGTACGGCGGGGGCTGGCCGTACGGGGGCTGCTGGCTCATGGATCCCCCTGCTGAGCAGCTCCGACGACCTCGACCAGGTGGGTCACGACGTTGGCGACCGACACCTGGATCCGGTCGCCACTGCGCCGGTCCTTGACCTCCACGACCCCGTCGGTCAGACCACGCCCGACGACCACGATCGTCGGCACGCCGATGAGCTCGGCGTCCGTGAACTTCACGCCCGGCGACACCTTCACCCGGTCATCGAGCAGCACGCTCACGCCACACGCCTCGAGCTCAGCGGTGATCCGTTCGGACTCGGCGAAGATCTCCGGGTCCTTGACCGGGTCCTTGCCGGTGACGACCAGGTGCACGTCGGCGGGGGCCACCTCGCGGGGCCAGATGATGCCGGCCTCGTCGTGGGAGTTCTCGACAATCGCGGCGACCGCCCGGGAGACGCCGACCCCGTAGGACCCCATCGTGACGGTGACCAGCTTGCCGTTCTCGTCGAGCACCTGCAGGCTGAGCGCCTCGGCGAACCGGCGGCCGAGCTGGAAGATGTGCCCCATCTCGATGCCACGCGCGAGCTCCAGCGGGCCGGACCCGTCGGGCGCGGGGTCCCCTGCCCGGATCTCGGCTGCCTCGATGGTGCCGTCGCCGCTGAAGTCGCGGCCGGCGACGAGGTCGATGACGTGCGAGCCGGTGACGTCGGCGCCGGTCACCCAACGGGTGCCCTCGACGACCCGCGGGTCCAGCAGGTAGCGGATGCCCGAGGTGTTCTTCTCGCCGAGGACACCCGGACCGATGTATCCCTTGGCCAAGTCCGGGTGTCGGGTGAAGTCGTCGTCGGTGAACGGTTCGACCTCGGCGGGTTCCACCTGTGCGCTGAGCCGCTTGAGGTCGACGTCCCGGTCACCGGGCAGGCCGATCGCGACCGGCTCGGTGGTGCCATCGGGGTGCCGAAGCACGACCAGTACGTTCTTGAGCGTGTCGGCGCTCCGCCAGGGGCGGTCCGTACGGGGGAACGCTTCGTTGAGGTGGTCGACGAGGGTTGCGATGGTGGGCGTGTCCGGCGTGTGTTCGGCGTGCGCAGCGGGCGCGTCGTCGTACGGAACAGGATCCGGCACCGGTGTGCGCACCGCCTCGACGTTGGCGGCGTACCCACCGGGGCTGCGGACGTACGTGTCCTCGCCGTTGTCCGCGATCGCGAGGAACTCCTCGCTGGCCGAGCCGCCCATCGCACCGGACATCGCGGCCACGATGACGTATCGCAGCCCGAGCCGGTCGAAGATCCGCACGTAGGCGTCACGGTGCGCCTGGTAGGAGACCAGGAACGCCTCGTCGGTGACGTCGAAGGAATAGGAGTCCTTCATCACGAACTCACGACCGCGCAGCAGACCGGCGCGGGGGCGCGCCTCGTCGCGGTACTTCGTCTGGATCTGGTAGATCGACACCGGCAGGTCCTTGTACGAGGAGTACAGGTCCTTGACCAGCAGCGTGAACATCTCCTCGTGGGTGGGCCCGAGCAGGTAGTCGCCGTCCTTGCGGTCCTTGAGCCGGAAGATGCCGTCGCCGTACTCGGTCCAGCGGTTGCTGGCCTCATACGGTTCGCGGGGCAGCAGCGCGGGGAAGTGCACCTCCTGCGCGCCGATCGCGTCCATCTCTGTACGCACGACGCGCTCGATGTTGCGCAGCACCCGGTAGCCCAGCGGCAGCCACGAGTAGATCCCCGGTGCGGCCCGGCGGATGTAGCCGGCCCGCACCAGCAACCGATGGCTCGGCAGCTCGGCGTCGGCCGGGTCGTCGCGCAGGGTCCGGACGAACAGGGTGGACATCCGCAGGGGCATGTGTGCGAGCCTAACCGGCGCCGTCGGGCTCGCTCATCCGACTTCTTGCCGAGAGCTGTCGCGGATCTGCCGCCGGGCCTCGCGCAGTGATGGCACCAACGCCGGGTCGGTGTCGGGGTCGGCGAGCGCGGCCCGAATATCCAGCACCCTCATCGGGGTCGACGGCTCGTACGGGGTGATCAACGTCGCGACCAGCTTCGGATATCGGACCCTGAAGCTGCCGTCGGCGGACTCGGTGAACGTGAAGCGCACCGTCACGCCCCGGTACGTCTCGGGCTGGCTGGTCAGCTGCTGGGCGATGAAGTTGCCCAGGCCGTACGCGACCCAGGTGCCGTTGATCTTGTCGACGGGTTGCACGACGTGGGCGTGATGGCCGTAGACGAGGTCGATGTCCTCGGATCGGGTGAGGATGTCGAAGACCTGCAGCTGCGACTCGCTGGGCTCCACCTGGTACTCCAGACCGTCGTGGACGCTGACCATGACGATCTCGGCACCGGCGCGCCTGGCCCGGGCCGCCTCGGCGAGGATGCGGCGGGTGTCGAGCAGGTTGACCGACCACGGTTTGTCCTCGTCGACCGGCAACCCGTTGGTGCCGTAGGTGTAGCTGAGCAGGGCCACCTCGACGCCCTCGACCTCGAGGACCGTCGGCGTGCGCGCCTCCCGGCGGGTGCGCGCAGTGCCGGCATGCTCGATGCCTTCCGCGTCCAGCACGTCCAGGGTGCGCTCGAGGCCCTCGAAGCCCTGGTCCACGCTGTGGTTGGACGCTGTCGTGCAAGCATCGATCCCGGCCCACTTGAGCCCGTCGACCACCTGCGGGGGGCCGGAGAAGACCGGGTAGCTCTCGAACGGCCCGTCTGGTTCGGCCAGCGGGACCTCGAGGTGGCAGAGGGAGAGGTCGGCCTTGTCGTACACCGGCTTGATGGACTCGAACATGGGCCGGAAGTCGTAGGCCCGCCGCCCTGTCCGCGTCCCGAAGATCTCGGCGGACTCCCAGACACCGCTGTGTATGAGCACATCACCGGACACCGTCACACTCAGGCTGCGCGGTTCGGGCGGGACAGGATCCCGCGGCTCCGGCTCGGCCGTCGGGTCTGGTCCGGTCGTCTCCTCGGCGGTGGACTCGGACGTCGTCGGTGGCGGTGCTGCGTCGTCGTCGGGACCGGCGGTGCATCCGGCCAGGACCAGGGCACCGGCGGCGAGGGCATGCGTGGCCAGGAGTCGGTGACGGCGCATCAGAAGAGGACCGTCGAGAAGGTCGCGGTCTGGACGAAGCCGGTACGGGCATACGCCGCCCGAGCTGCGACGTTGCCCGCGTTGACGTACAGCGTGACGACAGGTGCGATCGATGCGAGGGCCATCGACACCACGGCTGCCATCGCCGGAGCGGCGATCCCACGGCCTCGGAACTCCGGGTCGACGTAGACCCCCTGCACCTGGCAGACACCGCTGGTGGCCAGCCCGACCTCGGCCTTGAACACGATCCGATCCCGCTCCACGCGGGCGAAGCACCAGCCGCGGGTGAGCAGCTGGGCGACCCGTGCCCGGTAGTAGCTCGGACCCTCCAGCTCGGGTGAGACCCCCACCTCCTCGGTGAACATCGCCACGCTGGCGGGGTACAGGAGGTCGAGCTCGTCGATGCCCAGCCGGCGTACGGCCGGGTCGGGACGAATCGCCGGCACAGTGTCGACGGCGAGGAAGGGCTGCTCGGCACGTACCTCACGCGCCGGCCCCCAGGACGCCTCGAGCAGTTCCCACAGCGGCAGCACAGCGCACGCGGGGCCGACCATGGAGGAGCAGGTTCGATCCAGTGCTGCCGCCTGCTCGCCGAAGGCGGCGACGGCCTGCGGGGTCGCCTCCACCGGCACCAGATTCGCGCCCACGTGACAGGCCGAGAGGAGCTCACCCTGCTCGACGTACCCCCAGACCGACCCGCCGAGCCGTCGCTGGTCCAGGCCCGTCACGTGCGCCCGGTGCTCGACGAAGGCGTTGACGGTCGGGTTGCGGGCACACAGCCGGCGCACGCGGGGCAGGTCGGCGGGCCCGAGGTCGATGACCCGCCTGCTCGTGCGCAGCACCGTGGTCCCCTCCCCTGTCCGATCGGCCACGGTCAAACTACCCCGTGGCCCGTCCGTGAGTTCGCACCCGCCGATCCGTGAGTTTGGATACGCCGATCCGTGAGTTCATGGAGATCGTCGCCCTGCGGGTTGGTACGTGGCGGTGCGCGCCGCGATTTCGGACCGGAGATTCCGTACGGATGGCGCCGTCACAGGCGGTATCAAACTCACGGACGGGCGTATCCAAACTCACGGACGGGCCGCACCAAACTCACGGACGGGCAGCTCCGGGTCAGCTCACGGTGACGGTGGGGACGCCGGAGCCGGTCTCATCGACCGGCTCGCCCATCTCCTCCGCGATCCGCATCGCCTCCTCGATCAGCGTCTCGACGATCTGGCTCTCCGGCACGGTCTTGATGACCTCACCCTTGACGAAGATCTGACCCTTGCCGTTGCCCGACGCGACACCGAGGTCGGCCTCGCGGGCCTCGCCTGGTCCGTTGACCACGCAGCCCATGACCGCGACCCGCAGCGGCACCTCCAGCCCTTCGAGCCCGGCGGTGACCTGGTCGGCCAGTGTGTAGACGTCGACCTGCGCCCGCCCGCACGACGGGCAGGACACGATCTCCAGCTTGCGGGGTCGCAGGTTGAGGGACTGCAGGATCTGGATACCGACCTTGACCTCCTCCACCGGAGGCGCCGACAGCGACACCCGGATGGTGTCCCCGATCCCGCGGCCGAGCAGGGCACCAAAGGCGACCGAGGACTTGATCGTGCCCTGGAAAGCGGGCCCGGCTTCGGTGACGCCGAGGTGCAGCGGCCAGTCTCCCCGTGCTGCGAGCAGCTCGTACGCCTGCACCATGATCACCGGGTCGTTGTGCTTGACCGAGATCTTGAAGTCGTGGAAGCCGTGCTCCTCGAACAGCGACGCCTCCCAGACGGCCGACTCCACCAGCGCCTCGGGGGTCGCCTTGCCGTACTTCTGCATCAGTCGTGGGTCCAGCGAGCCGGCGTTGACGCCGATCCGGATCGAGGTGCCGGCGTCCTTGGCGGCCGCGGCGATCTGCTTGACCTGGTCGTCGAACTTGCGGATGTTGCCCGGGTTGACACGTACGGAAGCGCAACCGGCGTCGATGGCGGCGTAGACGTACTTGGGCTGGAAGTGGATGTCGGCGATCACCGGGATCTGCGACTTCGTAGCGATGGCCGGCAGCGCCTCGGCGTCGTCCTGGGTCGGGCAGGCGACCCGGACGATGTCGCAGCCGGTGGCGGTGAGCTCGGCGATCTGCTGCAGGGTGGCGTTGATGTCGGTGGTCGGCGTCGTCGTCATCGACTGCACGGAGACCGGCGCGTCGCCGCCGACGAGCACGGTGCCGACCCTGACCTGTCGGCTGGCGCGGCGGACGGCGAGCGTGGGGGGCTGGGCCTCGGGCATGCCGAGGTCGATGGCGGTCACGGTCGTCGGTCCTCCGCGTGGGCGAGCGGGTACGCGGGAGCGGTCACTGCAGGCGTACCGGGTTGACGATGTCGGCGTAGATGAGCAGGACGCCCATCAGCAGGAGGAAGGCGCCGACGACGTAGGCGACCGGCAACAGCTTGCCGACGTCCACGTGCCCCGGATCCGGCTTGCCGCGCAGTCGCGCGATCCCGCGACGCAGCGCCTCCCAGAGTGTCCCGGCGATGTGTCCACCGTCCAGCGGGAGCAGCGGGATGAAGTTGAACAGCGCCACGAACAGGTTGACCGCCGCGAGCAGGCCGATCAGGTTGGCGATCCGGTCCGCCCAGGACGCCTCGTCGAAGGTCACGACCTCACCGGCGACCCGGCTCGCGCCGACGACACTCATCGGGCTGTTTTCCTGCCGGACGCCACCGAAGGCTGCCTCAGCCACCTGCACCAGGCGCTGCGGCAGCGCGATGATGGCCTCACCGGTCGCCTTCGTGTAGTCCCACATCGTCGCCGCGACGAAGACCGGCCCCTGTCGTTCGCTGACCGCGACCGGCACGACACCCAGGAAGCCGACGTCGACGAAGGCGTCGGAGTCGAGGTCGGTACGCGAGGAGACCGACGTGTTGGTGCTGAGCTTCTGCTCGGTGCCGTCCCGGTCCACCACGATGACGGCCTCGCCGTCGTCGTTGTCCCGGATCAGCCCGGTCAGCTGATCCCAGCCGGTGATCGTGGTCCCGTTGAACGACAGGATCTGGTCACCGGGGCGCAGGCCGGCGTCCCTCGCCGGTGCGACCGGATCCTCCTCGGTGCAGGCCCGGGCGCCGTCTGCGGCGGGGATGACGCAGTCGGAGACACCGTCGACGGTCGTGGTCGCGGTCGGCACCCCGAAGCCGGAGAACACGACGGTGAACAGGATCGCGGCGATCACGATGTTGACCAACGGCCCGCTGGCCATGACGATCAGCTTCTGCCACCACGGCTTGCGGTAGAACAGCCGCTCCTCCTCGCCGGGCCGCACGTGCTCGTACTCGGCGTGGCGGGCGTCGGCGATCAGCTGGGTGAAGACGCCGGTGTTGGAGTCGCGGACGGTGGACGGATCCTGGCCCTTCGCCGGCGGCAGCATCCCGACGAGCTTGACGAATCCACCCAGCGGGATCGCCTTGATGCCGTACTCCGTCTCCCCACGCCTGGTGGACCACAGCGTCTTGCCGAAGCCGACGAAGTACTGCGTCACCTTCACGCCGAACTTCTTGGCCGGGACCATGTGGCCGACCTCGTGCAGGGCGATCGAGATCACCAGGCCGAGCACGAAGACGATGACGCCGATCGCGTAGATCAGGGCATCCACGGGGGCGTCCTCTCGGTGTCAGCGGTACGGGATGAGCGGTAGGGGTCTTCAGCGGGGACCCTCCGCCGCCGCCTGCTCAGCCAGCCGGGCGGCCTGCTCGCGAGCCCAGGCGTCGGCCGCCAGCACGTCGTCGACGGTGAGAGCGTCCCCCTTGAAGGGTACGGCGTCGTCGGAGGCGATGCGGTCGAGATGCTGCCCGAGGACGGCCCCGACGGTGTCGACGATGTCGAGGAACCCGAGCCGTGCGTCGAAGAAGGCTTGCACGGCCACCTCGTTGGCGGCGTTGAACACCGCAGGTGCAGTGCCTGCGGCCGCTCCCGCACGCCGGGCCCAGCGGATCGCGGGGAAGGTGTCCTCGTCGAGCGGTTCGAAGTGCCATGACGACTTCTGCGTCCAGTCGCAACCCGGGGCTGCACCGGGTACGCGGCGCGGCCAGGCCAGTGCCAGGGCGATCGGGATCCGCATGCTCGGTGGCGAGGCCTGAGCCAGGGTCGACCCGTCGGCGTACTCCACCATCGAGTGCACGTGGGACTCCGGGTGCACCACGACGTCGATCCGTTCGAGGTCCAGACCGAACAGCAGGTGCGCCTCAATCACCTCGAGGCCCTTGTTGACCAGCGTGGCGGAGTTGACGGTGATGACCGGACCCATCGCCCAGGTGGGATGGTTCAGCGCGTCGGCCGCCGTCACGTCGACGAGGTCGGCCCGGGTACGTCCGCGAAACGGTCCGCCGCTCGCGGTGAGCACCAGCCGGGCGACGTCGTCGACGTGGTCGCCACGCAACGCCTGGGCCACCGCCGAGTGCTCGGAGTCGACCGGCACGATCTGACCTGGCCGGGCCGCGCGGATCACCAGGTCGCCGCCGATGATCAGCGACTCCTTGTTCGCCAGGGCGAGCGTGGATCCGCTGCGCAGCGCCGCCAGGGTGGGCAGCAGACCGACGGCGCCGTCCATGGCGTTGAGCACCACGTCGCAGTCCAGGCCAGCGGTCTCGACGGGGGCGTCCGGGCCGACGACGAGCCGCGGCAGCCGGAACTGCCCTGCTGTGTGACCGCGGCGCTGCGCCTCCGCGTACAACGCCAGCTGCACGTCCTGCGCGCAGCTCCCCCGGCTCACCGCGACGACGTCGACCGCATGGTCCAGCGCCTGACGGGCCAGCAGGCGTGGCCTCGACCCCGCCGCCGCCAGCGCGACCACCCGGAAGCGGTCCGGGTTGGCCGCGACGATCTCCAGGGCCTGGGTGCCTACGGAGCCGGTCGACCCGAGGATCACCAGGTCGCGCCGGTGCGGGTGGTGCATGGCGCTCAGACTACGGAACCGGACCTGTCCAGGCGCACCACAGGGCATCCGTGCTCCCCCGATGCACGGATGCCCAGTGGTGGTCGTGGGTGCGACTACTTGACCTCACGCCGTAGCAGCCGGACCAGTCCGAGGGCGACCGGTACGAGCACCCAGATCGTTCCCGACACCGCCAGGTGGGACCAGTCGTCCCCGGCCAGCGTGTCGCCGTTGAACACCGGCGCCAGAGCCGTGTTCAGGTCGAGCCACGGGGCCGCGTCCGCGAGGCCACCGACCAGCGTGAACAGGATGTTCCATGCGATCGGGAGCACGAAGTAGAGCACGATCGCGGCCGCTGTGTTCATCAGCAGCATGCCGAACGCGAATCCCTGGACGAGTCCGATCAGCTGCACGAGGACGAAGTCGCGCACGCCGGCCGCCTCGAAGTTCCAGGTGCCGGCACCGTCGCGCAACGCGATGCCGAGGACGTTTCCGAGGGCGGCGACCGCCAGGCTCAGCGCCACCGCCGCAAGCCCCGCCACGAGCAGCGCCAGCAGCTTGGCCGAGACGATGCGCAGCCGGTTCGGTTCCTGCGTGAACGTCACCAGGCCGGTCCGCTGGCTCCACTCCGCCGTCACCGCGAGGATGCCGAGCACCGGCAGCAACATCCCCTGCGGTGTCGCGGTCACGGCGACGAAGTTCAGGTAGGTCAGCTCCGACGGATCGACCGCGAAGAGGTAGATCGCCACCGCGGCAACGGTGAGGATGCCGATCGCCGCCAGCAACCAGAACCCGGCGCGGGTGTCGACGAGCTTGCGCAGCTCGACGCGGAGGTGCCGGCTGAACGGGATGCCAGCGATCGATGGGTCCGGGCTGACCGCCGGACGGAACGGTGCAGGTGCGGTCGTCGTGCTCATGCGGAGACCTTCTCTCGTGCGTCGTCGGATGTGAGCTGCAGGAACATGTCTTCCAGGCCGGCGCCGTCGGCCGCCCGCAGCTCGGTGACCACGACTCCGGCCTTCGCGGCTGCGATGCCGACCTGCTCACCGGTGGCCTCCACGAGGTACCCGCCGTCGTGGGCAGTCGTGTACGGGTGGCCGGCGTCGTCCAGGCTGAGGGCCAGTGCCCCGGCGTCCAGGCCGCGGACCAGGGTGCCTACCGCGGTGAGCAGCTCGGCCTTGCTGCCGTCGGCGACGATCTTGCCGCGGCCGATCACCACCAGGTGGTCGGCGACGACCTCGATCTCGTGCAGCAGGTGCGAGGAGAGCAGGACCGTGCCGCCCCGCTCGGCGAAGCTCTTGAGCAGCCCGCGCATCCAGTGGATACCGGCCGGGTCGAGCCCGTTGGCCGGCTCGTCCAGGATCAGGACCTGCGGGTCGCCCATCAGTGCGTGCGCGATGCCGAGGCGCTGGCGCATGCCGAGGGAGTAGTTGCCGACCCGCCGCTCGCCCTCGGTGCCGGACAGACCGACGACCTCGAGCATCTCGTCGACCCGCGTCCGGGGCAGACCCATGACGGTCGCCCCCAGGCGCAGCACCTCGCGACCGGTGCGGCCGGCGTGCTGAGCGGAAGCGTCGAGCAGGACGCCGACGTGGCGACCGGGGTTGGGGAGCTGTTCGTACGGGACCCCCAGGATGGTGCTGTGACCCGCGGACGGCGGGGTCAGCCCGGCCATCATGCGCATCGTGGTCGACTTGCCTGCCCCGTTGGGGCCGAGGAAGCCGGTGACGGACCCGGGCTCGGCTCGGAAGGACACCCGGTCGACGGCTGCGTACGCGCCGTAGCGCTTGCTGAGTTCTTCGACAGTGATCATGGCCCGAGCCTGACGGAGCCGCAGGCCCTCCCACATCGGGCGCAGGACGATGTCTGCAGCGACGCCGGGATGGATCGCGATAGACCAAAGTAGGGGCCTCTCCCCGCCTGTGGTCGCTGCCCGTGACGTCCCGCCGCTTCTAGAGTGGTCGACGTGGACTCCCCAGCAACCGCTGCGCCGCCTGCCCTGACGACGTGGGAGTCGACGTGGCGCTACCTGTTCGCCCTGACCTTCGGCGGGCTGTTGTGGGTGTCATCGCTCGACCGGCTCGACTGGGAGGTCGGTGCTGTCGTCATCGTCGACCTGCTGCTCGGGGTGGCGGGCATCGGGCTGATGCCGTGGCGACGCCGCCAGCCGCTGGCGGTGGCCCTGACCGTCAACCTGCTGGGCATGTTCTCGGTGACAGCGTCCGGCGCCGTCATCGTCATCACGGTGTCCGTGGCCACCCGCCGGCGCTGGCGCGAGATCGTGCCGGTCGTCGTGGTCGGCTTGCTCTCCTCGGCCGTCTTCTTCCTGACGCGGCCCGACATCGACGACTCGCTGGGCGTCACGATGCTGTTCAGCACCTTCTTCGCGGCCGCCGTGATCGCCACCGGCATGTACGTCGGCGCCCGGCGGGACCTGGTGGGAACCCTGCAGGAGCGCGCGGAGCGGGCCGAGCGCGAGCAGGGCATGCGGGTCGCCCAGGCGCAGGCCACCGAGCGGGCCCGGATCGCGCGGGAGATGCACGACGTGCTGGCGCACCGGCTCTCGCTGGTCGCGATGCACGCCGGGGCGCTGTCGTACCGCCGTGACCTCACCGACGTCGAGGTCAGCGAGGCGGCCGACGTCATCCGGTCCAACGCGCACCGCGCCCTGACCGACCTGCGCGAGATCCTCGGCGTGCTGCGGGCGGCGGAGGCAACCGGCGCGCTCGACCGGCCACAACCGACGCTGGAGGACCTGCCCCAGCTGCTGGAGGAGACCCGGGAGGCCGGCACGAAGGTGCGGCTGCGCAACGACATCGGCAACCTGTCTGCGGCTCCGGACACGCTCGGGCGCAGTGCGTACCGGATGGTCCAGGAGAGCCTCACCAACGCGCGCAAGCACGCGCCCGACACCACCGTGGACGTCGCGCTGTGCGGAGGTCCCGGCGGGGAGCTTCGACTGGAGGTGCGCAACCCGGTCCGCGTCGGCGCGCAGCACAGCTCGACGCCGGGCGCGGGACTCGGGCTCGTCGGCCTGACCGAGCGGGCCGAGCTGATCGGCGGACACCTGGAACACGCGACGTCCGACGGCGAGTTCGTCGTCCGCGCCTGGCTGCCGTGGCCCGCATGAGCGAGGCGGTACGGGTGGTCATCGTCGACGACGACGCGCTCGTACGGGCCGGGCTGGCGATGATACTGCGCGGTGACGCGGACATCGACATCGTCGGCGAGGCCAGTGACGGTCAGGCCGGGCTGGAGCTGATCGGTGCCTGCGCACCCGACGTCGTTCTCATGGACATCCGAATGCCGCGCCTGGACGGTCTCGGCGCCACGGCCCGCCTCATGCAAGAGCCGTCGCCACCCAAGGTGATCGTGCTGACCACGTTCGACGACGACGACTACGTCGTTCGGGCGTTGCGTGACGGGGCCAGCGGCTTCCTGCTCAAGGACACCCCGCCGGCCGAGATCGTCGAGGCGGTGCACAAGGTCGCAGCCGGCGACCACATGCTCTCCCCCAGCGTGACCGCACAGCTGATCGCCCGGCTCGGCGACAGCGAGCCGGAAGCCGTGCGACTGGCCCGGGCACAGGACCTGCTGAAGGCCCTGAGCGCGCGTGAGCGGGAGGTCGCGGTCGCCGTCGGTCAGGGCAAGGCCAACGCACAGATCGCCGCGGAGCTCTACATGAGCGTGGCCACCGTCAAGGCGCACGTCTCCCGGATCCTGGTCAAGCTGGAGGCGGAGAACCGGGTGCAGGTCGCGATCCGGGTCCACGACGCCGGGCTGATCTAGGGCCGTTCGATTTTCGCGTCGAGCAGCACTCAGCGCTTCCCCGCAGGCGAGTCGGCCGGCATGACCACGGTCGTCAGCAGCCGGCGGGTGCGACCGGACGACGGGGACAGGTCCCGCCGGGCAGCCAGAACATCGACCAGGTCGTCGAGCAGCTGTCGCATCTCCTCATCGGACAACCACAGGGCGCGCTGCCGATATCCGACGTGATCTCGAGCCAGGTCGATGTCACCGCGAGCTAGATAGCGGGCGAAGTCGCCCAGCAGCCCGGCGACGAATGTCAGGAAGCCGCGGCGGTGCTCATCAGCTCCACGCGCAGGTCCGCAGTGGCGATCGGGATCGATGACGCACACACGCAGGCGCAGGCCCTGCTCGCGGCAACGGGCTGAGCGCTCGTCACCGCGGTGCTGTTGTACGGTCGATCCGGCCGTTCGTCGTCAGACAGGACAGATCGTGGGCGCACTGTGGCATGGGTTCTCCGACATGGGAGCGGTCGAGCACGACGGCCGGTTCGTGATCAGCCGCGGCACGGGGGCCCACGTCTGGGACGCCGACGGCACCCGCTATCTCGACGCCACGGCCGGGCTGTGGTTCACCAACGTGGGCCACGGGCGCACCGAGATCGCCCAGGCGGTGGCCGCGCAGCTCGGCTCGATCGCCGCGTACTCCAACTTCGGTGACATCGCCATCGACACCACCGTGCAACTAGCCGAACGGCTGTCGGGCATCGCGCCGGTGCCAGACAGCAAGGTCTTCCTCACCTCCGGCGGCTCGGACTCGGTCGAGACCGCGGCCAAGCTCGCCCGGCGGTACTGGAACGAGCTCGGCCGGCCGGACAAGCGGGTGCTGATCGGACGGCAGAAGGCCTACCACGGCATGCACTACGCCGGCACCGCACTGTCGGGGCTGCCGCCGAACCGCGAGGGGTACGGCGAGCTCGTCGCCGACTCCGCCACGGTCGACTGGGACTCCGGCAAGAGCCTCGCGGAGGCCATCGAGCGGATCGGCGCGGGCAACATCGCTGCCTTCTTCTGTGAGCCGGTGATCGGTGCCGGCGGGGTCTACCCGCCGCCGGAGGGGTATCTGCCCGAGGTGCGCTCGCTGTGTCGCGAGCACGACATCCTGTTCGTCGCCGACGAGGTCGTCACCGGGTTCGGACGCATCGGCGGGGCCTGGTTCGCATCGAGCCGCTTCGCTCTGGAGCCGGACATGGTCACGACCGCGAAGGGACTGACCTCCGGTTACGTACCGATGGGTGCGCTGCTGGTCGCACCGCGGGTGGCCGAGCCGTTCTTCCGCCCGGGCGCCGGGGTCTGGTGGCGGCACGGGTACACCTACGGCGGTCACGCCGGGGCGGCGGCCGCTGCCATGGCCAATCTCGACATCCTGGAGCGAGAGCATCTGCCCGATCACGCCTCGCGGCTCGAGCAGACACTGCACCGCGAGCTCGCACCCCTTGCCGACCACGACGCCGTGGCCGAGGTACGCAGTGGGACAGGTGCGCTGGCTGCGGTGCAGCTGCACGACGCATCTGCAGCGCCCGGCCTGGCCATGCGGCTGCGTTCGTACGGCGTGGCGACCCGGGCCGTCGGTGCCGGTGGCATCCAGGTGTCCCCGGCCTTCGTGATGACCGACGAGCAGGTGCAGACGTTGGCAGCCGCCATCCGGGCGGCTCTCGACTCGCAGTGACCGGCCTCAGCCTGCCCGCCACTGCTCGCACTGCGCGTCGGGCGGTAGCTCCCGCGACTCGGACTTGAGCAGGTACACGTCGATTCCGCACGGCGAGCCGACCTGGATGTAGCGGTCCTCGATCGCCGCGGTCAAGGCACCGTCTGCATCGAGCTGCCAGGAGTTGCGCGGGTACCATTCCACGAGCCAGGTGGGTGCGTCGGGTCCGCGCAGCGTCGTCAGCAGCAGGTCGAGTTCCGGGTCGAGCGTGCGGGTGAGCAGGCTCCACAGGTACGGGTAGGGGCTGCTCATCCCCGCCGCATGCAGCACGTTGGCCTTGCCCCAGAGGACCACGCCGGTGTCACCCTGCTCGCTGTCGGCCGCCATCCACCGCCCGACCGCAGCCTGGCTGTTGGTGCTGCCCAGGATCGGCCGCTCCAGTCCCAGGTACGTCGCGACCACGGCGGCCACCGCAGCCATGGCCGCACCGCAGCGCATCCCGAGCCCTGACCAGGTGGGCTGGGGAGCCATCACCGCGGTCGCGAGAACCACGGCCGGGATCAGCTGCAGCAGGTAGTCGTTGTACCAGGCGCCGCCGAGGAACATGGCCGCGCCCGATGCGACGATCATCGCCAGGACCGCAACCCATGTCGCGGTGTTGTCGTACCGCTTGACCTGCCGGTAGCCACAGACGAAGCAGAAGAGCAGCACCAGGAAGCCGGTGAGGGCGGCGATGACGGTCAAGGTGACGAAGCGGTAGAAATCGTTGTCCGAGCGCCCGATCACCCCCGCCGCCTGCAGCCGGTAGCCGAACATCTGGAACCAGACGTGTGACGCGGTAAGCCACGAGACCAGGACGCCCAGCGCCACCGCCGCGACCGGCAGGAGCATCCCGAGCAAGCCACCGCTCGCGATCCGGACGACGGCGCTTCCGGGCAGGGCTCGGACGCGCCAGGAAGCGAACAGCAGTACGCCCGCGAACACCGCGCCCTCCGCGTAGCTCTGCACCACCAGCAGCGCCGAGGTGGCGCAGGCTCCGGCCAGTACGGCCAGGGCGTCACCGGAGGCAGATCGCGCCCGCCTGAGCGCGGCGATGGTGCACGCGCAGCTCACGGTGACCAGCGCCGCGGCCAGCAAGCGTTCGTTCATGACGGTGGAGGACATCGCATAGGTGGAGCTGTAGGACGCTGCCACCAGGGCGGACCACCCTGCCCCCGACCTGCCCCGCAACTGGTGACCGGCCCAGCCGGCTGCGACCACCAGGATCACGGCCACCAGGCAGCCGATCAGCCGCAGGGCAAACGCACCCCCGAGAGCGTCGGCCAGGGCGAACACCAGCATCAGGACGATCCCCCTGCCCACGAAGTAGTCGCCGTACAGGAAGGGCCCCTCCTCCCACTGATGCGCCATGATCAGCAGACCCGCCTCGTCGGGCATCAGCGGCCAGGTCAGGAACGGCACCCGCAGGACAAGGGTGAACAGGACACACAGCCCGACCAACACCACGCTTCCCGGGCCCGTTCGTTCCGGTAGCCGACTACTCAACTCAGGTACTGGCACAGGCGCAGTGTCCCATCCGTCGTGTCGCCGGCGACCACCGCGTGAAAATGCCGCGACATGGGGACTCGCCCGGATCAGGATGATCGGCATGACGCGAATCCTCGAGGTCGATCCGCGCGATGATGGCGCCCTGCGTGCCTGGTACGACGTGCTGCACGCTGGTGCAATCGCAGACCGGACCGCGCCGATCGTGAGCACGTACCCGGCGATGGCGTACTCGCTGCGCTACCCCGGTGCCACCCTGCGGCGCCTCGCAGTCGCAGCAGACGAGGGTGGCCAGAGCGTCGGGGCGCTGCTGTTCGAGCTGCCACTGAAGGAGGCTCTGGCCACGGTTGCGGTCGAGATCGATGTCCCCCCGCCTCACCGGCGACGCGGTCTGGGCTCCGCCCTGTGGGCTTGGGCGCTCGAGCGGGCGGAACGTGAGAACCGAACCATCTGAGACCACATCGCATCCTGATCACACTGACCATGGCGCTGGTCACCTCACTCGGCCTTTCGCTACTGGCACCGCTGACCTCCTCGTCCCCGCCGGAGGCACAGGCGGCCCTGCGCACGAACGTGGACACCGACTACACACTGCTGCGGCGCGATGCGCGCTCCTAGGTCATCGGCACCGCCTACCGCGCCTGGACCTTCGACGCCCACGGACCGGCCAAGGCGGGCTACCGCTGGGGTCGCGTGTTCGGCGACGTGAACTCCTGCCTGTGGATCTACGAAGGCGCGGTGGCCGGCTCCGGCGCCACCAACGACTCCTGCGGTGCCGCCCGGATCATGCCCGTCTCGGAGTTCACCAACGGCCAGGTCGGTGGCAGTACATCGACGGCGCGACGGT
>Ga0136627_1000155_pt1 | contig 22167 bp, 20 predicted proteins | sample AntDrymUQ4892206_2_FD_104652 | JGI IMG/M metagenome (GOLD analysis project Ga0136627, IMG submission 104652) | Polar desert sand microbial communities from Dry Valleys, Antarctica - metaG UQ489 (22.06) | ecosystem: Environmental > Terrestrial > Soil > Desert | place: Antarctica: Dry Valley... | reverse complement strand
CGAAGAAGTGGATCATGCGCGCCGGCTTGATCGGGATCTCGAGCAGGGGGGAGGGGGCGCCGGCGGCGAGGGGGGTGGCGAAGGCACGGGGGTTGCGCAAGAGCGGGAGTCCTTACTCGGGTTAGCTGGCGCCGCAGCTGGCGCGAAGCACAATCTACCGCTCGAACTAAGTCTCGTACGCAGACGTTGCCGTGGGAGATCCCCGACGACATGACCCTCGCCTCTCCTACGATCACGGGATCTCGCCTCCTGCTCGCCTAGGCGTCCGGCTCGAGGTGCGGGCGATCGAGGCCTCCCATGACCGGAGCGGAGTCAACTGGGATCGACTGCTCACGACGCCCGACAACGAGCTGATCAACCCGCTCCGGCTGGATGGCGTGGTCGGCGCAGGCGTGGAGCGTCTGTTCGCTGCATCGCCTCTAGGCTTCCCGGCGCGAGCTGACTGATAGTCAGCCGTTGGCCCCTTCCGACGCTCTACTCAAGAGGAACCGATGACCGACACCGCGACTCCTGCCCTCGAGACGAGCCAAGCCGCGCGCGAGGCCTCCGGGGCGCGCCAGTACGGCCGCTACCTCGAGGAGTTCGAGGTCGGAGCGATCTACAAGCACTGGCCCGCCAAGACGGTGACCGAGGCCGACGATCACCTGTTCTGCCTCATCACCATGAACCACCACCCGCTTCACATCAACGACGTCTACGCGGCGCAGTCTCAGCAGGGGCGCAACGTGGTCGTGGGGCCGCTCGTCTACTCGCTGATGCTCGGGATGTCGGTAGGCGACGTCTCGGGCAAGGCCATCGCGAACCTGGCGACCGAGGAGCTCAAGCACCCGGCGCCCGTATTCCATGGCGACACTCTGTACATCGAGAGCGAGGTGCTCGAGGTGACGCCGTCGCGCTCGAAGCCGGATCGTGGCGTGGTCAAGGTGCGCTCGGACGCCTACAAGCAGGATGGGACACTCGTCGCCACCTTCCGCCGCGCCGTGCTCGTGCCGCGGCGCGAGGCGGGGTCGCCGGAAGACGTGGCCTGACCAGCTTCGAGTTCGCTGCTTGCACGTCCGGCGGGCCACGTCACCGCTTCGTGGGCCGATCGATCAGCCAGTGGGTCGCCCGGCCCGGCCTGGGGGGCAGATGGCGAGCCGCCGAGCCGCCGACCAGCGACCCGTACTCGAGTGTGACCGGGGGCCTCGCCTCTTCGCTCGCGACCCGCTCCGCGAGATCGCTGACCGGTTCGAGCCGAAGCTCGGCGGGCGCAGCGGCGCGCGGGGTAGGCTCCCGCAGCGTGCCTCGGTACCGGGTCGAGTGGATCTCTGACGAAGGCCGGCTGGCGGCGGTCGAAGAGGACTGGAACACGCTCGCCGCCAACGAGCCGACGCCGTTCGCGCGTCACGCCTGGTTCAAGGCCTGGTGGCACTCGTTCGGGGACGCCCCACTGAGCGTTTGCACGGTCTGGGAGGGCGACCGCCTCGCCGGCGCACTGCCCCTTGCCGGCGGCGACGGACCGCTCCGGGCGATGGCGAACGACCACACGCCCGTCTTCGGTCCCCTCGGGAGGGACCCGGACGCGCTCGAGGCTCTGATCGACGCCGTCATGGGGACCGGCGCGGTTGAGGTGGAGCTGAGCGCCCTTTCCGCGGAGGACCCGCGCCTCGACGGTCTGCTTGCCGGCGCATGGCGGGCACGCCGCCTCGCGGTCTTGGAACCGCAGCACACGTCGCCGTTCGTTGAGCTCTCGGGGAGCTACTCCGACTTCCGCGCCGAGTCAAAGCCGCGGTGGGGCGCGCCCCTCGAGCGCTTCCGACGCAAGATGGAGCGTGAGCACGAAGCCGTCTTCTCGCTCATCGAGTCGCCGACGAGCCTCGACGAGGAGCTCGAGCACGGCCTCGAGGTCGAGGCGAGTGGATGGAAGGGCCGTGCGGGGACGGCGATCCTCTCCTCGCCCGGCACCGCCGCTTTCTACCGGTCGGTCGCCCGTGACTACCACGCCGATCGGGAGCTCAGGCTGTCCGGACTCTCACTGGACGGACGCCTCATCGCGTTCGACCTGTCCATCCTGTACGAGAATCGGCTCTGGCTGCTCAAGACCGGCTTCGACGAGGACTATCGCCGGCTGGCGCCTGGGCTGGTGCTGCGCCTTGCGATACTCGAGCGCTGCTTCGAGCTCGGGCTAGCGGGCCACGAGCTGCTCGGTGACGACTCTCAGTGGAAGCGCAAGTTCGCCAACGGCGAGCGGGTACACCGCCGCCTACGGGCCTTCCGCAGGCGGCCTGCCTCGGCGCTCCGCTACGGCTACCTTCGCTGGGCGCGGCCCGAGATGCGCCGGGCGTACCGGCGCATGCGCTCGACCTCGGAGTAGGGTTCGGCCTCGCGCCTCCCTGCGCCGATCGCGCGCGGGATGCGCTCCTTCGCAGGCCTTGGGCGCCGGCCCTGCGCAGGGCCTGAGCGACTAGGCGCGGCGAGCGCGCGCCGATCGGTTGAGGCGCCGATTCGCGTGCGCTCCTCCGGCGCAGCGTCCAACGGCGGCCCTCGGCCTGGGGGCGGAGTTCTCCCTTCGGGAGGTTGGCTCATGTTGCCAGCCGCGAGAGCCGCCGCCGCGTGCTCGGGGACATCCCACGCGCCCTGGCGAGGGCGGCCACGCTCGCCCGGCCGGGCAGGCCGCGGGCGAAGGCGATGGTGTCGAGGCCCGGGTCCACACTCGCGAAGCGGTCCTTGTAGGGCTCTCCGCCCCGCAGCAGGCGGTATGCGCGCACCCCGTCGTTGAGCGCCTCGCGGATCGTGTGGACGAAGAGCACGGAGCCCACCGCCGCGCCGTCCCAGGCCGGGTCGCGCCCCGCCTGGTAGTACCACTCCGTCCCGCCGAAGCGGAACCCGTACCAGGCGGCGACCGTGCGGTCGTCGACATCGAGCATCCACAGACGCAGCCAGCCGCGCTCGAGCGCCCGGGCCGCGAACTCGCGATGAAAGACCTCGCGCTTGCCGCTCAGAGCGCCCGACCCATCCTCGCCCCAGCGCGCCGCGTGTAGCCGGCACAGCGTGTCCATGTCTTGGTCGAGCGAAGACGGATCCTCACTCAGGCGGTACCGGATCTCGTGGTCGCGCGCGATCCTGCGCTCGCGCCGGCGCACCTGGGAGCGGAAGTTCTGGCTGCGCGAGGCGAGGTAGGCGTCCCAGCTCAGGGCATGGGTCTCGAGCACGGGGCTCGCCTCGTGGCGGATCGGCGTGCCGCCCAGAAGCGGCGCCCATCCCTCCTGGGAGGGAAGCCGCTCGCCCAGGAAGACGTCCCACTCCGGCGACCGATCGCCCAGCGCCCGGCGCAGCGCGTCCGCCGCCGCCGGGATCGACTTCGGCGCACATACCGGGCCGAGGTGATCGCCTGCTCCGTGGCCCAGGAAACGCACGAGCCGGAGCGGACGCCGGCGAGCCTCGTAGAGCGGCAGGATGGCCTCGACCTCGCCGTTGGCGTTGCGGCAGGCGGTGAGCAGCAGACGGCGGTTCCCCCCGAAGTGGCGCCACCAAGAGTCGGCCCACTCCCACGTGCGAAAGACGTCGCCCGAGAGCTCGGCCAGGCGCTGCCAGTCCTCGCGCAGCTCCTTGAGGGTGGCGACCGACTCGAGGCGCAGAGCGGCGCGGTCGTCGAGTGAGCCACTCGGCTGCGCCCGGACCTGGGCCGCCCTTGCCGAGCGTACCCGCCCGTTCGAGCTCGAAGGAGCCGGCCGGATCGCGGCACGGACTGCGGAGTGGATCGGGCGCTCGCCCGTCGCGCAGCGCGCTCGACGGGCCGGGACCGTACCCAGGATCTCGCCCAGCCGGTCGAGCTCCCAGGCCGGGACGACCATCCCGCGTTTGGCGAGGGCGCCGGTCAGCTCGACCTGATGGTCGTCGACGTGCTCACCGTGGCGCTCGAGGCGCGGGACCACGACCGGCGTGTGACCGGCGCGCGTGGCGCACAGGATGCTGCCCACGCCGGCGTGGGTGATCACCGCGGCGGCCGCGTCGATCTGCTCGAGGACCTCGGAGAACTCCATGAACGCCACCGCCCGGGTCACTCCCGCCGGCGCGGGGCTGTGACCGTGCTGGACCACGAGCTCGGAGGCTGGGAGCTCGACGAGCGCTCGGATCAGCCGTGTGAAGGGCTGACCGTGGGTTCCGAGCGTCACGAAGATCACAGGATGCTGCCTTCGTAGCGCATGCGCCGGCGCACCGCCGCCCCGGGCCACTGCACGAAGAAGGCGTGGGCGAGCGGGTACACGAGCCGACCGCTGAGCGACACCGATTCGATCCGCGTCAGGCTCTCCACGTAGACGCAGCGGCGGCCGAGGAGCCTGGCGACCACGAAGAAGGGCACCGCGAGCGCAGCGCCGGTCGAGAGGATGGTGTCCGGTCTGCGGGCGCGCACCTCACGCCATGCGAGGGCAAGATTGCGCACGAGGTTCACGAGGCTGCGGTTCGTAGGGCCGTGGGCGAGGGTCACGTCCTCGCCGCGCAGGAGGTGCGTCACGTCGGCGGCGGGAAGCGTCACCCAGGAGCGCTCGAGGCCTCGCCACGCGGGCTCGAGCGAAAGCAGCTGAAGCAGGTGGCCGCCGGGGGAGCAGACGAGAAGAAGCGAGCCGGCGGCGGGGTGATCGACCTCGCCACGGCCTGCGGCTTCCGTAGGGGTTGGCGAGATGGTCGCGATGACCTCAGCTCCCCGGCTGCGCGGTCTCATGGCCACGGCGGACGCGATGGCGATCGCGGCGCAGGCGCCGTACCGTCGCCGCCGCGCTCGACAGGTAGGCCCGCCGCCCGAGCGGGGAGAGCTTGGCGGCGAAGCGCGGGCCTCGGTCGCGCTGATCGATGTTGATGCGAGGGATGGTCAGCGGGCTCGCGTAGCGCTGCCCCTCGGACGGCAGTGAGAAAGCGTAGGCGTAGCCGGCGTCGCGTGCCGCTGCGGCGACGCGATCGTCCCACTCGCCGAACGGGTAGGCGAGGACGTCGCAGCGCCCGAGCCGGGCCCGGATCTGCTCACGCGAGCTCCAAAGCTCCTCCCGGAGCGCTTCGTCGTCGAGGTCGGGTAGGTGCGGATGGCGCAGGCCGTGGCTGCCGATCTCGATTCCGCGCTCGGCGAGCGCCTCGACCATCGCCCAGCTCATCGAGCGCATGATCTCCGGGTGCGCTCGCCGGCGCTCGATGAGCTCGGGCCACTCGAAGGCACCGGCCGAGTCGACGTACGGCGGCAGCACGAAGACCATGGCCCGGAAGCCGTACTCGGCGAGCAGCGGCGCGGCCGTCTCGTGGTTATCGAGGTAGCCGTCGTCGAAGGTCAGGAAGACCTGGGCTACCGGTGGGCGGCGGCCCTCGGCGAGGTCGCGGAGGGCGTCGATCCCGCCGCCGGTGAGACCGTGTCGGCGCATCGTGGCGAGCTGGCGCTCGAAGGTCTCGGGCGACAGCGAGAGAAAGGGCGGGCCGCCGTCGGAGATCGAGTGGTAGCAGAAGAAGGCCGCCTGGCGGGAGCGGTTGCCGAGGGAGGCGAGGGAGAGCGCCTCAGGGTCGCGGCCGGCCGACGTCGTGAGGGCGGTGTTCATCAGGCGCCCGCCTGAGCGCCGCCGGCCGGCCCGGCGAGCCGGCCCGGAGGGCGAAGCCATGGCGCGCTCAGGCGATCTGGCAGGTAGCCGAGCCGGCTGGCGATGAGCCAGTAGGCCGTCGCGTAGGGGACCGATACCGCGGCTAGAAGCGCCAAAGCGACCGGGCGGGTGCTCGGTTCGGGAGCCAAGAACAGGTCGAACAGGGCGAAGGGGACGGCGAGCCCGAGCGACAGCGCGGCTGGCGGCAGGACCGCGCCCGCGTAGTCCCGGCCGGGGATGCCGAAGGAGCGGTGGAACCGGTACATGAGCAGCAGCGCCGCGCTCGACATCGCGATGACGGTTCCCCCCAGGACTCCCCAAAGCCCGAAGATCGGAGCGAGGGCAACCGTGAGGACGATGTTGGTCACCGCGGAGAAGGCGCCGGTCCAGGCGACGATGCCCGCCTGCCCGGCCGCGAGCACGATCGAGCTGCCCACCCCCGAAGTGATGTTGACGAAGGAGGCGACGGTCAGGACCACGAGGATCACATCGGCATCCTTCGGCGTCTCCCCAAGCCATGCGAGCAACAGGAACGGCGCGCCGATGCAGCTCAGGGTGAAGAGCGGGAAGGCAAGCGAAACGGTCAAGAGCGTATAGCGGCGGAAGAACGCGGGGATGCCCTCTCGTCCCCGCTCGACGAGCTGGGCCGTCGCAGTTGGTATCATGGCCGAGACCGTGAGCACTCCGACCGCGCGTACGGCCACGACCACGCGGGCGGCGATCTCGTAGACCCCCGCGGCTGCCGGACCGAGCAGAAGCGCGATGACGATCTTGTCGGTCTGGAGGTTGATCAGCTCCGAGATCCAGTCGACCTGGCTCTTGAGCCCGTAGCCGAGGATCTCGCGCGCGCGGGCGATGCTCGGAATTGCGACCGCGCTGCCCGACCAGACGACGAGCACGCTGGCGAGGACGAGCAGCACGCGCAAGGCCTCCGCGGCCGCGTTGGCCACCGCGTAGTCGGTGAGCTCCGAGCTCAGCGCCAGGGCGCCGACGCTGAAGCCGAAGTTGAGCACGTTGCCGGTGACGTTGGCAACATTTGGCGGGACCATGCGCCGCATGCCGATGGGGATAGCGGCGAAGACGCGACTGTAGGCGCTGGCCACGAAGATCCCCACCGACGACACTAGGACGATGCGCATCTCCGATAGCTCGAGCACTCCGAGCTGGCGGGTGAGGAGTGGCGCGGCGAGGAGGGCGGCGACCACGGCCACCGCCGCGACGAGTGTCACGGCCAGCAATCCCAGGCCCACGCACTCCTGAACCCCGCGCCGGTCGCCGCGGGCGTGGTAGAGGGCCACGAAGCGTGACAGCGAGCGGGTGATCCCGAAGTCCAGGAGGGCCGCGTACTTGGCGAGCGCGCCTGTCACCGCCCAGACCCCGAACAGTGCGAGCCCGAAGCGACCGAGCATCAGCGGCGCGAGGATCACGCTGAAGAGCTGCGCCGTGATCAGGGTCGACGACTGGGCGAGGGTGTTTCGGAAGATCACGGTGAGCCAGCCTGACGTCGGCGGAGACCGGTGTAGCTTGATCGATCGGTCTGTGCGATCAGCCTAGTCGGGTCCATGGTCGCCCGCCGCAGCGACGGAAGGCCCTAAACGCGGGTTAGCCCGCGTCGGCAGGTATCAGACCTAACCTGCCCTGGCGTCGAGTCCCTGTGAAACCCGGCTAGCTCACTGGTCGACGTGCCGTATCGGCTCCAGCCAGGCCTCGATGGCCGAGTCGCTGCTCTCTGCTCACGGGCTGGCAGTACGCGGCGTCGTGTCGGAGTCGCAACTGCGCCTGAAGTTCGCCCCGAGCGGATGAGGCTGCGCCAGCACGCTTCAGGGCCGCGCTCGACTCATCGCGCGAGCCGCGCTTCCGATCCCCTAAGGGAGAGGAAGCGGGATGAAGAATGTCGATCGCGGCCATGGCTGGGAGGTCTACGCGCAGTGGTACGGCGCCGAGCGTGCTGTCTTCTCACCCGAGAACGGGCCCAGGCTTTGAGGCCTCGACTGCATCGCCTTTCGCGAGGAACACGCCGGCGGGTAGTTCTCGTTCGCCCGGGCCGCTACTCGCTTGAGATCGTCAGATCGTCGTGGTAGACGACGCCGGTCTGGGTGATCGAGGAGTCGCGGTAGAGACCAACCTTGAGATAGTTCTTGAGCCCTGGGTAGAGCGTCGCCATCGGATAACGCGCGAGGACCTGTTGGCCTTCGTACGATGCCTCGATCCAACCCACGTTGGGATCCTCAGACCACTTGATACGGACGTTGAAGTCAAGCCATTTCGCCTCGCTTGAGCGCCGTCTTCCAGGGCCAGCGATAGTTGATCTCCACCGCTCAGGCCGATCTCGTCACCCGAGCGCTGAGGACGTTCCTGGCGGCGACGTCGTCGATCTCGTCAGGGGGAAAGAGGTTGTCCCGTAGCTCGTAGAACTTGACGGCGGTCCCTCCTGCCGCGTCCGCTCTCGCTGAGAGCGTGCGCGGCGATCCGCTCAAGATCTAAGGAGGAACCGCCGTGAAGGAGAACGTAGCGGTCGCGCAGGCGGCGACCACGGAGAAGGGTGCGGGCAGCCAGCTGCCTGTGCGTGTCCAGGAGGCCCTCGGCGAGCTCGCCGGTGCCGCCCAGGAAGGGCTGATGGCGCTGTCGGTCGGCGTCGGGCTCGGCGTGCTCTGCGAGCTAATGGACGAGGAGGTCGAGGAGGTCGTCGGGCCGAAGGGAAGGCACGACCCCGAGCGGACCGCTCACCGCCACGGGCGGGAGGGTGGCGAGGTGACCCTCGGCGGCCGGCGTCTGGCGGTCGAGCGCCCGCGAGTGCGCAGCGTCGAGGGACAGGGCGAGGTCGCGCTTCAGACCTACACCCACTTCGCCGACCGCGACCCGCTCTCGCGGGTGGTGATGGAGCGGATGCTCGCCGGCACCTCGACGCGCCGCTACCCGCGCACCCAGGAGCCGGTCGGCGAGGAGGTCGAAGCCGACGCTCGCTCGACGTCGAAGTCGTCGGTCTCGAGGACGTTCGTCGAGCGCACCCGGGTGGCGCTCGGCGAGCTGATGGCACGACGGCTCGACGACGTCCGCCTGGCGGCCCTGATGCTCGACGGGATCGAGCTCAAGGGCCGCACGAACGTGGTGTGCCTCGGGGTCACGACCGACGGCGTGAAGCTCCCGCTCGGGCTCTGGGAGGGCTCGACCGAGAACGCGACGGTCGCGACGGCGCTGCTCTCCGATCTCGTCGAGCGCGGCCTCGACCCCGAGCAGGGGATGCTCTTCGTGCTCGACGGAGCGAAGGCGCTCAGAAAGGCCGTGCGCAAGGTGTTCGGCGAGGCGGCGGCGGTGCAGCGCTGCATCCGCCACAAGGAGCGCAACGTGCTCGAGCACCTGCCCGAGCGCGACCGCCCGGCGGTCAAGCGGCGGCTGCGGCGGGCGTGGGCCGAGCGCGATCACGGCCGCGGGCTCGACCAGCTCGGCGTGCTCGCGGTGGAGCTCGAGCGCGGCCATCCCGGCGCGGCGGGCTCGCTGCGCGAGGGCATGGCCGAGACGCTCACGCTAACCCGGCTCGGAATCGAGGGATCGCTCAAGGCGACCCTCGCCTCGACGAACCCGATCGAGTCGATGATCGAGTGCGTGCGGCGCACCGCCCGCAACGTCAAGCGCTGGTCCTCAGGCGAGATGGCGCTGCGGTGGACGGCCGCCGGCATGCTCGAAGCCGAAGGGCAGTTCCGGCGCGTCATCGGCTACCGCGACCTGGCCAAGCTGGCAGTCGCGGTCGAGAGCGAGATAAGCCCCGACCGCCCCGCTCAGCCCACGACAGAGGAGGGCATCCTCACGACCGCATGAGATGATTCACATCGGGACCGCCGTCACGAAGTTCCACGACGAGCGGGACATCCTCGGGGGAAACGGAGGAAGGAGCGATGGACCTTCAGTCCCGGGCTGAAGCGTCCTGAGCGCAGGAGCGTGTTGGAGTACTCCGAGGTGGTGAGCCCCTCCCGGACGTAGGTATCGGCTCCGGCCGTGATCGTCTTCGTGGCCGAGGAGCCGGCGAATGCGCTCGGGACGAACGCGAGGAGTGGGCCAAGGCGAGGACGAGGCGTGCGGGCAAGGCGGCGAGTCTACGGGTCCGGTTGGCTCAGGCTGCGCGGTCATGGCGCGTGATTTGTCGGTAGGTCGCGGGGTCGTGCAGCGCGCCGAGGCCGAGGAGGGTCTGGAAGGCGGCCATCGGGGTGCCGCGACGGTGTGGCGGAAGACGTACTCGTCGAGGTAGACGGGCAGGTGCTCGCTGCTGACGCCGCGGTGGGTGCCGTGCATCCAGGCCTTGAGGTTGGAGATCGCACGGTGCACGCGCGGCAGCGGCTGCTCGCCGGCGGGGACGGTCTGCTGCTTGCGAGGACGGTGGTCGTAGCCGAGTTTGGCCAGGCCGTTGTAGGAGAACAGTCCGTCGGTGTGCACGATCGTCGCTGGCGCCGTCGTCGCCTTGGCGAACGCCTCGAGCGTGGTGGCGCGCGAGTTGGCCAGGATCTGCAGGCGCGGCCGACCCGAGCCGCGCCCGCGGACCTCGACCGCGGCACCGACCAGCGCCTTCTTTCCGTGCTGACGGCTGCCTTTGAGGCCTTCTTCGTGGCCGCCGAGGGAGAACTCGTCGATCTCAACCTCGCCCCAGAAGAGCGGCCCGCGCTCGGGAGCAACCATCGCCCGCCTGAGCTTGTGCAGGATCAGCCACGCCGTCTCATAGCGCGACAACGCGAGCTGGCGCTGCAGCTGCTTGGCCGAGATCCCCGGGTGGTGGGTGGCGACCAAATAGGCCGCCCAGAACCAAGTCCGCAGCGGCGTGCGCGTGCCGTGCATCACCGTCCCGGCCGTGACCGACGTCTGGAGATGACAGGCCGAGCACTCCCACAGATGCCGGCGCTCGAGCACCCACGCGCTGCGCCCGCCGCAAGCCGGACACAAGAACCCGTCCGGCCACCGCGACGCCGCCAGGTACTCAAGGCACGCAGCCTCCGTCGCGAAGTGGTCCTGGAACTCCATGATCGACCGCGGGAAGTCTGGCCGACCCATCGGCGCACCGTAGAGCCAACGACCTGACGGAACCGGATACGCACTAGGTGCTTAGGACGCCTTGGTGGGGTCGACCGAGTCCAGGGTCTTGCCCTGCTTGAAGGCGCGGAAGTAGGTGAGCATGGGATCCGGCGTGGTTATCGCCTTGGAGTGATAGAGCCCGATCCGTGGCGAGAGTTTGCCGTCGTCCATCGCCGGACCGAAGGTGGTCTTATAACACGTCCGTCCATCCGAGCTCACCGAACCGCAGCCCGGTCCGGTGAAGGTCGTGGGCTCAAGCGCGTCGCGATCGGTCGAGTACCACTGCCTGACGTAGCCCACCTTTTCGTCGTGGGAGCGCTTGACCTCCTGCACGATGTTCACCCAGCGGCCGCGCAGCCCGCTCATGGCAGTGGACCACGCGGGCTGCCAGTTGTAGGCGCCGTTGGAGTTGGGGCTGCGCAGGGTGCCATCGGTCAAGCCGACGTAGACGTCGCTCGAGCCGCCGTACGGAGCGCCGTAGTTGGAGTGCAAAGCGATCCACTCGGGGATAGATGCCGGCCAGGAAGCCGGGATGAACACCGAGTAGCCGTCGAAGACCACCGACGCGGTGTCGCCGGTGCGGTCGATGGCGTCGCCTTCAACATGGTCTGGACCCACCAGCTGGGTCCGGGGGTTGTCGGTCGGCTCATCCACGCAGGCGGGGTTGGCGTTGATGTCGGAGTTACGCACCTCAAAACGGATTACCGGGCCCGACCAGACGCCGGTGGGATCGGCGGTGAGGTCGGCGATTCGGCTAGCGTCGCAACCGTGCCAGTCGGACCAGGAGGTGCTCTTGGTTCCGTCGAAGACGACGTCATTTGGGGGCGGAGGCGCACTCGCGACCGAATACCCCCGCCCCGCGCTCCAGCCCGAGTAGTCACGTCCGTCGTAGGCGCGGGCGCGCCAAGAGTAGCTCTGGCCGGCGGCCAGCTTGCAGGTGCCGTCGGCGTTGCGAGGGACCTTCCAGGAGGCCTTGCCGGCGACGGAGTTCGCAGAGCCGCCGGTGACGAGGGCGCCCGCGGAGTCGAGGACCTGGAAGTCGACCCGGCCCTCGCCTCCCTCGACATCGGAGAAGGAGGCCGAGAGGGTGGGGTCGCAGGCGCCGGTGGCGCCGGCCGCGGGAGCGGAGAGGACGGGAACCGCCGGCGCCGTGTTGTAGGTCACGACGAGCTGGGGGTCGGTCGAGGCCGATTCGAGGGAGGAGAAGACCCGCCAAGCCGCGGAGTCGGCCTCGTTGTTGGCGCGGACGAGCACCCCGTGGTTGGGGACGACCCCGTCGGCCCAGCCGTCGATGGTTGCCTTCGTCACGGGAATGGAGATCCAACCATCGGCGCAGGTGGGCCCGCCGGCGCCTTGAGTCGTGAAGCCCTCGACGGTCGAGGCGGCTGTGGGCTGGTTCGACCAAACGGTGGAGGAGTTGAAGCCTGAGGTCAAGCGCCGGGCATCGACGCGGCGGTCACAGGCCCCGGCCTCGGTCCCGTAGAGACGGAGCTGGGCACTGATGACGTTCTTGCTGCGCAGGTCGTCTACCGCTCCCTGGCTGAAGCGCAAGAAGGAGCGGTTGACGACTCCGGCGCCGAAGAGCCCCGACCGCAGGTTTGCGTTTGCGTACTGAGAGGTGGCCAGGTTCGGCCGGACCCAGGTATCGGCTTCGGGGATGTAGGTCCGAGTCGCCTGGGGAGCGGCGAAGGCGCTCGGGACGAACGCCAGGAGTAGGGCCAAGGCGAGGACGAGGCGTGCGCGCAAGGCGGCGAGTATACGGGATCTGCTATGCGGTCTTGTAGTAGCTCCGACCAGCCCGTCGATGGCCACGCGCTGTGAAACGTCCTGCGTGAGTCTGTTGGTGCAGTGGTGTGCGCTCGTGGCCCCCACGCTCACAACCCGCTGGTGGGTCGGCGCGCTGCGGGCGGGCCGCTTCGCGCGACGCGCGCGACCGGGCGACTGGGTCGTCGTCGTGAGCGTCGACCGGTACGTCAGCCGGCGGGTGGAAGGAGCGCCTCTAGCCGTGTGAAGGCGGCGGCGAGGCCGGTGCCCACGGCCAGGTGGCCTGCAGTCGCTGCTTCGCCCGGCGGGGTGGCGGCGTGGAAGGCGAGGCGGGCAGCCGACGTGCAGCAGTCGGTAGCCCAGCCTGGAGCTTTGAGCGGGCGGGCTCACTGGTCAAGGCCAAGCGCCGAGTCCACGCGATGAGGTCGCGGGCGATGAGCACGCGGGCGTGCCCCACGCGGATGTGCCCGAAGTGCGAATGGGCAGGCGCGGCTCGCCGGCGAGGCCTCGCCGGTCTCGTCGCCGTGGGCGAGCTTCGCCTGAAAGCCGAAGCCCCGCCGTGTAACTACTAGGAGGCTCTAACCCGGATCGTGCACCAAGGTGAGCGCCCCGGCCTTCGCCGGGGCGCCGAAACGTCCGCCTGAGCGGGGATTCTGTGGGTTGCTGAAGCCCAGGACCCGAACTCGGGAGGATCACCTTGAAGGTGCAGCGTGATGGGCGCGATTTCACGGTAGGTGTGACGGCGGACGGAGACGGATTGGTGTCGCACTCGGGCAGCGCGCTGCTGGCGCGGGTGGCGGACAAGACGGGCCTCACCGCAGCGCTGTCGATGGGGCTCTTGGGGATGCGCGAGCGCGGTGGGGGCCACGATGCGGGGCGGGTCGTGCGTGACCTCTGTGTGATGCTCGCCGACGGCGGCGACTGCTTGGCGGACCTGCGCGCCGTGCGCGACCAGGCGCCGCTGTTTGGGGCAGTGGCGTCGGACTCGACGGCGTTTCGGGTGATCGACCGGATCGCCTGCGATCCGTGCTTGCTCGCGCGGGTCAGAGCGGCCCACGCCCGCGCGCGAGCGCACGCGTGGAGGCTCGGGGTCAAGCCCGAGCAGGTCACGATCGACTTGGACGCGACGTTGCTCGTGAGCCACTCCGAGAAGGAGGGCGCGGCCGGAAACTTCAAGGGCGGGTTTGGCTTCCATCCGCTGCTGGCTTACCTCGACGAGACGAGCGAGGCGTTGGCCGGCGAGTTGCGGGCCGGCAACGCCGGCGCGAACACCGCCGCCGACCAGATCGCGGTCGCCGAGCAGGCGCTCGAGCAGATCCCGACCGAGCACGTCGCCGACGTCGATGTGTTGTTGCGCGTCGACTCCGCCGGTGCCAGCCATGAGCTGCTGAACTGGTGCCGCGAGGGCCGGATCCGCTACTCGGTCGGCTACGAGCTGCGCGCGGGTGTCCGCGACGCGATCCTCGCTCTCACAGAGCAATCGTGGCGGGCGGCGCTCGACCAGGACGGCAGCGAGCGCGCCAACGGACAGGTGGCCGAGATCACCCACCTGATCGACCGAGCCGACTGGCCCGAAGGGTCGCGCTGGATCGTCCGCCGCGAGCGCCCCCACCCCGGCGCGCAGCTCTCGTTCACAGACCAAGACGGCCACCGCTTCCAGGTCATCCTCACCGACCAGACCGAAGAGGACATCGCGATCATCGAGCGCCGCCACCGCGCCCGCGCCAGGGTCGAGGACCAGATTCGCAACGACAAGGACACCGGCCTTCAGAGCCTGCCGTTCCGCGACTTTCAGATGAACCAGGTGTGGCTCGAGCTCGTGCTGATCGCCCATGACCTGATCGCCTGGGCGCAGGCGCTGCTGCTCTGCGGCGAACTCGCGAAGGCCGAGCCCAAGCGGCTGCGCTACCGGCTGCTGCACGTCGCCGGGCGGCTCGCCTTCTCCGGTCGGCGCGCCCGCCTGCGCATCCAGGCCAGCTGGCCCTGGGCGGTCGAGCTCGCCGCCGCCTTCACCCGGCTCAAAGCGCTCCCACAGCCAGCCGGCTGACCCGCCGCCCGGCCAAACGACCACCAGCCGCAGCCCCGGCGCCAGATCCGACTGCCCGCGACACCCCGGTCGACATGGCCCATGCCCCCCGACGGCGTCCTCCCGTGCCGCGAGCCCATCGCCCCGGGCCACCAGACCGTGGACTCACACCCACGCGTCCGAACACCTACATCACGCGGCCTGTTGCACGATCCGGGCTAGCGAGACTCGCTAGCCCAGTCGTGGTGCGGGATTGCGGGTGCGGCCGGATGGCGGCTACCCCAACTTTCAGCTCGTTTTACCCCAACGGGGCCGGGTAGCGGATCGCCCCTCTTGTGCCGGGCGCCGGATCAGCCGATAGGGACTGAGGGCGGGCGCGGGGGCACTGCCGTCGATTGGGTCCCGCGTCCGCCCCTTTCTCGCTAAGCAGCCGGGGCGGGCGCCTACCCCATAACCGAGTTGCGCTTACCCCACCGGTTCAGAGGATGATTCCCTCCCAGGTCGTCGAACCTACGGCCGAGGAGGGGAGATGCGGCCTTGGCGACGCAAGATTCTTTGTTTGAGACAACCGAATATCTGGCCGTGGCGACGGACTTCGGGCAGGTCGAAACGGGAGCCTCGCTGGGGCACTGGATTCTGGCCGAGAACGGGAGCGAGTACCTAATCAAGGGGCCCTCCTTTACTCCGGACCATCCAACGGTGGCCGCAAACGAGTGGGTAGCCGCCCAGCTCGCTGCGGCGATGGGCCTACCCGTCCTCGATCACAGAATAGTGACGATGGGCGGACACCTGTTCTTCGGCAGTTCGTGGATGGAGAAGCCGTCATTCCATCCCGCCATAGACGAAAGCCTCCTTGCGCGCTGCCGAAACCGTGACCGGGTCTATGGCGTTGTGGTCCTCGACACTTGGCTCTGTAATCCTGATCGCCATGCCGAGAATCTCGTAGTGCGACGGGTGCGGAACTCCAATGACCACTTGCTCTTGCTCAACGACCACAGCCACCTGCTCGTGAGCCCTGCCGGTGCGCGCACCGGCAAGCAGCTCCTCGCTCATCTCGACGTCGGCCCAGCGAGCTACGTTAGGCTGGAGTTCGTCAAGGCGAGCATCGCAAGCGCGGACCGCTTGCGACACGCGCTACAGACGACCGAAGCGCTGCCCGAGGAGCGGATACGAGGAATCGTGGAGTCGACACCCGACGAGTTATTGCCCGACGACTACCGCGGCGCTTATGAAGAGTTTCTTGTCCAGCGCCTAGCCCGTCTTAGTCGCCTCTTCGAGGATAACAGTCAAAGTTTCCCAGAGCTGGATGGACCATTATGATTGAGGCTCAGTATTCCGTCATTCGCTACATGGCAGACCCAGCGCGCGGCGAGCGTCTCAATCTGGGCGTCTTATTGTGGACGGAGGGTGCATACCGGCTCGCTGTTGACCCCTCGGCCGCGGAGAGAGTCATCCGGGAGAATCCTCGTTTGGAGCGCGATGGCTTGCTTTACGTCGAGCCTTTGTTGCGAGATACGCTTGGACGTGCTCCGGGCGAAGAGGTTGGAGAGCGGGTCCGTGGAGTCCTTGATCGCCAAAAGGGCTTCCCCATCGATCTTACAGAGCCTCGCTTCACGAGCCTAGTCTCAGACGACCTCGAAGAGCCGTTAGAGGCGCTGGTAAAGCGCATCGTGTACCCCAAGCGGCGTGGTGGAGGAGGCGGACACGATCCGACCCGGGACGTTGAGCAGCGCTTGCGGCCACTTCTCACCCGTGGCGCGGTGGAGCGTCATCGTTTCTTTCAAGCCTCTCGCTCGGGCGTATCCCGTGTTGCTGACTTCTATGCCAACTCCAACGTCAACACCGCCCTCGATGTGGTTCGACTCGCTGTGAAGAAGGCCGACGAGATCCGCCACCGCGCCGATGCAGAGGCTTATAAGGTCCATGACGTCCTCGAGAAGAACGCAGTCCGGTACGCTGTGTATTGCGTCTTCTCGGACGACCGGGCGCTGAAAGAAACGAACGAGAGCGTCGTGCAGATTCTCGGCTCCGCTGGGGCGTCCGTGATTACGGATATCGATGGGGCTGTCCTTACCATGCAGGGGACTTAAGAACACTTTCCGTCCGAGGGCCAAGGTAAAGTGTCCTTGTGATCTGAGAACAAATTGACCCCCGCGACGTTGGCGCGTCCGGGGGGTCTGGCCCACGGAAATTGTGGCTCCATGGACGTACCGAAGGTACCACCGCGCTCGGCGGGCGCGCCCGCAGGAATCCTCGACTCCCCCGAGATCGGGCGGCTCATCGTTGAGCTTGACGAGACCCGATGGACGGGTCGCCCCGGCTACCCGCTCCGCGCGATGGTCGGCATGGCCCTCGCCAAGAGCCTCTACAGCATCCCGACGTGGACCAAGACCGTCGCCCTCGTGCGCGAGGACGATGCGCTGAGGGAGGCCATCGGCGGCGAGTGCCTTCCGTCTACGCCGCCTACCGCTTCGCCGCGAAGCTGCGCGCCTACTCCGATCTGCTCGATTCATGCAGCGCCCGCGTGCTCGACTGGCTCCGCGCCGAGAGGCCCGAGTTCGGCCGTGACCTCGCCATCGACGCCTCCGACCTGCCCGCCTACGCGAACGGTCAGCGCTACGTGTCGAAGGGCGGGCGCGAGCGCGAGCGCTTCTCCGACCCCGACGCCTCTTGGGGGCATCGCTCGGCGGTCAGCACCCGCAAGGGCGGCGGGTTCTACGGCTACCGGGTCCACGCGGCCGTCTGCGCCCGCACGGACCTTCCCGTCGCGTGGCAGGTACAGACGGCCGGAAGCCACGAATCCAACTACGTCGCGCCGTTGCTCGACGCTGCGAAGCGTCGCGGCTTCACCGCCGAGACTACGGCGCTCGACATGGGCTACGACAACGGTCGCGTCTATGACGAGTGCGAGGCGCGCGACTCTCGGCCGATCATCCCGCTGCGCGAGACGCCGGGCGTCAAGCGCGGCGACCATCGCCCGCCGACCTGCGACCACGGGACGTGGACCTTCGCCGGGTCCGACCCTTCGCGCGGAGCGTCCAAGTGGCGATGCCCGACCGGCGAGTGCAAGCCGGGCTCGCGCTGGATCGCGGCCGACCGGCTGCATCCCCTGGTCCCCCGCGAGTCGAAGCGGTGGAAGTCGCTCTACCGAGGCCGCGCCTCCGTCGAGCGGGAGTTCGGCAGGCTCAAGAACGAATGGGCCTTGCTCCCGCTCCGGGTGCGCGGGATCGAGCGGGTGAGGCTCCATGCCGACTTGACGATCCTCGCCAAGCTCGCGTGCGCGCTCAGTCGAGCGCGCCTATGCGACCACGATTGCGTGGCAGCTTGAGCAGTACCTGAGTTCTGGCGCTTATCCCCTTGACGCACGGTCACTTTTCACCTAGACTGTCCGTTAGTGGACTTCTTTGGCCCCTTCGCCTTAGCTTTCTCGGCCTGCTTCTTTAGCTCGTCGCGCACCTTCTTCGGGAAGAGGCGACGCATGGCCTCGTCTGTCGTGAGTTCGTTCGCCTTCCGTCTCTTCGCCATCTAGGAGCCTCCGTGGACGCCGAGAACATGAGCCTGGTCAAGCTGGTCGACAAGTTCGGAGGCGACGACCGCTGCCGCGAGTACCTGGAAGAGCTTCGCTGGCCGGAAGGCGTCAAGTGCCCGCGCTGCGACTCCGACAGCATCTCGCGCATAACGACTCGCAACCAGCTCGACTGCAACGACTGTCGCTACCGCTTCTCCGTCACGACGGGAACGCTCTTCCACGACTCCCACCTGCCGCTGTCGAAGTGGTTCATGGCGATCTACCTCGTCGCGGAGTCCAAGAAGGGCATCTCCGCGAAGCAGCTTCAACGCATGCTCGATACGAGCTACAAGACGGCGTGGTACCTCGCGCACCGCATCCGCGCAGCGATGGGCGACGACGACCAGCCGCTGCTGCGCGGCATCGTTGAAGCTGACGAGACGTTCGTGGGCGGTCGTCGCTATGGCGTCGGGCGAGGCAACTACCGCGACGCCGATAACCCGCCCGTGGTCGGAGTCGCTGAGCGCGGCGGCGAAGTCCGCCTCAAGGTCGTGCGCGACCGGAGCAAGGGGACGCTGCACGGGTTCATCCGCGATCACGTTGCCGACGACGCCGAAGCGATCTACACGGACGAGTGGACCGGCTACTCCGGGATCGGGGACGAGGACACGCGCCACGAGGTCGTCAACCACTCTGCCAAGGAATACGTCCGGGTCGACGTGCATACGAACACGGTCGAGGGCGTCTGGTCGCTTTTCAAGCGCGGGATCGTCGGGAGCTACCACCAGATCAGTACGAAGCACTTGCCCGCCTACCTTGACGAGATGGAGTTCCGGTTCAACCACCGGGAGAACCCGTTCCTCTTCCGCGACACGCTGCTGGTGCTGGTTCATGGAGAGGCGTTGCTGTGCTCGAAGCTGGTTCATGGTTGATCTACGAGTTCGCAGTTCTCTAGAATCAGATCGTGGGGTCCGATTCGCTTTATCTGACCATTCACCGTCACCGGAGATCCCTGCTTCTTGACAGCGAACACGTCAACCGATCCGGGTGCGGGAATGTCCATAAAGATCCACATGAACGGATCGTACGTGTGAATACAGGCGCGGACCCCACCCTTCTCCTCCGGGGCCGCATTCTGCAACGGGCCTGAAACCTGTATCCATCTACCGATATATGGTTGGGCCAGTTTGTCCGCTCGTATGTCGATGTGATCTTCGTAGAACTTGACTAACTCCTCGGGAGTCGCGTCAACAAACATCCGCTTGTCCCCAGGGTTTGGGGTTGGCTGAGGTGCAACCTGGGGCGCTGTTGTAGGTTCAGGCACGGAGGCTGGGGCAGGCTTGCCGACCTCCGGTGCGAGATCGTCCTCGGTTGTTCGTTCGGCCCGAGGCTCCCGCGCTTGGACCGAAACGGAACGACCCTCGGCCAGTGACGCACCAGGGGCGCTCTTTGTCCGGTCCAGAATGTCAGCGGGAAGGAGGAGAAGCGCGAGGCCCAAAAGAGTCGGAACGACCCACCCAGCGCCACCCTCGCCGATGAAGGCGAGCAGGCTACTGAGCTTCTGAACGTCTTCGGGTAGGCCGACAAAGCCGAGAACCGAGGTACACGTGATCACGGCGCCACCGGCCTTCCGAGCACGGGTCGAGAGCATCTCGGCAGGATAGCGCGGGACCGTGCATCAAGTATACAATCGCGAAAGGTCTGTTCACCGCAGTTGGGGCAGAAGTTTCCTCTCGCCATAGCTGGGAGATCGTACCGACACGAGTTTCGCTAGCCGTTTCGCCCGACCCTCCTAGTAGAGAGCGGACGCCACGTGAACCAGGCTCCCCGGCGCCTCGCAGAACTGGACAGGCCCCGGTCTCACCGGAGGCGATCGGGCTCGGCGGCCCGTCTCTAACCCGGATCGTGCGGTAAGCACCTCGGGGTGAGGCCACGTGGACGTCCGTGGTGTGTGCGGATGGTGTGGGTGTCTTTGCGACGGTCGAGGTGGGCCCGATGTCGGGGTTGGTGGAGCGGGCGGGGGCGGGGCCGCTCGTTGCGGGCAGGGGTCGATCTGGCGCTGGGCGCCTTCGGGCCAGTGTCGTCGCCGCCGTGCCCGCCGTCAGCCGGCCGGCGGGGGGAGCGCTTTGAGGCGGGCGAACGCGTGCGCGAGGTCGCGCGCCCAGGGCCAGCTCACTTGCAGGCGGAGCCTCGCTTGGCGGCCGTGGAAGGCGAGCCGGGCGGCGGTGTGCAGGAGCCGGTAGCGCAGCCGCTTGGGCTCGCAGCTCGCGAGCGCGCCGCCGAGCAGCAGTGCCTTCGTCCAGGCAAGCAGGTCGTGGGCGATCAGGACGAGCGCGAGCCAGACGGCGTTGAGATCGAAGTCGCGGAAGGGGAGGTTGCGCAGGCCGGTGTCCTTGTCGCAGCGGATCTGGTCCTCGACGCGGGCGCGCCGGCGGTGGCGGCGCTCGAGCAGCGCGATGTCGACGTCTTGTTGGTCGGTGAGCAGGACCTGGAAGCGGTGGCCGTCGTGGTCTGTGAACGAGAGCTGGGCGCCAGGGTGGGGGCGCTCGCGGCGGACGATCCAGCGCGAGCGCTCGGGCCAGTCGCCGCGCTCGAGGAGGTCGGTGATCTCGGCGACCTCGGCGCCCTCGCGCGGCTCCTCGTCGCTGGCCAGCGCCGCCGTCCACGATCCCTCCTCCAGAGTGAGGATCGCTCTGCGGATCGGCTCGGTCAGGTCGAACCCGACCGAGTAGCGGACCCGTCCCTCGCGGCACCAGTTGAGTGAGCTCGTGCGTCGCTCCAGCCGAGTCGGCGCGCAGCAGGACCTCGATCGCCTCGATGTGCTCGGCGGGGATCTGCTCGAGCGCGGCTTCTGCGACCGCGATCTGATCGGCTGCGGTGTTAGCACCGGCATTGCCGGGGCGCAGCTCGCCGGCAAGCGCCTCACTCGACTCGTCCAGGTAGGCGAGCAGCGGGTGAAAGCCGAACCCGCCCTTGAAGTTGCCGGCCGCCCCCTGCTTGTCCGAATGGCTCCCGACCAGCGTCGCGTCGACGTCGAGCGTGGCCTGCGCGGGCCTGACGCCGAGCTTCCACGCGCGCTCGCGTGCCCGTGCGCGGGCGGCGCGCACCGCTTCGAGCAGCGCCGGCTCCGAGGCGATCCGGTCGAGCACCCGAAACGCCGTCGAGTCGGAGGCCACCCGCCCGAACAGCGGCTGCTGATCTCGGACCGCGCGCAGATCGCAAAGGCAGTCGCCGCCGTCGGCGAGCATCACCGCCAGGTCGCGCACCACCCGACCCGGATCGTGACCGCCGGCGCGCTCGCGCATCCTGGACAGGCCGTCCGACAGCGCCCGCGTGAGCCCTGTCTTGTCGGCCACCTGCGCCAGCAGCGCGCTGCCCGCGTGCGAGACCAACCCGTCTCCGTCCGGCGAGACTTCTACGGTGAAACTGCGGCCATCACGCTGCACCCTCAAGGTGATCCTCCTGAGCCGGGGTTGCGACCTTCGAACAGCCGCATCCTCCCTGCTCAGCCGGACATTCCCGCGCCCCGGCTACGTCCGGGGCGCGGTCGTTACTGCACCATCCGGGCTAGACTTGTCCAAGTATGAAAAGGGTCCGTCTCCGCATGACCTGGAACGGGTTGCTCGCCGCTGGGCTGCTCGAGCTCTCCCTCCTCGGAGGCTTCGCCCTCTTGCCTCCGCTCGAGCGGCTCGACTTCGAGTCCGGAACGTTCTCGACCTGGGCGACTCAACGGTCGACCGACGACCGGATCCGCATCGTTGACTCTCCGGTACGGGAAGGAAGCAGAGCGGCCCGCTTCGAGATACGCGATGGGGACTCCGTCAACGGCTCCGCGCGCGCGGAGCTTGCGTACATGGACGACATGGCCTCCGAGGGCCAGGAGCGAACGTACTCCTGGTCGACCTTCCTCCCGTCTGACTACCCGATCGTCGACAAGTGGCAGGACATCGTCCAGTGGAAGAACGAGGGAACCGGTACGCCCCCTCTCCAGATCGGCATCAGGGGCGACCAGATCGGCCCGGCCGGAGGTCCGCAGGTGAACTACCGCTGGCCTTGGAAGACGACGCTCGAGCGCGGCAAGTGGATCGACATCAAGGTCCGCATCAAGTGGTCCTCGGATGCCCGGGTGGGCTGGGTCGAAGCCTGGTACCAAGGCGCGAAGGTGCTCGAGCGCTACCCGATGGCCACGCTCTACCCGGGCCTCGAGAACTACT
>Ga0136627_1000154_pt1 | contig 22251 bp, 23 predicted proteins | sample AntDrymUQ4892206_2_FD_104652 | JGI IMG/M metagenome (GOLD analysis project Ga0136627, IMG submission 104652) | Polar desert sand microbial communities from Dry Valleys, Antarctica - metaG UQ489 (22.06) | ecosystem: Environmental > Terrestrial > Soil > Desert | place: Antarctica: Dry Valley... | reverse complement strand
TCGTTCGAGAGATTGACTTCGCCGTTCGGTGTTCCGACCACTGAATCTATCTGCATTTCAAAAACCTCTTAAATGTTGGAAATATCGTGGCTAAATTGCTTCTCTAAAAACTTGCCGACATCGTCCGCCCGACCCTCCGGCGATGGACGGGATTATGGAAAGCTCGTCTCTATCGGCCACGTCGGTGTCCTGTCCGTCGAGGTAGCGGATGTCCTCGTCGCCTTTGTACACGTTGACGAACGAGCGGAGTTTCCCGTCTCCGGTATACAGATGCTGTTTGAGATCCGGGTGCGTCTCGACGAGTTTCCCGAGCGCCTCGCCCGCCGTCCCGCCCCCGACATCAACCTCGGACTCGCCGCTCGCGTATTGTCTCAGCGGTGTCGGTATCCTGACTTTCGGCATATGAAAACGCCCTTTCCTAGTTTGTGATCTTCTCTTCGTCATACCCGGAGCGGTCGTCTTTCAAGAGCCACGACCGCATATCCTTTATCTCGTCCCCGCTCACCGAGGCGATGATGTACGACCACCCCGGCCACGCATGGTCCCGGTCGTACTCGGAAGGCTGCGCCGGATGATCCGGATGCGAATGGTACACCCCGAGGATGTCCATATCCCTCTCGTCGGCCCGCTTCTCGAAGGCGATGTATTCCTTCGGGTCAATGAGGAATCGCCGTGACCGCTCGTCCTCATGGGTATTCTCGGCTCGCCATATATCCACGACGACCTTCATATCTCCCGTGTCCATCCCGACCATCACACCCGAGCATTCCTCGGGATACGTTTCTTTGGCGTGGTCGTGGATGTGCTTCACATCCCCGTGGCCTATTTTGAGCGGCAACTATTCCTCCCAGAAACTCTCGGACAGGTACTTGTCCGCGCCGTCGCACAGAATGGTCGCGATTGTACCCGAACCAACCTCCCGCGCCACCCGCAGCGAAGTGGCTATGGTGGCCCCCGCCGAGATCCCGATGAGAACGCCTTCCTCCCGAGCCACCCGCTTCACCATCTCGTATGCCTCCTCGGTCGAAGCTCCGAGGTTTTCGTCGGCGATGGACGGGTCGTATATCTCCGGGACGATGGCGCTCTCCATGTGCTTCATTCCTTCGAGGCCGTGGAAGGCGGACTCCGGCTCGAAGGAGATGACCTTTATGTCCGGGTTGTATTCTTTCAGGCGCGTCGCCGTCCCGACGAATGTCCCGCTCGTCCCGAGGCCCGCCACGAAGTGGGTTATCTCCCCGTCGGTTTGCTCCCATATCTCCGGCCCGGTTGATTCGTAGTGCGACCTCGGATTTGCCGGGTTGGAATATTGGTCGGGATAGAAATATTTGTCCGGCTCCTCGGCGTATAGTTTCCGCGCTTCGCGTATCGCACCGTCGGTGCCTTCGCCGGGGTCGGTGAGGACGAAGTCCACGCCGTATGCTTTCAGGATTTTCTTTCTTTCTTCGCTCGCGTTTTTGGGCATGCACAGTTTGACTTTGTAGCCGAGGGCGGCCCCGATCCACGCATAGGCTATTCCGGTGTTTCCGCTCGTCGCGTCGAGGATTGTTTTTTCGGGGTTGAGTTGTCCGCTCTTTTCCCCATCCCTTATCATCCACAGGGCGGGACGGTCTTTGACCGAGCCGCCGGGGTTTTGCATCTCCGCCTTTCCGAGGATCATGGCTCCCGGAACCTCCGCCGAAATGCTCGGGAATTCCAGGAGCGGCGTGTTTCCAACCAACTCCGTTATCCTTTGGCCCGTCTTAATCCGAGTAATCATGTCGGGATTAATTATACAGAGCGGAGCTTTCGCGTCCATGCCGCCGGGGGGATATGAGAGAAAAATATCTGACAAATGCGATAGCCGGAAGGCGTCCCCTAAGAAGCGCGTTCCGGCTACGGGTTGGTGCGTGATGGGTATTGTAACTAGGTTGCTACTTCGACGCTATGGTGAAAACGTTAACATTTCGCGTCTTCAAGAAATTTAACCGAAAGTTTCCAGAATTTCGGGGAGTTCGCGCCTCCGGCACGTGAATATCGGAGTGTCGAGTTCGGTGTACGATGACGCCTCGGACTCGCGAAGCTCCATCATGAGGTTCTGGAATTTCTCCGGCGACTCGGACTCGAAGCCGAGGATGAACTCATAGTCGTCTATGCCGAAGGAGTATGCGGTGTTGTTTTTCGTAGGGTAGTGCTTCCGCCCGATTTGCATGTGCTCGTTCATCATGCGCTGCCGTTCGTCGAGCGGGAGGCGGTACCATTCGCGGCTCTTCACGAACGGGTACACGAAGATATAGTTCCCCTCGCCGGGGATTATGAAGCGCCGGTTCTCGAAGCCGGGCGTGTGCTCCCCGACGTACACCGAACGACGCGCGATGGCGAAGTACGAATACGCTACGGTCAAATATTTTCCGAGGCCGCTTTTCATGACGGCGGATTGCATGTCCTCGAAAGCGTCGAGGTCGTATCCGATGCGCCAGAGCATGAAGTCTGCGTCGGAGCGAAGCCCCATCATCGAGTACGAGCGGAGGAGCATGTCCGAGGAAGTTCCTTCGATGGCTGCGAGGAACTCCTTTTTGCCGCGCTCCCTTTCCTCCTCCGGGAGTCTTCTCCATAGCGGGTCGAGTTTGAAGAAGATGTAGTTTATGTATTGGGAGGGAGCTTTACCCTCGATGTCCGGCTGTGTTTGCGTCCGGGTTTCGGCGGTCATCTTTCTATCCCCTCACGGCGGGTTCGAGGCCGAAGTTGCTTTCGTACAGTTCGGCGATGCGCGAGAGTTCGTCGTCTGTGAGATCCGGAACATCCGGCGCGGCGGCGAATTCTTCGAGCTGCTCCTCGTCGTATATGTTCGGGAGCGTGGATGCGACGGCTCCGTCGGCGAGGCAGAATTTGAGGGCGGCCTGTCCGAGGGTGCGTTCGCCGGAGTCGGTCAAAAAGCGAAGCTGCTCGACTTTTTTGAGGCCGTCAATGAGCCATTCCTTCGGACGATGCCTCCGGTGGTCGTTGTCAGCGAAGGTCGTGTTTTCGTCGTATTTCCCTTCGAGCATGCCGGAGGAGTGGGGGACGCGGACGATGAGGGAGGTGTCGGTTTCGTTCGCGGCTTCGATGAGGGAGCGTCCGGGGTTTTGCTCCAGAATATTGTGGATCATTTGCACGCCGGAGACGCCTCGCTCGCACATCGCCTTAATTCCCTCTTCCTCCCAGCCGATCTTCGGCCCGAGCGCGATGCCATAACTTCGTATCTTTCCTTCACTCTTTATTTCGTCCATAAGCCCGAAAAGGTCGTCGTCCTCGACGGCGTCCATCTTGACGTTGTGGAGTTGGAGGAAGTCCACGTAGTCGGTGTCGAGGCGCCTCAAACCCTCGTCGAGGGCGAAGCGGAGAAAATCCTCCGACCAAACTTGCGGGCGTTCCTGCTGGCCGCGCCGGGCGGTGTGGTTATAGAAATCGTAGCCGATTTTTGTGGAGATCACGACTTCGTCCCGCATACCTCCGAATGCGTCGGCGAGGATGGTTTCGCCTTTACCCGAGCCATATGTGTCGGCGGTGTCGAAGTAGTTTATGCCTTTCTCGAACGCGCTTCGGAGGAGCTTCACGGATTTCGCGTCGTCCACTTCGCCCCACCATCCGGTCGAGATGGTCCATACCCCGAAGCCGACCTCCGACACGGCGATGTCGGTTCCGGCGAGGTTTCTGTATTTCATGCGCGCTCCCCTCGATCTTGATAGCCGCAAACAGCTTGCTACGCATTGTAGCGTGGAGGGTCGGGGCGGTGCTGTAAAAAGATCGCTCTTTTACAGGTTTCAGACCACAGGCTCCAGGAAAACATCCGAGCCGAGACTCCCGAAAGACCCCGAAAGACCACGCCGCTCCGAGCCCTTTCCGGGTGGAGAGACCCATTTGAAAACACGCTTCGCCAAACCGGGGCTACCTGAAACCCGAAGCCCGACGCCTGAAACCCGAAATCCTTTATTAAAAAATGTTAGGCGGATGTTTCGGTTTGGTCTTGATCGGAGGAAGATTTGCTGCTAGGCTGCATGCTCGGTTTGAGATAGGAATATAGAAAAACGATCTCGGAGGGGGGATTCGTTGTCTGGTTCGGTTGGCGCGTCTTTTTCGCGCAGGTTTTTGGTCTCGGTTTTAGCGACCGGGTTTTTCCTCGGTGTTTCATTGGCGGTTGCGGGCGTCGTCGGGGCGCAGCAAACGGAGACGATGAACGCTTCGTGGTACGGCCCCGGCTTCGAGGGGGCGACGACGGCGAACGGGGAGGTGTTCGATCCCTCCGGTTTCACGGCGGCGCATAAGACGCTTCCGTTCGGCACGACTTTGGAAGTTTGCTATGAGGGATGCGTGAACGTCCGCATCAACGACCGCGGCCCGTTCATCGCCGGGCGCGACCTCGATCTCGCGCAAGGAGCCGCCGACGCCATCGGTCTCACGGCGGTCGGACACGCCGCGGTCAACGTCACGTACACCGACGGCTCCGCCCCGGCGGGGCCATCCGGCGAAGCGGAGCCATCCGGCGAGACGACTCCGCAGCCGACAGAGCAGCCGCAAACGCAGCCGGAGCAGCCGCAAGCGCAGCCGACGGCGCAGCCCGAAGCTCCGGTCGCCGAGCCGCAAGCTCCGGCGAACGAGGTCTCGCAGGCAGACACCGCGGCCGATGGGCAGTATGCGGTCGAGGATCAGTACGAAGGTGAAGATGGCTCCGCCGCCGACAATCAGTACGAAGATGAAGGTGGTTCCGCCGCCAACGATCAGTACGATCCCGGGGACTTCGACGACTTCTCCGCCGCTGACAGCCAGTATTCGCCGCCGGCTGAGACCCAGTCCTCGCCGGTCGCGGAGGCGGCTCCCGAGCCGCTCGCGCCGCCGGAGCCGGCCGCTGTCGAGACCGCGCCGCTCGAGCTCGCGACGCCGGGTTCGACGGTCGAGCGGAGGATAGTCCTCGCCCTCGCCGCGCCGCCCGAAAACTACACGGGCGCCTTGCCGGAGGCTTCGCCGGAGGATCCCCCGGCCGAAGCGGCCTCCGTCGCCCAGGAAGAGGCTCCGTCCGAAGAGGCTCCGTTGTCCGAAGGGGTTCCGAATAAAGAGTCCGAGCCAGAGTCCTCTCCCGAGGAGCCGAAGTCCGGCTCCGTCGCCGCCGTCGCGGGGCTCACGGTCCTCCCGGACACGGGCGGGCTTCCGGTCGCGCCGCTGGCGGGGGCCGCGCTCGTGGCGATAAGCCTCATGCTCGTCGGGGTGAGAGCCTTCCGCCGATAAAAACAACTCGGCTTTCTTCGAGGGGGATCCCGGTTTCGGGGTCCCCCTCCTCTTTTGCCCGGCGCGTATAATCCGCCGAATGCGGACTTCTCGAACGAACTCCCGAAAGAAACTTTGATCGCCCGATACGCGGGCGGCGCGAAGGGCGCGCGGGAAGCGGCCCGATCCGGAGCCGCCGTGGTCGTCGTGGACGCTTTCCGCGCCAGCGCGACGATATGCGTCCTCGTCACCAAAGGCTCCCGAGTCGTCCCCCTCGCCTCCGTCGAAGAGGCGAAGGTCTTCCCGGCGGACTTCCGGGTCGGCGAGAGGGGCGGCTCGCGGGTCGCCGGCTTCGATTTCGGAAACTCCCCGACCGCCATAAAGACCGCCGAACTCCCCTCGAACGCCACCGTCGCCATGACCACCACGAACGGCACCCGCGTCGTCGAGGCCGCCGAAGGCTCGCCCGCTATCGCCCTCGGCTCCTTCGTCAACGCCGCGGCCGTCGCCCGGTGGCTCGCCGATTCGGGATTCGGAGAGGTCGTCATAGTCGGGTGCGGGTGGCGTGGACAACGAGCCTCCGAGGACGAGGCGGCCGCCGCGGCGATCCTCGAACGGCTCCGGAGACTCGGTGCGAACCTCGACGAGCGAGCGTCGCGGATCACGGAGCAAAATCGTCGAAGGCCACGAAAATCCCTCACGAATAACGCTGCCGCGAGGAGGCTGAAAAGGCTCGGCTACGAGGGCGACATCGAATTCTGCCTCGCCGAGGACATCGTTCCAGTCGTGCCGATTTTGGCCGATGAGGCGTTCGTCGGGGGGTGTTTCGAGTGATCGGTTGGCCGACTGTCGAAGACTCGCGAAAGCGTGGGTTTTCTCCTTGACAGTACGGTTACCCGCGATTACTCTGAAGTCAGGTCGAGCGGAGCAAATGTTACAAGCATGTGGCAAAGAGTTCCGCGAATACGGCTACGAGAGGAGGTGGAAAGACTATGACGATGACCATAGATCACGAAAAGACCCGCGAGGTCACCCGTGAGGATGTGGATCGGGCGATAGACGTCATCGAGCGTCATCTGGAGAAAGAGGCCAGAACCCGCAATCTGCTCGACGAGCAGGCGATCATGCGCCCCAAAGACCTGTGCAAGCAGCAGGGACTGGACATGGTGGCCGAACTCCGCGGCATGATGTAATGGCGCATCGAACAGCGGTACTCGGAAGCCTGTGAAGGGGGATGCACAGTAACACGGCACCCCGAAGGGACGAACCGGACGGGCTGTCCATCCCCCTTCAACTAGGCTGCGAACAGGGATCGGAGAAATCCGGTCCCTTTCGTTTTGCTCGCTTCGCTCGTCAGCCAGTCAGCTAAAAACGGCGCGTGGCGATGCGTGTTTGGAGAATGCATCGGTATCCCCGGAGTGGATCAAATTATTGCCGGACGTCGATTGAGGTACGAAAGCTGACAAGCGAAGCGGGCTGACTGGCTGAAATGCTGAAAAGCGCGTTTCGCCGAAGGCGGAACGCTGTGAGCGGAGGAGGAGGGATTCGAACCCTCGATACCCCGTTAGGGGTATAACACCTTAGCAGGGTGCCGCCTTCGGCCGCTCGGCCACTCCTCCGAGCGGGAGTATATCAAAGGGTGTCGGAGGGTTACAAAATAGTGGCTTCCGGCTTAAATGACTTCCAGCTCCGAGAGCATCCCCGCCTCGTCCTCGAATATGGTGAGCATGCGCCCGTCCTCCGTATGGTGATCCACGAACGCCACCGAAGCGCCTTCCCCGAAATGCTGGAATTTTATGGTGTGGCAATTCGGCTCCCCGCATTCGCATTCGCCGACGACTCGAAGCTCGCCGAGTTGCGTCAGATACGGCGCGGCATACACGATTTCGCCATCGGGAAAACCCTCGCCCGCTTCGAGCGTTTTCAAGCTGCGGAGGAGCCACGTCCTTTCCTGTTCCGTTATCTGGCGATCCAAAAATCATTCCCCCCGGTCTTCGGAATCTTCTTCTTCCAGAATTCCCGGTTTGTCGTGGGCGGGCTTCGCGTCGAGGATTTGTTTGCCGGAAATCTCCTCTTTCATCCTTACCAGCGTCGAATTGAGCGTCGCCCCGAAGAGGATGGTGAGCGACGCGATGTACAAATAGAGGAGCAAAACTATGACCACCCCGATCGAGCCGTATGTCTGGTCGTACGAGCCGAAGTTGTTCACGTACAAACTAAACGCGAGGCTCGCCAAAACCCAAAGGAGGACGCCGACCAGCCCGCCCGGTGTGATCCAGCGAAACGGCTGCTTCACGTCCGGCGCGAAATAAAACATCATGGCGACCGCGAGCACCATGAGCGAGAGCGCGATGGGCCACCTCGCGATGTTCCACACGAACTCGAACGTCCCGGAGAGTCCGAATATCCCCGCAAGCCCCGAGCCGATGCTCGGGCCGAGGACGAGGAGCGCGACCCCGCTCACGATCAAAACCGAAAGCCCGAGCGTCATGAGGATGGCGATCCCCTTCGTCTTCCAAAACGGCCGCGTCTCCTCCACGTCGTATGCCCGGTTCAAAGCGTTTATCATCGCCGAGAACGCCCCCGAAGCCGACCATATCGTGAACAGTATTCCGAACGAGAGAAGCCCCGGAGCCGGACTCTCGCCGCTTATGATCGGCCCGAGGAACGTGTTGAAAAGCTCGAAAACCTCCGTCGGCATCACCCGCTCGAAGTACGAAAGCACCGTCGTCGCGAGCGCCGGATTCCCGAACGTCCCGAGCAAAGAAACGAGAACGAGGATGAACGGAAAGAGCGCGAGGATGAGGTAATAAGCGAGTTGCGCCGCAAGCCCGAGCGCGTCGTCGCGCATGAATTCCTGGACGGTCGCTTTCAACGTCTTCATCCGGGCGAGCGCCCTCACATCCCGCCAGAAGGCTTTTATGGAGCCGCTCACCGGGCGCCTCGCCACCGACCTCATCTCCGACTCGTTCAACTCGGGCGCCATCCTCTCTCCTCCGGCTCGAAACACTATTTTAACCGCGATCAAAGGCGATCTCCGCTCTTTCACAAGGAGCCGCCCCCACAAAGTCAGACAGCGCGAGCCATGAAAACGTTTCATGTGAACCTCGGACGATAGCCGCCACGAATTCGGGCGGCGGATGCCACGCGCCCCTTTCCGAATCCGAGTAAAGAGTTTTCCATAGGCGGGTTCGAGAGTCGGGGGCGCCTCCACTCCGCGACGCTTCGGGAGCCGGGAATCGTATTTCCCGACCTCACAGAGCGTCGCGCCTCGCGAGCAACGGAAGATGCGAAGTCATCACCGGATTCAATGTCACGGAGCCATTCACCGGAATCCCTTTTCACCTCCCGACCCGTCCGCTGCGAGGCGTGCATCCTCCCGTATACTCACCCTATGCGCCTCGTTGTCGCCGAAAAACCATCCGTCGGACGCGACATCGCGAACGTCCTCGGAAAGCACGACCGAAGGGACGGCTCCCTCGCCGGGGACGGGTGGATCGTCACATGGGCCATCGGACACCTCGTCGAACTCGCCCCGCCCGACGCATACGGCGACGAATACAAAAAATGGCGCATGGAGAATTTGCCGATTTTGCCGGAGCGTTTCAAAGCCCGCGCCAACCTGAAAACCCGAAGCCAATTCAACGTCGTCAAAAAGCTCATGGCCGACCCCGCCGTGTCCGAAGTCGTCAATGCGTGCGACGCCGGGCGCGAGGGCGAACTCATCTTCGCGTATGTATACGGACTCGGAGGATGCGAAAAGCCCGTCCGCCGACTTTGGATCTCCTCCCTCACCCCCGAAGCCATCCGCGACGGCTTCTCGAACCTCCGAGACGGAAACGCCATGAAACCCCTCGAAGACGCCGCGAGGAGCCGGGGCGAAGCCGACTGGATCGTCGGCATGAACGCCACGAGAGCGTACTCCATAAAATTCTCCCGCCCCGGAAACGTGCTTTCGGTCGGCCGCGTACAAACCCCGACACTCAAACTCATCGTCGAGCGCGAGAAGGAGATCGAGAACTTCAGACCCGAGAAATTCTTCACCGTCCACGCGAGGTTCCGGAAAGACGGAAATACTTACGACGGCGTATGGTTCAAAAACAAAAAGAACCGCCTCGACGACAAAGAGAAAGCCGACGAGATAGCCGAAAAAGTTCGCGGCGGAACCGGAACCGTGAAAAAGGCCGAGAAAAAGACGGCCACCGAGAAACCTCCGCTCCTCCACGACCTCACCGATCTTCAAAGAAACGCGAACGCGAACTTCGGCTTCACCGCCGACCGGACTCTCAAAGTCGCGCAGTCCCTCTATGAAAACAAGAAGCTCATCACGTACCCGCGAACCTCCAGCCGATACCTCTCGAAAGACATGGCCGAGACTTTGGCGAAGCGAGTCGAGGCTGTGGGCGCATTGCCGGATCTCTCACCCTTCTCCGAAAGGCTCCTCGCCCGGTCGAAGCTCCCGGTAAATAAACGCATCGTGGACGACACGAAGGTGACCGACCATCACGCCATCATCCCGACGAACAAGAAATCTTCCGGCGATCTCTCGTCCGACGAGGCGAAAATCTACGATCTCATCGCCCGCCGCTTCCTCGCCGTCTTCTTACCGGACGCCCGCTTCGAGAACACGACCGTCATAACCGAAGTCCGCGAAGAAACCTTCCTCGCCAAAGGCCGCGTCGTCCTCGAAGCCGGATGGCGCGAACTTTACCCCGCCGGACTCAGCGGACGAAAAGAAAAAGAGCCGCCCATCCTCCCACCCATCGAAACCGGACAAGAATGGCTCGTCGTGAAAACGGGTGTGAAAGAAGGCGAGACGAAGCCCCCTCCCCGATACTCCGAGTCCGCGCTTCTCGGCGCGATGGAGACGGCGGGGAAGTTCGTCGAGGACGAGGAACTCCGCCAGGCGATGAAGGACTCCGGCCTCGGAACCCCCGCGACCCGCGCCTCGACCATCGAACGCCTCATAAAAGTCGGATACCTCGAACGCCAGAAAAAGGCTCTCCACCCGACGGCGAAAGGCCGCTCCCTCATCTCCCTCCTCGGCGAGAACTCGCTCGCCTCCCCCGAACTCACCGCCCGGTGGGAGGAACGCCTCGCCCGGATGGAGCGCGGCGACGATCGCCGCGAAGACTTCATGAACGGCATAAAACGCTTCGTATCCTCCCTCGTCGAAGAAGTCGGCGGCATGGAAGGCGAAAAACTTGCCTCCCCCGCGAACGGCCGCTCCGGCGGAAAACGCGGACGTTCATCCGGCAAACCTTCCGGCGATCCGATCGGCGCATGCCCGAAATGCGGCTCCCCCGTCCTCGAGACAAAGAAAGCATACGGGTGTTCGGCGTGGAAAGAGAAAGGCTGCAAATTCGCCATATGGAAGACCGTCGCCGGGAAGCGAATAAGCGAGCCACAGGCGAAAGAGCTTCTTTCCAAAGGCGAAACAAAGCAATTGAAAGGCTTCAAAAGCCGGGCGGGAAAGCCCTTCGAGGCCGCGCTCAAATTTGACGGGGAATATAAGGTGAAGCTCGACTTCGGAGACGGCAATTAACCTCGGACGCTTTGCTCCCGGTTATTGGTTGGTGGTTATTGGTTATTGGCAAATACCAAAACCAATAACCGGGAGCAAAGCGTCCAACCAATAACGGCGGCGAAGCCGCCCGCGAAGCGACCACGGGATTTCGTGGCTCCACTCGCATCCCCCGGTGGCAAAACCTCGCTCGTTGGATAAACTCTCTCCCCGGTTATGAGAGTGTTAATTGTCGGAGCCGGGCTTGCCGGACTCACATGCGCGAAGGTTTTGTCGGAGAAGAACGTCGAGGTCTCGGTCTTCGAGGCTTCCGACGGTGTCGGTGGGCGCGTGCGAACCGATACGAAAGACGGCTTCCTTCTCGACCGGGGGTTTCAGGTTTATTTCACGGCGTATCCGGCGGCGAGAAGGCATCTCGACCACGAAAAGCTCGACCTCCGGCGCTTCGATCCCGGCGCGGTCATCCATCGCGGCCGGAGGAGGGACGTGCTTTCCGACCCCGTGCGCGACCCCGGCTCCGCGATGGCCGGACTCCTTTCGGACGCGGCGACTTTCGGCGACAAAACGAAGACGCTCTCCCGCTCCGTCGCCGCCGGGGAGGAATCGGCGGAATCCGTCGGGGAGGTGGCCGAGGAGCGAACCTCGACCTACGAACATCTCCGCGCCACGGGGTTCTCGGACGAAATAATCGCCAACTTCTTCCGCCCGTTTTATGGCGGCATTTTCCTCGACCGCTCGCTCGCAACTTCGTCGCGCGTCTTCCGGTTCACCTTCTCGATGATGGCGAAGGGCGAGACGACGGTTCCGGCGAAGGGCATCGGCGAAATTCCGAAACAACTCGCCGCGCGCCTCCCGAACGACTCCATCCACCTCGGAACCCCCGTCGAGGAACTCGTGAAAAACGGAGAGCGGGTCGTCGGGGTGAAAGCCTCCGGCGAGGAATACGAGGCCGATGCGGTCATCGTGGCGACGGAGGCTCCGGCGGCCGCGAGGCTCGCCGGGAGCGAAGTCCCGGAAGGCTCGGTCGGGGAGGTGTGCGTTTATTATGAGATGGGCGGCGCGGGGGACGGGCGGAAAATATCCCTCGGCGCGGATGACGGCTCCTTTTTCAACAACGCGCAGGAAATGAGCGCGGTCTCCGACGAATACGCGCCTTCGGGACGGAGGCTCGCGAGCGCGGTCGCACTCGACGCCTTCGAGATTTCGGACGAGGAAATTTACCGTCGCGGAATCGCCGAACTCTCGGATTGGTACCCGCACGCGGACTTCCGGCCGCTCGCCGTGTACCGAATCCCGTATTGCCAGTTCGCGCAGCCGCCCGGTGTTCACGAGACTTTACCGAAAAACCGCACGGACACGCCCGGCCTTTTCCTCGCCGGGGAATTTACCGAGGATTCGTCCATAGACGGCTCGATGCTCTCGGGCGAGAAGGCCGCGATGGAGGCGATGCGACGATGACGGACGGAAACTCGAACGGAGTCCCGGCTCTCAAAGTGGATGCGCTTCGGAAGACGTATCGCGATGGGTTTCTCGCGCTCGATGATGTGTCATTGGAGATCGAGGCCGGGAAATTCTTCGGGCTTCTCGGTCCGAACGGGGCGGGGAAGACGACGCTCATAAACTCCGTCGTGAGCCTCGCGAGGCCGGACTCCGGCAAAGTCGAGGTCTTCGGGCGGGACGCGCACAAGGAATACAAAGAGGCGCGGCGTATGATCGGGGTGAGTCCGCAGGAAATAAACCTCGACAAATTCCTCACCGTCTCCGAAGCACTCACATACCACGCCGGATATTATGGTGTCCCGAAAAAGAAGGCGAAGTCGCGGGCCGAGGAATTATTGGAGCGATTCGCGCTCGCCGACAAGCGGAAGTCGCGGGTGAACACGCTCTCGGGGGGGATGAAGCGGCGCGTATTATTCGCCCGCGCGCTCATGCATGATCCGAAGCTGCTTTTCCTCGACGAGCCGACGGCGGGCGTGGACATCGAGCTTCGGCGCTCGCTGTGGCAATACATCCGGGAACTCAATCAAGGCGGGCTGACGATACTTTTGACGACTCACTATCTCGAAGAGGCCGAAGAGTTGTGCGAGGAGATCGCCCTCATAAACGGCGGGAGCATCGCCGCGCAGGGATCGAGCCGCGATCTGAAAGAACACTATGGCGTCTCGAACATCGAGGACGTGTATTTGAAGGTCATCCACGATGCTCGCTGAACGACCTTTCCAAACTTTACTCAAGCGCGAGGTTCTCCGTTTCATGCGCGTGTGGATGCAAACCATCGCCCCGACGCTCGGAACCGCGCTCCTCTATTTGACGGTCTTCGGCATCGCGCTCGGAACCCGCATCGAAGAGATAAACGGCATCCCATATTTGGAGTACATATTGCCGGGCATCGCGCTCATGAACGTCGTCACCGGCTCGTACATGAACACGTCGTCCTCCGTCTTCGACGCGAAGCGGGAGCGGTACATTGACGAGATCCTCATCTCTCCGATGAGCGATATGCAAATCACGCTCGCGTACACGCTCGGCGGGACTTTGCGAGGTGTGATCGTCGGTTTCGGTGTTTTCTGCGTCGGGATTCCGTTCGTCGGGGTGAGCATTCAAAATCCGGCGCTTTTGATTTTGATCGGGATTCTCTCGGCGTTCATTTTCTCGGCGCTCGGGGTGGCGGTGGGAGCTTTGTCGAACCGGATAGACCACATTTCGCTCATGACGAACGTGGTGATCCAGCCGCTCGCGTTCCTCGGCGGGGTGTTTTATTCGGTGGACATGCTTCCTTCGGGGCTTCGGGTGGCGACGTTTTTCAACCCGATCTTCCACACCGTGGACGCGGCCCGATATGCGACGCTCGGGGTCTCGGATCTGAATCCGTACCCGGCGGTGGGGATCGTATTCCTCCTCGCCGCGCTCGCTTTCGGGGGGGCGTGGCTCGCCATAAGCAAGGGGCCGCATCTCCGCGTCTGAAACATCCGAGGCCGCGGAGGGCGCGCCGACGATGAAAACCTCCGCCTCGCCGTGGCCTTTCATCCTCGCGGTCTTCGGAGCGTCGAGGCTTTTCTTCTTCGCGGTCGGCGCGCTCGCGGTCGCCTTTCTTCCGGGCGCGGCCCCGATCGGAGACCCACTCGAACCTCCGGGCCTCCTCAATTACTGGGCGCACTGGGACGGCGCATGGTACTCCGAGGTCGCCACCGAAGGATACGCGCCCCGCGCCCCCGAAAGCACCGCCTTCTTCCCGCTTTATCCCATGCTCATCGGCCTCGGGACGAACATTTTCGGAGGCCCGGCGATGTGGGGAATACTCATCTCACTCGCCTCGACATTGTTCACACTTTACTTTTTGTACCGAATATCCGAGAAACTTTTCGACGAGCGGGCCGCGAAGTACGCGACGCTCGCGATGGCGTTCTTCCCGACGGCCTTTTTTCTGAACGCGGTGTACACGGAGGCTCCGTTCCTCGCTTTGACGACGGGAGCCGTATGGGCGGCGATGGTTCGCCGCGACCTCCTTCTCGCCGGAATACTCGCCTCCCTCGCCGCCGCGACCCGGAACCTCGGGATTTTGCTTTTAATCCCGCTCGCATACGAATGGTGGCGAAACCGGGAGGAATTCGGGGGGATGCGCGGCCTCGCGCCGCTCGCGCTCGTTCCGGTCGGGGTGTCGGTGTACACGGCGTATTTGTGGGTTCGCTTCGGCGACCCGCTCGTCTCGGCGCGCCAGCAAGGAGAATATTGGGGGCGAACCCTCACGAATCCCATAACGACGTACGAAAACGCCGCCGCCACCGCCGCCGAGGGGGCGGGGAGGTGGCTCGACCCCGTTCCCCTCTTTCTCGGGGAGTCCGCCGGGCCGTCGCTCGAAGCCTCGAACACGCTCAGCCTCGTATTCCTCGTCCTCGTCATCGCCGCAGTTTGGGTCGCGTTCTTCGTACTTCCCCCCGGACTCTCGGTGTATACGGCGATCATCACGCTTCTCCCCGTCCTCACACCGAGTCCGTCATTCCCGCTCATGAGCATGCCCCGCTTCGCCCTCGGCGCGTTCCCGATCTTCCTCGTCCTCGGTTTCCTTCTCTCGCGGAGCAAAGCCGGCTCCGCGATATGGTTCGCCATATGTATCCCACTCGGCGTCGCCCTCACCGCGCTTTTCGTCACGTGGCGATGGGTGGCGTGAGAGGAGGCTTCGGGTTCACGGCTCTCGTCCGGCGCTCCGGCGATTGAGAAGGCGGACGGCGAGCGGGGAGGTGGTCATCTGCGCCACGGCGTAGAAGACCGCCGGGATGAGGACTTCTTCGGGAAGTCCGCTGGCCGCGACCACCGCCGCCGCTATGGAGAACTCTTTCTTGCTGACCGTGAAAAGGAGGGCGACCCTCGTTTGCCGCTCGGAGGCGAGGAGGCCCGCGGCGCCACCGAGCGCGTAACCGACGAGGTTGAGGGCGAGTTGCGCCGCGAAGATGACAACGCCGTATGCTCCGTATTCGAGTATCGTCTCGGCGTTCGGCCCCACGACGGCGAGAAGCAAAAGCAGGTATGCGAGAGAAGAGCCGAAGGAATAGAGCGGGTCGAAGCTCATCACCTTCTCTGGAAAGCGGCTCCTCAAGAAAACCCCGGCGACGAGAGGCGCGAGGATGATGAGGGCGAGCTCCATCATCAACTCCGCCAGCGGCACTTCGAGGCGCACGCCCGTAAGGAGGAGAAAGAGCGGAGCCACCACGAAGGGCGCGAGAGCCGTGTTGACCGCGTTCAATACCGCCGCGAGAGCCACGTTCCCCCTGCCAAGCAAAACTAGAAGCGGGGCGGAGACGTCGGTCGGCAGGGCGCCTACGAGAGCCTGCCCTATGGCGAGATTGCCAGAGCCGAAGAACAGGCGGCCGATGAGGGCTCCGGCGAGCGCCATCGGGCCGTAGACAAGGAAGGTCGCCAGCACCTGCCAGCCGGGCCTCTTCAAAACCCTCTTCACGGCGGAGGCGTCGAAGGTGAGGCTTATGAAAAACATCAGTGCGGCAAGCATGGAACCCACCGCCGGAAAAAGAGCTTCTCCGAGTGGCGGGAAAACGAGACCGAGGACGCTCGTGCCGAGGACGAACCACAGCAGGTTCTCCTCCAGAATCTTCAGGCGCCTCACTCAGGCTCTCCCACGGTGAAGCTGCCTGTCTCAGCCGCGGGAGCGTTCGAAGCGGGCCTCGATCGCGAGCATCACAATGAGGACGGCCTCGATGACCTTGTCTATGTATGCGATGGACGTTCCGAAGCCCCCGGTGATGACGAACCACAATATGATCGTGAGCGCGGTGTATCCGATGAGGACGAAACGGATGATGTTTTTGTAGCCCGAAAGTTGCGGGATCGGGAGATAAAGTGCCGCGAGAAGCCCGAGGTACCCGAGTCCGTTCAATACGAACAAAATGTCCGGGATCAAAAACAGAAACGCTTGTCGGAAGTGGATGATCGCCGTCGCTGCCGTGAGGATGATGATCGCGACCCGGACGGCGATCTCCGCCGGTCTCATGCTCGTCATAAAGCCTCCTTGCCGTCTCGTTTTCGGAACGCGAGAGCCGCGCCGAGCGCGCCGCCCGCCAACAAGCTCCCGATGAAATACGGGGCCGAAACCCCGACCACATCGAATGATAACCCGGCCACGATCGGCCCGAGTATGAGCGTCGAACTCAAAATAGCTTGCTGCCCACCCATTAGCCGTCCTTGTTCATCGCCCGACACCCGCCGCGAAATCAGCGACGCGAGCGACGGTATGGCAAGCCCGATCCCAACCGCCATCCCCCCGACGACCGGATAAAGCATCCACGAACTCGGAGCCGCCGCCATCGCCGCGAACCCGACCGCCGCGACTGAAAGCCCCGCCACGAGCAAATTCCCCTCCCCGAACTTCGCCGTGCCACGCCCGATGAGAAATCCTTGCGTCACGACCGCGCACACCCCCACGAAAGCGAAGAAAAAGGCGTTCGTCGCCGGCCCCCACCCGAACCGCGCCTCGCTGAAAAGCGGGAAGTTCGTGAGCAGCCCGGCGAACGACAGATTGAAAAGAAACACGACGAGGAGCAAAATCCGTATCGCCGGAAGCGAGAGGACGCGCCAAATATTCTTCACCGGCGCGAGCGGGTTCATACTCGGCATCCTCGCCCGGCTCCGCCTTTCGGGCGGAAGCGACTCTTCGAGCGCGAAGAATCCGAAAACGGCGTTCGAGAGGGCGAGCGCGGACGCGGCGAGAGCGGGGGCGGCGAGCGAATACAAACTCAAAAACCCGCCGATGGCCGGCCCCGCCATGAGGCCGAGTCCGAATGCCGCCCCGATGAGGCCGAGTCCTTTCGCCCTCTCCTCCGGTGCGGTTCGGTCGGCGATGCACGCTTGCGCCGTCGCCGGAGTTCCGCCCATGAACCCGGCGACCGCGACCGCGAAGGTGACCATAAGCAGCGAACCCGCGAGGCCGAGGATGAGGTACGCGACCGACGCTCCGAGGAGGCATGCGAGCAAAATCGGGCGTCGTCCGACCCGGTCGGAGAGGGTGCCGAGGAGGGGCGCGCCGAGCATTTGCGCGGCGGCGTAAAGTGAAGCGAGGAGGCCGACGAGAGCCGCGCTCGCGCCGAATTCGCGGGCGTAAAAAGGGAGGAGCGGGATGAGGATGCCATACCCGGCCATGTCCACGAACACCGTGACGAAGAGAAAGGCGAGCGGGGATCTCACGCCGAGTCCATCCGAAGGATCGAGCCTCCGATATCCATCGTCCCGCACGCTTTCAAAAACGGAACGCCGAAGCGATCACCCATGCTCGGCACCGATCGAGACGGGGTCGGAATATGGGCGGCGTTCACCGCGAGTTTCGTTCGGCCTTCGTCCGAGCCGCCGACTCCATTCTCCGACTCACGAAAATCCCTTCCGAGACTCGCTTCCGCCGGAGCGGGCGATGAGCCGCCGCGCCTCGTCGAGAACCTTTTCCGAGACCTCGTCGCCGTCCGCCCGGACGGCCTTCCCGAACTCCACCCTCACGGCGGTTCCGTGGAGTTTCGGGGCGAGCATTTGAATCGTCGCGGCGAGCCAACGGCGATCCCGCTCCGTCCGGCGGAGCATGGACACCGGGTTCCCGAGGGCGCGCTTTGACAAAACGCCGCCCACTATCACAGGCACGACCGTGAGCTTCGGGACGAGTCGGGTGAAGAGTTTCAAGCTCTCCGACCACTTTCCGAGCGCCTCGGCGGCTCCGGGGAGGAGCGCGGGGTCGGGTTCGATCCCACCCCCCGGAAACGTGAGGACGGCTCCGCCACTTTTCATATGCTTCGCCGCGTCCCGGATGAGTCCGAACCGCCTCTCCGACGCCTCATCTACGGTGAGAAGATACTTCGAGGTGTTCGGAAGGGCTTCGAGGAACGGCCTCTCGGCGGCGACTATTTTGAGGTCTTCCCTCGGGATCGCCGAGAAAAGGGCGACGGTGTCAGAAAGCCCCGGATGGTTCGAGACGATGAGGAGCGGCCCCTCGTCCGGGACATCGTCCGCGCCGATGAAATCGAGGCTCTTCGCCATTTGGCTCGCGGCCCATACGCCGCCGGATTTCAGCCCCGCGCCCCCGACGACCTCATCGTACACGGCGGCTTTGTATGCCATCCGCTTCGCCGCGAAATGCGCCACCGCATCGAGCGCGACCCTTCCGCGCTCGACTCCGGCGAGTCCGAAAGCATCGAGGATCTCCGCGGCGCAAATCCCCGTCAACCTCTCGACCCGCTCCGGATTCGGGCGGCTCTCCGCGCCAGCGAAGACGGCTCGGCCCCTCGTCATGGCATTGTCGGTCGTCGTATTCATCGGATAAAACGATTCTAACCCGACACCCGGTTCCCTCGCTGTGAAAGGTCGCTTCGCTCCGGGGAGTGGGGCGTTCTCGACTTTCCCTTCTCCGAAAACCTCGCCCTCCGACGAGCCTTCACCCGGTTCGGAGGTCTTCGATGGGGAAAGCCTCGCCTCCCGTCTTTCACGGTTCGCAATTCACCGGAGCGAAGCGAACCGGCTTCACCGTTCGCGCATGACCTCGACAGCCGAGCCTCCGAGGACGGTTCCTCCGAGCCGCACGTGGGGCTTCTTCACCTTCACTTTCACCGCTTCGACCATCGGGTGGTCTTCGAAGATGGCGGCGGCGATGCGCTCGGCGAGGGTTTCGGTGAGGTTCACCGGTTCTCCTTCGACTATTTCCTTCGCTTGGTCGTGAACCGCGCTATAGTCCACGGTTTTCGTGAGGTCGTCGGAGGCTCCGGCTTCGCGGAGGTCGAGGCGGAGTTCCACGTCCACTATGAAAGGTTGCCCGAGGTCGCGCTCGGAGGCGAGGGTGCCGTGGAAGCCGGAGAACGTCATGCCTTCGAGGAATATTTTGTCTTCCGCCATGTTCACCTTTCGCGGGGGATGGGCATGCTAACCTCATTAATTATGGATGATCCCGTACCCATGCGCCCGCTCGTCACGGTGAGCTATGCACAGACCCTCGACGGTCGGCTCGCCACCGTCGGAGGCTCGTCACGTTGGATCTCCTCGGACGACTCCCTCCGCTTTACCCATAAACTCCGCGCCTCCCACGACGCCGTCATCGTCGGTGCCGGAACCGCCCGCCGCGACGACCCCGAACTGACCGTCCGCCACGGAATCGAAGGCGACGACCCACTCCGCGTCGTCGTGGATAGCTCCCTCGAAACTCCGCCCTCTGCCAAAGTCCTCACCCTCGGAGCCGCGAAAGGAACCATCCTCGCCGCCACGGAGATGGCTTCGGACGAGCGAAATGATGAACTCGCCGCTCTCGGGACGAAGATTCTCCGGCTTCCGGGCGACTCGGATGGAAGGGTGGATCTCCATTCCCTCATGGCCGAACTCCGTCGTTTCGGCGTCGAGACTGCGATGGTCGAGGGTGGGGCGACGCTCATCACCTCGCTGCTTCGGGAGCGGATCGTGGATCGGGTCGCGGTGTGCATCGCGCCGAAGATCCTCGGCCGCGGCATCGAAGCCGTCGGCGACCTCGGCATCCACGACCTCGACCGATGCGTCGCCCTCGAAAACGTCTCCCTCACGACATACGGCCCCGACATCATCCTCGAAGCCGACCTCGAATACTGCGACGATGCCGAGGAATCCGAGTGAATGATTCCGTATGGCTCGGCGGCGGGTTCGGGAAGTGATTATCCGGAGTCCGTATGAATAGCGAAATCGTCCTCATTCACGACATCGGGCATCGAATGGAAAGAAGCGGATCGAGAGCCGCGAGCTGTGATTTTCCGACTTTCCATCTGCGAAACAAAGCGATTCGCGGTACTCGAACGACGAGCGCCCGAACAGAGGCTTTATGAATAATCCGGGCGAATCTTTCGAGGCCCGCGCCGTGTGGTTCGCCGCCCCACGCTCCGCCGAAATCCGCCCCGAAGAAGTTCCTCCGCCCGGCCCCGGAGAAATACTCATCGAAACCCTCTTCTCCGCGGTGAGCCACGGGACCGAGATGCTCGTGTACCGGGGCGAAGTCTCGGAAAGCCTCCCTCTCGACCTCCCCACACTCTCCGGCGGATACGGGTTTCCGATCAAATTCGGATACGCCGCCGTCGGAAGGGTGGTGGAAGTGGGGGAGAGCGTGGAGGATTTCTCGCCGGAGGAACTCGTATTCGTCCACCATCCCCACCAAAGTACCTTCACCGTCCCGGACACGATGTCGATAAAGTTGCCGGACGGCCTCGACCCCATCCTCGGCGTGTTCTTCGCGAACGTCGAGACGGCTTTGAATATCGTCCACGATTCGCCCATAAAGCTCGGAGAGACCGCCATCGTATTCGGGCAAGGAGTCGTCGGCCTCCTCGTCGCGCAGCTTTTGAAACTCGCCGGAGCGAGGGTCATCGCCATCGAACCCGTCGCCAAACGGCGCGAATTGTCCGTGAAACTCGGAGCGGGCATCGCCCTCGACCCCGGCGAGAACGTGGCGAAAACCGTCATGGACGCGACCGACGGGCGCGGCGCGGACGTGGCGTTCGAGGTGAGTGGAAGCGGAGACGCGCTCCGGAATGCCATAAACTCCGCCGCCGCCGAAGGAACGGTCGTGGCTGCTTCGTGGTATGGGACGAAGCCCGTCCCGCTCGATCTCGGCGGGCATTTCCATCGGGGTCGGGTGCGGATAAAGTCCTCGCAAGTCGGAAACATAAGCCCCGAACTCGGCACGCGGTGGAGCCGGAAGCGCCGGACGAAAACCGTCCTCGAACTCCTCCCGAAACTGAAACTACGCGAACTCGTCTCGCGGCGCATCCCGTTCGATGAAGCTCCCGAGGCATACCGGAATCTCGACCGGAACCTCGGCGACGCGATACAGTTCGTCTTCGAGTACGGAGAGAGCGAGGAGAAATAGTGTACGAAATATACGTCGCGGCGAGCTTCGAGGCCGCGCACAAGCTCACCGGGGATTTCGGCCCGGCCGCGAGGATGCACGGACACACGTACCGGATGGAGGTGATCGCGCGCGGCGAATCGTTGAAAGAAGACGGAACCCTCTTCGACATCGGCGAACTCAAGCCCGCCGTGGACGACCTCGCCGCCTTGCTCCACTACCGGAACCTCGACGAGGACGTCGAAGGTCTCGCCGGGAAGAACACAACCGCCGAAGCCGTCGCAGATTTTTGCTGGGAGACACTCGCCCCGCCACTTCGGGGGCGAAACCTCGCCACCCTCACCGTCCGAATATGGGAGAACCCGGACATATACGCGGCGAAGGAGGACGCGCTCCATTGAAAGATCGGGGGTCGGAAAGACTGGAAATCTGGAGGAGATCCGCTCGTTCCGGGAGCCGGAAAAAGTGTGGACGTGAAACTCGCCGCCACGAAGCTCCCCCTCGAATTTTCGAGAGTCCGTCGAGCGTGAAAACGAAAGTATCGTGAGAGAGAGTCGAGAATACCCCGACTCCCGACTCCCCACTCCCGGCTTTCGAGCCGCTTTCATCACTGTCGGCGACACCGCGCGCCTCACGGGTGGATACCTTTATCACGCTCGCGTTTTCGAGCGTCTCGGGGAATATGGCATCGCCGTCGAGGAAATCGTTCCGACCGGGGCTTCGGTGGACGAGCAAAAAAGCGGAGCCACGAAGCTCGGCGTTCTCGATCCCCGCGAGTACGATGTCGTCGTCGTGGACGCGCTCGCGAGAGTCGTGTGCGCCCCGTTCATCGAAGGATGGCGAGAGCATCGTCCCGTCGTTGCGATGGTTCATGAGCTTCCGAGCCTCGCCTCGCCGGAGGCCGATGTCGAAATTGAACGGAGCTTTGAAAATGCTCTTCTCGGCGTCGATTCGTGCATCGCCGTGAGCGTGCATGGAAAGTCCATCCTCGAAGGGCGCGGCTTTCCGGCGAAACGCATCCACGTCGTCTCGCCGGGCTTCGACGGGTTTACGTCGAAGCCCGGCTCCCGCGAAACCGGCTCCCGCGAAACCGGCTCCCGCGAAACCGGCTCCCGCGAAACCGGCTCCCGCGAAACCGGCTCCCGCGAAACCGGCTCCCGCGAAACCG
>Ga0136627_1000153_pt1 | contig 22274 bp, 18 predicted proteins | sample AntDrymUQ4892206_2_FD_104652 | JGI IMG/M metagenome (GOLD analysis project Ga0136627, IMG submission 104652) | Polar desert sand microbial communities from Dry Valleys, Antarctica - metaG UQ489 (22.06) | ecosystem: Environmental > Terrestrial > Soil > Desert | place: Antarctica: Dry Valley... | reverse complement strand
GTTGGCGGGTGAGTGTGAGAGCCGTCCACGAACGTTCCGATATTACAACGCTCCTCGTCTACCGCTACGCGCTGGGATACGGGTAACATAAGCTCGCGCAGCTAAGTTCGGCTTCCTCTTTCGACGCGCTCGAACACTCTCTACTATAAGTGTGGGAGAAGTCAGTATGGACGCTCGCTCAAGGAGCTGATCGAGCTGGTCAACGGATTTCCCGAGCTGGGAGTCGAGTTGGCGAGCCTTCGGAACAGGCTGGACACCACGACGCCGGGCGGCAAGCTTGTTTTCCACGTATTCGCATCGGTGGCCGAGTTCGAGCAGGACATTACCCGCGAGATGACAATGGCCAGCCTGGAGGCGGCGCGGTCGCGAGGCCGCAAGGGTGTCCGTAAGCCGGTGATGAACCGGAAAATGTCCCAGCGTCGAAGCTGATTCGGAGCCGTGAGATACCCATGAGCGAGTACTGCGAGGCGGTCGGGGCTTCCCGAGACACGATCTACGGGAGCGTAAGTTCAGAGTACCATAAGGTAAAAACTTGCCCCTCGTCGACCATTCCTTCAAACTCTGAGCTTGAGAATGAGTCAAATCACACGCCATCAGGGGAATGCACGCGACCTGTCCTTCTTGCCGGAGGGCAGCGTGGATCTCGTAGTCACCTCGCCGCCGTATTGGCAGCGGCGGGACTACGGGCATCCTGATCAACTCGGGCAGGAGCGTACACCGGAGGCCTATGTGAAGAGCCTCGTCGAGGCATTGAATGGGTGGGCGCGCCTGCTGCGACCGCAGGCCTCCGTCTTCCTCAACCTTGGCGACACCTACCGGGACACCTTCCTCGCAGGCATCCCCGCTCGCTTCGAAGTGGCGGCGCGCGAGGCCGGGTGGAACGTCGCAAACCAAATAGTTTGGGCTAAGGACAACGGCCTTCCGGAGCCGCTCCCCTATCGGCTGGCGAACCGGCACGAGGCCTTGTTCCACCTCACGCGCGCCAAACGGGCGACAGCGTACTTCTTCGACCTTTACGCGCTCTCCAAACATCTGGGAAAGCCCGCCAACCCCGGAGATGTCTGGGATCTCCGACGTGTCCGCAACAAGAGCAACCACCTGGCTCCGTTCCCGCCGGAGCTTGCTCGCTGCGCCATACTAGTCGCCTGCCCCGAACGGGTGTGCGCCAAGTGTTGGAAGCCGGCCAAGCGCGTACTGGAGCCCACGACCGACCTGGATGCGTCGCGACCGCAGGCGGTCGCGGCGATGCGACGCTTCAAAGAGCGCAAGTTGACGGACGCCCACGTCGCGGCCATTCGCGCCGTTGGCATCTCGGATGCAGGCAAAGGCAAGGAGTTGCAGAATGGCTCCGGTCGCAATTCGGTGCGCGTGCGAGAGCTGGCGGCCGAGGCCAAGGAGGCGCTCGGCGGGTACTTCCGCGAGTTCACGTTCGCTCCCAAACGGCACGTCGGATGGAACGGCTGCGAGTGCGACGCTTCCACGGCCCCCGGCGTCGTCCTGGATCCCTTTATGGGCAGCGGAACGACCCTGAGCGTAGCGCAAGAGCTGGGAAGAGATGCCGTAGGCGTCGATTTGGTAGTATCCGGGCAACCAGACGACCCGGAACCGGTGGGGTGACATGCCTTCTTTGAAGAAAAAAGTACTCTCGCTGTTTCTGCGTACCGGCTGTTACAGGCAGCTATCCCTAAACTTGCACAGCGATCCGGAGCGCAGAGAGCGGAGTATGCCACCGCGTCAGACCGCGAGGGCCGGCCTCGGCCTTGTCGGCGCAGCCGGCTACGAGTGGCAGGACGAGAAGGTGAGCGAGCTAGACCGCGTGTTCGGCGCCGACAATGTCCACATCAACTCGAAGAAGCGGGGCAACCGACCGGAGGGGCTAGACCTCGAGGAGGTACTGTCGAAGCTCGAACCGTTCCAATTCGTTGTGGAGGCCCGATACGATGCCAACACCTCCGCGTTCAAGCAAGGGGTCGGGATCGGCGAACTCCGCGACCTTGAAAGGATCCCGCTCGGCGTTGGCGAGGCTTTTCCCGACATCGTCCAGGCGCTCCCACCAATGTCCGCGCGCCCGGCGCGTGAGGACGAGGAGGACGGGGCGGGTCCGGCGCCGACGGCCCAAGAGGTGCTGCCGAACGGCGACGTCCGGCCGCTCCCGGATAACGACGGACGGCTGCGGTTGCGCGTGGTGGACATCAAGCAGTCGGCGGAGCCGGGGGCGCACTACTTCGCCGAGGTCGTCTACTACTCGATCACCCTCGCCTCTTGGCTGGTCGAACACGGCTGGGATAACCGATTCGTCGTGGTCGCCGCGCCGGCGGTGTGGCCGGGATCCTACGAGGCCTCCGAGATCGTGCTGGCGCGCGAGAAGGCTCGCAAGGACGGTCGCGATCCCTCGCCCGAGGAGCTCGCGGCGGCGTTGGAGGAGGACATAGAGGTCGCTCCCTTTGATGTGTTCGCGCCGCGCCTGGGGAAGTTTTTCCGCGAGGACCTTCCGTACGTGTTGCGGACGCCCTGGCACGAGTTGCCCTGGCACGTCTCCTACGTCTGCAGCGGATGCGAGTTCCTGGGCTACCCCTGGGTGGACAGGAACGGCGACTCGACCAACGACGAGAAGCACTGCTGGCCGGAGGCGGAGAGGACGGGAAACCTCTCGCGTGTCGCAGGCCTCTCGAAGGGCGGGGCCAAGCTACTTGGGCCGGTGGCGACGGACGTGGACGCACTCGCCGAGGTACCCCCGAGCGACATAGCCTTCGACGCAAGCCCAACCCTGCGCTCGAAGCGGACGGTGTACCCGAACCGGGCCGGATCCCTGCGGAGTGGAGAAACGGGGCTCATCCCGGAATCGGGAAGCGACGCGCTCATGCCGAAATGGCCCGACCTGCATGTGTACCTCTTCCTCGACTACGACCTCTCTAGCGCGATCACGGCCTCGTTCAGCGTGCGCGCTTTCTGGAAGGAGCCCCTGCCGTACAAGGAGGCCGACGATCCGAGCCGTGAGGAGTCGAAGAGGAGGCGCTGGAGGGCGCGCGACGAGGAGGGCAAGCCGAGCAGCTTCCAGGAGGTGTTCCTCGTCGACCGACGTGAGCCGGAGCGCGAGAAGGAGGAGTTGCTCAAGTTCCTTCGGGCGCTGAGGGACATACTCGGTTTCGTCCAGCGCCAGGACGAAGAGGACGTGGCCGAGGGCCGACGCGGGGACGCGAGCAAGCCGAGATCCCTCAAGCGCAGTACGTACCAGATCTATTTGTGGGACGAGGCGCAGCGCAAGCAGCTGGTGCGCGTGGTCGGCCGCCACCTCCCGGCCATCCTCGGCGACAAGGATCTGCGGGATCTCGCCTGGCTCTTCCCGCCGCCGGAACTGCTCGCGCACGCTGAGGAAGCGTCCCACAGGTCGCCCTTCACACTCGTCTCGGACGTCGTACAGAACACGGTGGCGGTACCGGTGCCGCACCACTACACGCTCCTTGAGGTCGCCAAGACCTATCGGTTGCGGCCCGACACCCCCGCGCCCAACGTGCATCCTCTCTACCGCGAGCCGCTCACGGATCTAATCCCCGGCGAGCGTCTGCATGAGATGTGGACGCACAAGGGGGATTGGCTGCAGACGGCGCGCACCGTGGAGGAGACCACGGGCAAGAAGCTCTCCGCGCTCGCCAACGTGGTCGCCAAGCTCGAGCGGGATCTCAAGGATGTTCTCCAGCGCTCCACGGCGCCCCCGGTCGTGAGAATCCCAGCCTCCATAAGGGGAGTCTCGCCGCACAGCAAGCTCCTGTACGAGTACAAGAGGCTCAACACCGCGATGGACGAGCTCGACAGCCAGACCACCAGGGCCATGCCCCCGCACGAGCGGGAGGCCAGGTTCAAGTCCGCCAACCTCCTGCGGCGCCTGGAGGGAGATGAGAAAGAGGCGGCGCGCGAGCTTCTCTCGAGATCGGCCCAGGAGCCGCTTCCGTCGCCGCAGGAACTGGTAGTCTACCGACTCTCACCGGAGTCGCGGGAGTTCAACGTGCGCCCTCCGGCCCTCAATTATGCGCTCGCCCCTCGCGGTTGGCCGGGATTTTTGGGCAGCCACGCATTTCCGCTGGTCAAGGACATCGAGGGTAGCTTTCGCGCTAATGGATCGGTTGCCGAGGTTGGGTTCACGCAGGTGTCCGTGGTGGCCATCGACCGGGCGCACGACCTCATAGCCCTCAAGCCCTGGTGGAACTACCAGGTGCCGGTTCTTGAGGAGGCCGGTGTGCTTGACCTCGGCGAGGATGTCATGCTCGACCCGGTTCACAGCGACTTCATCTCCAAGAAGGTGAAGGTGACGCTGGAGGGCATCGGTCGCCCGGCCTCTGCTTGGCACGACGAGCCGATGCTCCAAGCCTTGGGGATGGCGGCGCCGGATCCGGGAGACGAGACGTCGGAGACGCCTGCCTCCGAGTTCCTGTGGGGGGCGAAGAGTCTCAGCGAGGAGGGCGTCGAGAGGGATCTGTCCGAGGCGCGCGTCGCGCTCGAGACCGTCGGGGTGTGGCTCAACGACTCACAGAGGGACGCCTGGGAGGCATCCTTCACGCGCCGTATGGCCCTCGTGTGGGGTCCGCCGGGGACAGGCAAGAGCCAGACGCTCCGGGCCGTCGTCGCCGCAGCCGTATGGCTGGCGTATCGGGAAGGGGTTCCCTTCCGACTGCTGATCGCCTCGAGCACATACGCCGCAGTGGACAACGTGCTGCTGGGGACGGACCGCCTGCTCGAGAAGCTGCTGCCGCAGAAGCCCTATCGGCTGTTTAGGCTCAAAAGCGACTACAGTAACCTCCCTGCCGAGATGGCCGAACACCCGGACGTGGAGCCCATGGCGGTCAGAACTTCCCAGGCTCCGCAGGAGGTGCTGGACCTCCAAGGGCGGCTGGAAGACCCGGAAGGGGTCGTGGTGGTCGCTGGCACATCGCAGCAGCTCCACAACCTCGCTATCGCGACGAAGAACAAGAGGAAAAAGGAGACCCCCAAGCAGACACAGCGCCGGTGGTTCGACCTCGTCGTCGTAGACGAGGCCTCGCAAATTGATGTCGCCGAATCTCTGCTCGTGGTATCGAAGGCGGCGGACGGCGCCGCCTTCGTCTTGGCCGGCGACGACAAGCAGCTTCCGCCGATACACAAGGCCACGCCGCCCGAGGGCCTCGACGACGCCGTCGGCTCCCTCTACGGGTACGTGCGCCACCAGCATGGAGTGGAATACCTGCCGCTCCAGGTCAATTACCGGGCCAACCGCACCCTCGTGGACTTCACGAAGCGTGCCGGCTACGACCCGGGCCTCCACGCTCGCCATCCCGACCTGAGACTGGCCTTCCTGGGGGGCAAGCCCCTAGCCGAGCGCCCTACGAACTGGCCGGAGGAGCTCTACTGGACACCGGAGTGGTGGCGATTCCTCGATCCGGGCAAACCAGCCGTCTGCTTCGTCTACGAGGATGAGGTGGCGAGCCAGGCGAACGACTTCGAGGCCGACGCTGTGGCGGCACTCCTGCGGCTGCTCAACGACAGCCTGGACAGCCAGCTCGCGGGCGAGTTCGGTGAGGACGGCGCAGCGAAGCCGCTATTAAGCGAGCCGCACAACGCGAAGAGCTTCTGGGAACGGGCGGTGGGCGTCGTCACGCCGCACCGCGCGCAGATGGGCAAGGTCATCGGGCGCTTGCAGCAGGTCTTCCCCGGACACGACCCGGCCGCCATATGGAGCGCCGTGGACACGGTGGAGAGGTTTCAGGGTCAGCAGCGCGACGTCATCATCGGGTCGTTCGGCCTTGGAGACCCAGACCTCATTAGGGCTGAGGACGAGTTCCTTTACAGTCTCAACCGCTTCAATGTAATGGCCTCGCGGGCGCGGGCGAAGCTCGTCGTCCTCACTACGCGCTCCCTCGTGGATCACTTGGCTGACGACTCCGAGGTACTGGAGGAGTCGCGGCTTCTGAAGAATTTCGCGGAGTCCTTCTGCAAGGATCCCACGCCTGTAACACTCGGTTACCGCACTGACGGATCCGATGTGCTTCGACCGGGACTGCTGCGTACGCGGTGATCGTTTCCGGTCGACGCGGCTCTGGAGCCTCGCGACCGTTACGGGGTAGGCCCCGCCACAAACTCCTGGCGCTTCCAGCATGTTCCCTCTCTCAGACTCAGTGCTTGACCAAGCAATGCAACGAGGCGGTGTTGTTTGAGGCCACTAATTTTGGTGTGGACGAGGCTCACGAGTTCCTCGTCAGGATCATAAGCGCTACCGGTCAAGAGGTGCGTTGCTCCAGCGTATCGGAGACGATCGCTCCCAGACTGGCCCCACCGGTCACAAGCGGTTCGTAGACGAACACCAGTCCCTTCAAGATCCTACTGGTCTCTTCAGCGAGTTGCTCGGATAAAGTTCGCTACTGCGATTCGTAGGCGGAAACCATCGCGCGCGTGATGTCTCGTACGGCACCAGTCGCTTCGTGCCACCTGCCCAGGAGCGGCAGTTCTCGGATCGTCGTCAGCAGCGTCCTCTTCTCCGGCATGTCCGGGGCCGCCGTCTCGGACGCCGCCGGGCTCGGCCAGGTGCAGATACGGGCCATGCGAAACCACGGCTACGACAAGGGGTTCTCCTCGGCGGTCACGGCCGCCTCCTCGACCATCGGGCCGATGATCCCGCCGAGTCTGCCCGCCGTGGTCTACGCGGTCGCCGCCGGCATCTCGGTCGGGGCGTTGTTCATCGCGGGCATCCTCCCCGGCCTCATCATGGCCGGGCTTTTGCTTTTGATGGTCGCCATCCTCTCGCACCGCCGGGGCTATCCGCGGGAGCCGGTCCCCACCGCCGGGGAGGCGTGGAGGGCGTTCCGGGGAGCGTTTTTGCCGCTCCTCACGCCCGTTATCATCATCGGGGGGATCGTCGAGGGAACGTTCACCGCCACGGAGGCCGCCGCCGTCGCGGTACTCTATTCCGCCCTCCTCGGGGGCGTGGTCTACCGGGAGATGAAGTGGGCGGACTTCGTGCAAGTTCTCCGGGAGACCGCCCAGCTCAGCGCGGCCATCGGGCTCATCGTGGCGGCGGCCACCCTGTACGGGAGCGTCATCATCCGCGCTCAGATACCGCAGGCCGTGCTGGAGGCTTTCACGAGCTTCGCAACCTCGCCGCTCGTGGTGCTCCTCGTGCTGAATTTGTTCCTCCTTCTCGTGGGGTGCTTTTTGGAGACGATAGCCGCCATCACCATTCTGATGCCGCTGCTCATGCCGATCTTGCAAGCCTTTGAGATAGACCCCATGCACTTCGGTGTGATCATGATCCTCAACCTCATGATCGGGCTTCTCACGCCACCTTTGGGACTCGTGCTCTTCGTCGTCTCGAAGATCGGGGAGATCTCGATGGTCGAACTCGTGCGGGCCCTCGGCCCGTTCTACCTTATGCTGGTGATAGCACTGGTCATCGTGACCGTGTTCCCGGCCGTCGTGCTGTGGTTGCCGAACATGGTTCTCGGCTGACGGATATATTCGAGGAGGATGGAGATGGAGAACGGAAAGCTCGCGGTATACGTCGGCCCCGAGAGGGGCCACTTCGGTTCCGAGCATGCCGACGCCTTCGTCGAAGCCGTCGAGCGCGGCGGGGGAGTGGTGGTCGAAAGGCCGGAGGAGGCCGAGGCCATCGTGTGGCTCGGTTCGGAGCCGTCCCGGATGCCGGATCTGCTCCACGACGGAATCCGGTGGGTTCAGCTTCCCTCCGCCGGGATCGAGGCGTGGATGGAGAAGGGTCTCGTGGATCGGGAGCGTGTCTTCACCTCGACCGCGGGTGCCTACGCCGACACCGTGGCCGAACACGCCCTCGCGCTTATGCTCGCCGGAACCCGGAGGCTCCACGAGTGCGCCCGAGCCGATTCCTGGAACGCCGGGTGGGGAACCACGCTCAAAGGCTCGACCGTCGTGATTCTCGGCGCGGGCGGGATCGGACAAGCCTTGATCCGGATGCTCGAGCCGCTGAATACCCGTATAGTCGCCGTCACCCGCAGCGGCCGCGAAGTCCCCGGAGCCGCCGAGAGCCGCGCCGCGCACGATATAGCCGGACTCTGGCCGGAGGGGGATTTCTTCGTAGTCGCCGCCCCCGCGACCGATGGCACGCGGCGCATGATCGGGGCCGACGAACTGTCCGCCATGAAGGAGAGCGCCTGGATCGTGAACGTGGCGCGAGGCTCCCTCGTGGACACCGACGCCCTCGTCGAAGCTCTCTCCGCCGGGAGCATCGGCGGCGCCGCCCTCGACGTGACAGACCCCGAGCCGCTGCCGGACGGACACCCTTTATGGAGAGAGCCGCAGGCGCTCATCACACCCCACTCCGCGAACCCGCCCGCAGCCCTCGCCCTCGGTTTCGCGGAGCGGATAGAAGAGAACGTCGCCAAGTTCGCCAGAGGCGACGAACTCCTCGGCCTCGTGGATGTCGAGGCCGGCTACTGATAGCTGTTTGCGGAAGCATCGAGCTTCCGCAAACCTTCGGGAGTGGGGAGTCGGGACAAAGAAGGCGGACAGCGAACGAATGGCATCCTCGCGATCCGCTCCGCCTCCGGTATTTTTTGAAACCCTCCATGAGCTACGCGGAGGTCGCGGCCTCCAGCGTCGGCTGTGGATCGTAGTCCGCCGGAGCCGGGACGAGCGGCGGGCGCACGGTTCCCATCGGAAACCCGTGCCGCGCCTCGGCCAGCCGCTTGAGAACCGCCGCCGAGGTGTGTTCTTTGGTCATCGCCCGCACTCGCTGAAGATGCCCGGAGAGTTCCTTCCCCCCGGCTTCGTCGCCTTTGCTCACCCGGCGATCCATCTCCACGATCTCCTCGGGGATGAAGTTCGCCATTGCGGAGATGATGCCTCGCGCCCCCAAATTGAGAGCGCTCCACAGATCGTCCTCCGTGCCGAGAAGGACGTCCTTCCCGGCTTCGAGGACGGAGCGAGTGTACTCCGCGTCTCCGCCGGAGTCCTTGACGCCCCAGACCGGGAGGCTCGCCACCACCTCCACCGGGATGGGTACAGCGTATTTCGGGATGTGGTACATGACGATGGGGTGGCCGCTCTCCGCGAGCGCCATCTCGTAGAACCGCTTCAATCCCTCCGGCGAGGCGGGCTTGAAATAGTACGGGGGAAGCACCATGACGGCTGCGACGGGCTTGTCCTCCAGCCACCGGAGAAATTCCAGCGTCTCCGGCACGTTCCCCTGTGCGACGTTCGGGATGATCTCCAAAGACGGCCCTCGCTCGAAGAGCTTTTCGAGCGTCCCGAGCTTCTCTCCGAGGGTGGCCGAAGGCCCCTCGCCGTTCGTCCCGAAGGGGACTATGCCCCGCACGCCCCGCTCACGCAGCCATTCCACGTGAGCGAGATACGCCTCCGTGTCCACGTCGAACGTTTCGTCGTCTTTGAATGGCGTAACGTTGGCTACGTATACTCCGCCTTGCATTTCATCCTCCCGATTCGTGGTTCGCTACCGGCCGAGGGATTCCCGGCCTTCGAGGAAGGCTTCGAGTTCGTCGCGGTCGGGAAGCCCCTCGTAGTCTCCGAGCGTCATGACGCTGTATGCTCCCATCGCGTTCGCTATCCGGAGGCGTTCTTCGGGGGCTTTTTGCCAAAGGAGTCCGGCGAGGTATCCGGCGGCGAAGGCGTCGCCGGCCCCGATGGGATCCACTTCCTCCACCTCGAAGCCGGGACGCTCGAAGATTTCTCCTTCCACGAGGGCGAGACTCCCCTCCTTCCCGCGCTTGAGAACGACCTCCTCCGCTCCGAGTCCCCCGAGCTCCCGAAGAAGACCCTCGTCGTCCCGGCCCCACATGGCCCGCGCTTCCTCGCCGCTGACGAAGAGGAGATCCACCGCCGGCAGCGCTTCTTCCATGAACTCCAAAGCCTCCCCGGCGGGCCAGAGTTTAGAGCGGTAGTTTACGTCGAAGCTGAGCCTCGCCGGAGTCCTCTCCAATTTCTCCGCGAGCGCCTTCACGAACGTCCGGCAGCTTTCGGAGAGGGCGGGGGTTATGCCGGTGAGGTGGACGAACTCGGCCTCGGCGAAGTAGTCGAAGTCGAGTCCGTCCGCGCCCATCATGGAGGCGGCGGAGCCGTCCCGGTAATAATAGACGCGGGCCTCGCGCCCGACCCTTTCCCGGAGATAAAGCCCGGTCGGAGCCTCCGGGACGCGGCGGACGCGCGAGGTGTCCACTCCCTCGCCCCGAATACGGTCGAGGACGAGTTGGCCCGGCTCGTCGTCTCCGAGGACGCTTGCCCATCCGGAGCGGACCCCGAGCCGGGAGAGGGCTATCGCGAGGTTCGACTCGGCGCCGCCGATCTTGAGTTCGAGTTCTCCGGCGTGCCGGAGGCGGCCCGGCTGTCGCGGGGTCGCGAGAACCATCGTCTCGCCCGCCGCCACGACGCTCGGTGTCTCTCCCATCCTAGCGGCCGGCCCCGAGGCGGTGGCCGATCTCCCGCGCGGCAGCTTTCGTCGCCCGCGCGAGATCGCCCTGCAAAAGACGCTTCGGCAACCGATGCTTCGGGCCGGAGATGGAGACGGCGGCGACCGTCCTTCCGCTCGCGTCCTCTATGGGGGCGGCCACGCACCGGACACCCTCCTCGTGTCCTTCGAGGTCGAGGGCGTAGCCTTGCTCGCGGACTTTCGCGAGTATCTCGCGCAGCGCGTCCGGGTCGCTGACGGTGTTCGCGGTCGCGTTTCCGAGCGCGCCCCGGAGCTCGAGTTCGCCTATGAGGTCTTCGTCGCTTCCGGCGAGCATCGCATGGCCGAGGCTCGTGCAGTGCGAGGGGGCGGTGCGGCCCACCTTCGACATCATCACCCCGACGGCGTGCGTGGTCTCCAATTTTTCCAGATACACGACCCGGAGCTCGTCGTCGAGGACCCCGAGGTGAACCGTCTCGTCGAAATCGCTGCGGAGCCGCTCCAGAACGGGAAGAGCCTCGCGCCGGAGGTCGGTCTGCTCGAGATACGCCTGGCCGAGGGCCAGGCACCGCACGCCCAAACGGTATGAATCCTTCCCCGAAACCCGCTCCACGAGGCCCGTCTCCTCCAGCGTCCGGAGCATCCGAAAGACCGAGGGCTTCGCCAGGTCGGAGCGGGACGCCAGCTCGTTCAGGGAGGCGCCGCCGTTGCTCGTTCGCAGCAATTCCAGCAGGGAGACGGCCCGGATCACGGCCCGTACCCTGTAACCATCCTGTGTGTTCGATGTGTCTCGCATGCCCCCTAGCATATTATACGTCGGCGTTTCGTCTGCCGAATCTTCATCGGGCCAGCCACCCTCCGTCCACCGACACGACGGCCCCGTGAACATAACCGGCCGCCTCCGAGGCAAGGAACACGGCGGCGCCTTTCAGATCCTCCGGCTCGCCCCAGCGTCCGGCGGGTATCCGGCTCAACAGAGCGTCGCTGCGGCTCGTATCCTCCCGAATGTTCGCAGTTAGCTCGGTCGTGAAGTAGCTCGGCGCGATAGCGTTGACGTTTATGCCCCGCTCCGCCCATTCGTTGGCGAGAGCGCGGGTCAAGTTCGCGACACCGCCCTTAGTGGCCGAGTACGACGGGACGAGTATGCCGCCCTGGTAGGAAAGGACCGAGGCGAGGTTGATGATCTTGCCTCCCTTCCCTTCTCTCACGAAGTGACGGGCGGCGGCCTGCGAGAGATAGAAAACGCTGCCGAGGTTGACGTTCACCACGTCTTCCCAGTCCTCTTCGGTGAACTCCATAGCCCCCGAGCGACGGATGATCCCAGCGTTGTTAACGAGGATGTCCAGCCGCCCCAGCTCCGCGACGCACTTTCCGACGATCTCCTCGGCCATTTTGGATTTCGCGCCGAGGAGATCGTACCGCAACTCGCGAACCCGCCGCCCGAGAGCGGATATCTCCCGCGCGGTCTCCCCGCATTCGAGGCGGTCGAGCACCGCTACGTCTGCTCCCGCCTCGGCCAGTCCGACCGCGATGCCCCGCCCCAGCCCTCGGGAGGCGCCGGTCACGAGGGCGACCCGTCCGTCGAGCCTGAATGAATCCAGCACGCTCAATAGCAGAGATCCCGCGCCTCGATGCCCTGCTCGCGGCAATAATCCAAATAACGCTCCAGCTTGCTGAACACGTCGTCCTGATAGAGAAGGTTGTCCTCGTCGTCGAGGTACTGGATCACACCCTCAAGGATGAAGAGCGTCGTCATTTCCCCGGCCTCTTCGTCCACCACGAGCGTGTGGATGTCGCCCGGCGGCTCGTAGACGAGCGTCCCCGGACGCGCCACCCAGTCCCGCTCCAAATAGTGCCAGCTTCCTTCCAGGCAGTAGCCGAGCACCTGCCCGCCGGAGTGTCGGTGGCGATTCACCTTGCCCCCGCCGGCAGCCTTGAGGACGTTGATCCAACGCCCTGCGGACAGGTCGAAGCGGAGCGGCTTGAACCATACGTTCTCACCCTGCGGAACCCACGGCAACTCATCGCTCTGAATCGCCCGATCCGGCAGCCCCGCCTCCATCAACGCCTGCAAACCTTGCTCCACCTTCATGAACGCCCCTTTCATGTCTGGTTTCGTTCAGCAAAATTTGATCTTGTCTGACAACATGTTACACTTCCGAGCATATTTATGCCAGGTGGCTGAAGGGAGAGAAATTCGGGCTTCGGCCCCGGAGAAGAGGAGTCGCATGCTGGAACGGCTTGGGGTACGTGGAGGGTTCTCGCGGTTGCTGGGTCTGTCGGTGATGGCCGCCGCGTTGTTTGGAATAGTCGCTTGCGGGGGCGCGGAGGACGCGGAGTTCCCGTCGGAGCAGATCGAGATAATCGTGCCGTGGGACGCGGGGGGAGGCACGGACCAGACCGCCCGGCAGCTCGGCTCGGCGGCGGAGGACACGTGCGGGACGGACATCATCGTGAGCAACCAGACCGGAAGCACGGGGGCGGTGGGGTTCCAGGCGGCGGCGAACGCGCAGCCGGACGGGTACACCGTCGGGCTGGCGACGGTCGAGATCGCTATGATCAACCATCTCGGCGTCGCGCCGGTCTCGCCGGAGGACGTGCGGGGCGTGATGCAATACAACTTCGACCCGGCCGCGCTCAGCGTCGGGGCCGACTCGGAATATGAGACGCTCGACGACATCATCTCCGCCGCCGAGGGCGGCGAGGATCTCACCGTCGGCACGAGCGGGACGGGCTCCATCTGGCACATCGCCTTCGCCGGGATGGCGGATCAAGCCGGAGTCGAGATGACGAACGTTCCGTTCGACGGCGCGGCCCCCGCGATAGCGGCGGTTCTCGGCGGCCAGGTCGAGGCGACCTCGGCGAGCGGGGCGGAGGTCGCGCCGCAGGTCGAGTCGGGCGAGCTTCGGTCGCTGGCCGTGATGGGCGAAGAGCGGCTCGACATCCTCCCCGACGTCCCGACGCTGGCGGAGGAGGGCATTGACTGGAACTCCGGCGCCTGGCGCGGGCTTGTGGTTCCAAACGACACGCCGGACGACGTGGTCCAGACGCTCAACGAGTGTTTCGAGGAGGCGGCGAATTCGGACGGGTTCCAGGAGTTCATGGAGAACAACGGCTTCGGGCTTGAGTTCCGTTCGGCGGACGAGTTCGAGGGGTACATGGACGAGGAGTTCGAGCAGTTCGGGGAGTTGATCCAGTCCCTCGGCCTCGACCAGCAAGGGTAGCAAGGAGCCTTGCCGAACCGGACGGGAAACCGGGTCTTCGCCGTCCTCCTCCTGATTTTGGCGGTGGGGATATTCGCCGCGACGCTCGGCTTCCCGCCGCCGGGGCAGGCCGACGACCCCGGCACGGCCACGTTCCCCCGCATGCTGGCCGGGGCGCTCGGGGTATTGGCCGTGTTGCAAATCCTCCGCCCCGGTGAGATGGAGGCTCTGCCCCGAGGCGGCGGAGCAATCCGGGTGGTGGGCGTCGTGGCTTTGCTCTTCGTTTACTCCATCGTTTTAGAGCCTCTCGGGTTCATGCTGGCTACCATGCTTTTTCTCGCGGCGGCGCTGGTTTTGGCGGGGGCGCGTAATCCGTTGTCTCTGACCCTGATCCCAGTCGGGGTCAGCGTCGCGCTCTTCTACGTTTTCAACCAGCTTCTCTCGGTCTCGCTGCCGCGCGCTTTTCTGGAGGGGCTCCTGTTTTGACACCGAATCCGGATGATCGCCTCCTGAAAGTCGTATTCGTCTTTCGCCGACTCCCGACTCCCGAAGCGAGCGTCAGCGCGCGGCTCCCGACTCCCGAACGCGCCGAGTACGGAACCGTCCACCGGGATTCGATATGAGTTCGTGGATGGCGGGACTGGAAGCCGTTTTCCAGGTACAGCCTCTCCTCCTCATCCTCATCGGGGTCGCCGTGGGGCTCGTGGTCGGCGCGTTGCCGGGGCTCACGGCTACGATGTCCGTCGCGGTTCTCCTCCCGTTCACGTTCGCGCTCGACCCGGTGCCGGGGATGATGCTTTTGCTCGGTATATATGGCGGAGCGTTGTACGCGGGCTCGATCCCGGCCATACTCATCCGGGCGCCCGGAACCCCGTCGGCGGCGGCGACCATCCTCGACGGGTATCCGATGGCGCGGCAGGGGCGGGCGGGGGAGGCATTGACGATATCCGTGGTCGCCTCCGCCGTGGGCGGGATAGTGGGGGTTTTGCTCCTCGCCATGTTCGCTCCGTTGCTGGCGGACTTCGCTCTCGCGTTCGGGCCGGCGGAGTACTTCATGCTCTCGGTCTTCGCGCTTACGGTCATAGCCTCGCTGTCGGAGGGGATGCTTGTGAAGGGTTTGATCAGCGGCATCCTCGGGCTGTTCATAGCCACCATCGGCATAGACCCGATACAGGCGTATCCACGCTTCTCCTTCGGAAGCCCGCAACTCGGGGCCGGCATCGAGTTCATAGCGATCCTCATCGGACTCTTCGGCGTCGCCGAGGCGCTCACGCAATTCGAGCGGCTGCGGCGCGGAAGCCCCGAAGAGCGACCGGAACTCGGGAGTTTCCGGCTCGGAAGCGGATGGTTGAAACGGCTGTCGCCGACGACGCTGGGTTCGTCCGTGATCGGCTTCCTCGTCGGCGTTCTGCCCGGCACGGGCGGAGACATTGGCTCCTTCGTCGCCTACAACGAGACGAAGCGGTTCTCCCGCGGCGAACGACGATTCGGGGAAGGAGACCCTCGCGGCGTCGCGGCGGCCGAGTCGGCCAACAACGCGAGCACCGCCGGGGCGCTCACCCCGATGCTCACCCTCGGCATCCCGGGGGATTCGGTCTCGGCGATCCTGATCGGCGCGATAACCGTGCATGGATTGCAGCCCGGCCCGCAACTCTTCACCGGAAGCCCGGATCTCGTCTACGGCATCTTCATCGGCTTCCTCCTCACTTACGTGGTGCTCCTCGTGATGGGGCTCGCCGGCATCCGTCTCTGGGCGCAGGTCATGCGGGTTCCGACGCGCTTTTTGTGGCCGACGGTCCTCGTGCTCAGCGTCATCGGTTCATACGCCCTTCGCTCGAATCCGTTCGACGTGCTCGTCATGATCGCCGCCGGCATCCTCGGCTACTTCATGCTCAAGGGGGGGTTCCCGGTCGCCCCGCTGGTCATAGGCGTGATCGTCGGCCCGATAGCCGAGAGCGGCTTCCGGCGGGCCATGATCATCAACAACGGAAGCCTCGAATGGCTCCTTACCCCCATCCCAATCGTACTCCTCGTCCTGACCGCCGCCTCTCTAGCCATCCCCCTCCTCCGAACCCGCAGAGCCGGATCCAGAGAGGAATAAAACTCGAACCTCCGACCCCCGGCAACTTCGCCCCGCAGACCATAACCCATTCAAGGAACTTTTCTCCCGAGCAACCGGGCCGGACTATAACGGAGTCCCCTCGCATTTCCCGGATTATTCACGAAACCGCAAAAAACCGGGAGATCGGGAGCCGAGGGGCCGGGAGTCGGGTCGTCCTCGACTACCTCCGCTTCGATACTCTCTCATGCACGCCTGACGGACTCTCGATGAATTCGACCGGAGGCTTCGGCGGCGGACGCCTCGCTCCCATGTATTTCCCGACTCCCGACTCCCGAAGCGGGCGAAGCGACGCGACCTCCCGACTCCCGGTCTTTGATAGACGAAACGCATCCCGGCGGATGCTCCATGAATAATCCGAGATTTGACAGACACCGGAATTGGTATAACAATGCCAGCAAATGACTGAGCAAAAAAGACGCGCCAAACTGAGGGACCGGGCTGCGGAGCGCATTCTGGAGATAGTCATCTCGGGCAACTTGAGTCCGGGGGATCGGCTGCCTGCGGAGCGGGAGTTGTGCGAGCGGCTGGGGGTGAGCCGGACTGTGGTTCGGGAGGCTTTGAATTTGCTTGAGGCTCGGGGCTTGCTCCGGATTGAGCACGGTCGGGGCGCCGTGGTCAGCGACGGTGACACGAACGCGGTGAAGGACGCGCTGGGGATGTTGCTGCGGGTTCAGTCGCGGGCGATGGGTGAATTGCTGGAGATCCGGAAGATTCTGGAGGTGGAGATCGCCGCCCTCGCCGCCGAGCGGGCCGACGCGGAGGACATCCGAACCATGCGCGAGGCTCTGGGACGTATGCGGGAACTTATCCACGTCTCCGAAGGATATGTGGACGCCGACGTGGATTTCCACTCGCTCCTTGCCGCAAGCGCCCGCAACGGGGTTTTGCTTCAGATGATGGAGCCGATCGTGGGGTTGCTCAAGGCCAGCCGTCGGGTGAGCGCCTCGCTCCCCGGAGCCGCCCAGAGGGCCCTCCGGGAGCACGAGGCGATCCTGGATCGGGTAGCGGCCGGCGACGCGGATGGAGCCCGTGCGGAGATGCGGATCCACATAGAGTCCACGGCAGGAGACATCGAGTGGGCTACAGGCGTTCAGCCCACTGAGGAGGAGGCAAGAAGAGAGGCTCCGGAGGCGGAGTGACGTTCGCTTCCGGGAGGGGTTCCGGTATGCCAGTCAACGGGGAAAGGTGGATATGAAAGCTCGCGAGCTACTGAAGAGCCTGGGGTTGCCAGGGGGCGACCTGCATGACCTGCCAGATTCTGAAAAACGCTTCCCGGACGGAGCGCAGTTCCGGGTCGAGATCCCGAGCGTTGAAGGCCCGCGGGTTTTGGAGGCCGTGATCGAGGAGGCGCGGAAGCGGGAGGTTCATCTCCACCGAGTCTCGCAGGGGTCGGGGATCATGCTTCTCACGGATGCGGAGATCCGCGAGATGTGCGCGATGTCCCGCGAATCCGGTATGGAGCTCTCCCTCTTCGTTGGGCCGCGCGCCGGCTGGGACACTGGAGCGGGCGTTGTCTCGAGCGCAGGCAAGACGCTCGGGGCGCAGCACCGCGGCCAGGATCAACTCGCCTACGCCGTGGAGGACGTGCTGCGCGGAGCGAGCCTGGGACTGAGGGGCGCGCTGGTGGCGGACGCGGGCCTGATGTGGATCCTGCGCGACCTCAAAGCGGCTGGAGAATTGCCGGAGGACTTCGTCGTCAAAGTCTCCGTGCAGTTGGCGGCAGCGAACGCCGCGGCGGTGGGCGCGATGGAGGGCTTGGGTGCCGATACCTACAATGTCCCCCCGGATCTCAGCCTCGCGCAGCTAGCCGCGATCCGGGCGGCGGTAGACTTGCCGCTGGATGTGTACGTCGAAGCCCCCGACGACTTCGGCGGGTTCGTCCGGCACTACGAGATACCCGAGCTTGTCCGGGTCGCATCTCCCATATACGTGAAGTTCGGTCTCCGCAACGCGCCGAACGTCTATCCGTCTGGGATTCATCTGGAAGACTTGGCGGTGAAGCTCGGCCGCGAGCGTGTGCGCCGGGCCAGGATCGGCCTGGACCTGCTACAACGTTACTATCCGGAGGCCGAGACCACCCCGCCCGGCGCGAGCTTCCCCGGCATACCCGCGACCGAGGAGGGAGCATGAAGGTCACGAAAGTAGATACCTTCGTCATCGGCACCGACTGGCGGAACCTGACGGTCGTCCGGTTGCACACCGACGAGGGCATTACCGGACTCGGCGAGGTGCGGATGGTCAACCATACGGGAGCTTTGCTCGGGTATATCGAGGAGGCGGCCCCCCGGCATCTCGTCGGACGCGACCCGTTCCACATCGAAGCGCTGGTGCGGAGGATGCAGCGCGACGACTTCTCCCGCCCTGGCGAGGTCATGAGCTCCGGGATAGCCCTCTTCGAGATGGCCTGCTGGGACATCATTGGCAAGACCCTCGGCCAGCCCGTATACAACCTGCTCGGCGGACCGGTGCGCGACCGGATACGAGCCTACGCCAACGGCTGGTACCGGGTGGAGCGCGCCCCGGAGGAGTTCCACGCCGCAGCCGGGAAGGTCGTGGAGAAAGGGTACACCGCGCTCAAGCTCGACCCGTTCGGCCCCGGCCACTACGAGCTGGAGCGCGAGGAGAAACTCAAGGCGGTCGCCTTAGTCGAGGCCGTCCGGGACGCGATCGGGGAGGGGCCGGAGATTCTTTTGGAAATGCACGGCCGCTTCTCGCCCCAGACCGCGATCGAGATGGCGCGGCTGATGGAACCCTTCGGTCTCGGCTGGGCCGAGGAGCCCGTCCCGCCCACAAACCTCAAGGCGCTCAAGAAAGCCTCCGCGAGCATCAACGTTCCCGTGGCGACCGGAGAGCGCATCCACAATCGTATCGAGTACCGGGAACTGTTCGAGCTTCAGGCGGCGGACGTCATCCAACCGGACATCACCCAGATGGGCGGTCTGATGGAGACGAAGAAGCTCGCCGCCTGGGCCGACGCGTACTTCGTGACCGTCGCGCCGCACAACGTCGGAGGTCAAATAAGCACGGCGGCAGCCCTCCACCTCGCGGCGGCCACCACCAACTTCCGCATCCAGGAATACTTCAACGATTTCGCCGACCCCTGGCTGAAGGAGACAGCCCCCGGCGTGCCCGAGATAGTGGACGGATACTTCGACCTCCCCTCGGGGCCGGGACTGGGCGTGGAACTGGACGAGGAGATGGTGGAGGCCCACCCGATGCGGGACGTTCACTTCAACCTCTTCGCCGAAGGCTGGGAGAAGCGGGACTCCGCCCGGACGACCGGAGGCCAGCGATGAGCCTCGCCGGGAAGCGGGCGCTCGTCACCGGCGCGGGAATGGGCATCGGTCGGGGCATAGCCGCGGAACTCGCCCGGCAGGGAGCCTCGGTCGCCGTCCACCACCCGCCCTTCGAGGAGAACGCGAACGACACGGTCGAGAGGATCGGCGAACTCGACCGGAAAGCCATCGCAATTTCAGGAGACCTCACGCAGGTAGCCGAGTGCCGGAGGGTGGTGGACGAGGCGGTCGAAGGACTCGGCGGCCTCGACATCCTCGTCAACAACGCCGGGGTTACGCGAGAGCGGAACTTCCTCGACACGGACGAGGCCGCCTACAACGAACAGTTCGACCTGAACATGCGCGGCTACTTCTTCTGCGCCCAGCGAGCGGCGACGCATATGCTCGAAGCCGGCGGAGGGAGCATCGTCAACATATCCTCGATCCACGGCGGGGGCGGCTTCCCGCGCCACTCGGCCTACGCCGCCACCAAAGGGGCGGTGGACGCCTTCACCCGCGAACTCGCCGTGGAGCTTGCGGAGAGGAAAGTCCGGGTCAACGCCGTCGCGCCGGGGATAATAGAGGTTCCCCGATACTTCGATATGCCGGGCTACACCACGGAGTTCGGCAACACCTTGATGCCGTGGGGCAGGGTCGGCACGCCGGAAGACATAGGGCGCGCCGTGGCCTTCCTGTCGTCCGACGCCGCCGACTTCGTTACCGGGCAGATACTCTACGTGGACGGCGGCACCAAAGCCCGGATGGGACTCTGGTGGGAGCAAAGCGACGAGCCGCAATAGGGAAGGCCCGGCTCTTGACCGGGAGTGGGGAAATTGGTATAACAATATTGCGGAAAGCCTGAACGACCTTCCAGTGGTTGGGCGGGTTCCTAAAAAGCGGGTGGGACTGCTGTGGGAAGGAGGAAGGGTATATGGATCGAGTGAACCGTTCACGGGGTTACGGGGTGTCACGGCGAAAGTTCTTGGCCGCAGGCGCCCTTGCGAGCGCGGGGCTTGCATTGTCTGGGTGCCGCAGTTCGGAGGAGGCCGGGCAGGGAGGAGGCGGCGGAGGTGGAGGTGGAGCCGGCTTCGGGAATTTCCCTGAGACGCCGGAGTACAACTTCGTGTTCATAAACCACGTTACGACGAACCCGTTCTTCACGGCGACGCGGTATGGCATCGAGGACGCCGAGGCGTTGGTTGGGACGACTTCGCAGTGGACTGGCTCCGAGGAGTCGGTGGTTCAGGAGATGGTGGATCAGATGAACACGGCCATCTCGGGGGGCGCCGATGGGATCGCGGTCTCCGTCATAGACCCGACGGCCTTCAACGACCCGATACAGAACGCGCTGGATCAGGACATCCCGGTCATCGCCTACAACGCGAACGGCAGTGTGGAGCAGGAGAATCCGGCGCTCGCGTACGTCGGGCAGGATCTCTTCCTCTCCGGGGTGGAGATGGGGCGCAGGATCGTCGAGATCGTGGAGGAGGGGCTAGTCGCGCTCTTCATCGCGACGCCGGGGGAGTTGAACATCCAGCCCCGGATAGACGGCGCGATACAGGCCATCGAGGCATCCGGAGCGGACATCGAGATCGAAGACATCGCCACCGGCCCGACGCTGCCCGAGGAACTCAACAGGATCGACGCCTACTATCAGGGCCACCAGGACATCGCCGGCATGTTCGCCGTGGACGCCGGAAGCACCCAGGGCGTCGCGCAGGTCATGGAGCGTTACGACCTCGCTGAGCAGGGTGTCCGGGCCGGAGGCTACGACCTCCTCACGCCGACGCTCGAGCTCATGAGCGAGGGCCACATAGACTTCACCATTGACCAGCAGCCGTACTTGCAAGGATTCCTGCCTGTGTTGCAACTCTACCTGTACAAGATATCCGGCGGCCTGACCGGCCCGGCGGAGACGAACACGGGCCTCATCTTCGTGACGCCCGAGACCGTGGATCAATTCCTGGAGACCGAATCCCGCTTCGAGGGCGACTCCGAGGAGCAACAGGTTCTGGATCCCTCGGCCTAATGACGCAAACGCCCCCGAAGAACGAGTCGCAGGTCGAGACTCAAAAGCAGAGTTTCGGCTCGCGCATGGTCGGGACGCTGCTGCGGCGGCAGGAGGCGAGCATCTTCGTCGTCGCCATCGTACTTATCGTCTATTTCCAGGTGTCGAACGCGGCCTTTCTCTCGCAGGGGAACCTCCGCAACCTCGGGCAGTTCATCGCGGCGACCGCCATCATCGCCGTCGGGCTGGTGATGGTCATGGTCCTCGGCGAGATTGACCTCTCGGTGGGGCAGACCTTCGCCTTCGCCCCGATCGTGATGTGGATAGCCTACGAGCAACTCCTCCTCGTGCTGCCGCTCGCGGTCATCGTCGGCCTGCTCGCCACGGCGGCCATCGGACTCGTGAACGGCACGATCCGGGTTTACTTCGGCGTCCCGTCCTTCGTGGTCACGCTGGGGATGTTCTTTTTATTGAGCGGGGTAAACGTAACCCTCGTAGGGGGCTTCCCGAAGACCGCGCCGGAGGCGAGCGCGGTCAAGTCCGCGCTCGGGGCTTATCCATATTCCGGCATAATATGGTGCATAGCCATCGTGGTCTTTATGCACGTCCTCCTCAACCACACCCGGTGGGGGATACACACCTTCGCGACGGGTGGCAACTTCACAGGCGCGAGGGAGGCCGGGATAAAGGTGGACAGGATCCGGGTCTGGAACTTCGCTCTGTGCAGCACGCTCGCGGGCTTCGCGGGCATCCTGGAGGCGATGCGGATAGACTCCATAGACCCCCTCGCCGGCGGGGCGAACACGATGTTCCTCGCCATCTCGGCGGCGGTGATAGGGGGGACGCCGCTCGCGGGCGGGATAGGCACTATCCTCGGCGCCTTCATCGGGACGCTGGTTCTCTCCGTCCTCCAAAACGGCTTCACGCTCCAGGGCGTCAGCGCGTTCACCTTCAACATCATCCTCGGCGTGGCCGTCCTCGTAGTGATGATACTCAGCGTCTATATAGGGAGGATCCGCAAGGGGAGGAAGGTAACGTGACAGATCAAGATGTGCTGCGAGCCGAGAACATCGCGAAGGATTTCGGGAGCGTTGTCGCGCTCCGGGACGTCTCGCTGCGCCTCGAAAAGGGGGAGGTCCTCGGCCTGATCGGGGACAACGGCGCGGGCAAACGCACGCTCATCAAGACCATAACGGGCTTCCACAGGCCGGACGAAGGCAGGCTCCTCCTCGACGGCGAGGAGACCGTACTCAAGTCCGTCTCCCAT
>Ga0136627_1000152_pt1 | contig 22304 bp, 20 predicted proteins | sample AntDrymUQ4892206_2_FD_104652 | JGI IMG/M metagenome (GOLD analysis project Ga0136627, IMG submission 104652) | Polar desert sand microbial communities from Dry Valleys, Antarctica - metaG UQ489 (22.06) | ecosystem: Environmental > Terrestrial > Soil > Desert | place: Antarctica: Dry Valley... | reverse complement strand
GTCCGAGACCACAACCTCACAAACGATTCCCGGCTCCGCCGGGAGTTGTCGCGCGCCAATCACCGTTCCATTTTCGGATTAGATGCAGACTGAACTGACCTCCGACCACCCTCCCCGGTCGGGGGTCCGTCATGTGCGGCGCAGGCACCACGTCACGCTCGATCTGACGATCCGCACTTGACCAGCGGCAGGTGCGGATTCGTACCGAGCTTCTGCCGGATGAGGGTGCGTCTTCAAAGCGGTCGGTAGGAGTCGCGGCGATGCTCAACCCCGAGAACGATGACTTCCTGACGTTCGGCGTTGATGCGGTAAAGGACGCGATAGGTGCCCCTTCGCGCGGACCAGATGCCGGCGAGGTCGTCACGAAGAGGCTTGCCCACTCGGTATGGGTTCTCGATCAGCGCGGTGGTGATGAAATCGATAACGGCGGCAGCGACGCCTTCGGGGAGCTTGTCCGCGAGGCCGCGCCGGGCCGGCGGAGTGAGGACGAGCTCATACGCGGGTCTGGCTGTCACCGGATGTTGCGGACCGCATCGACGCCTCGCAGCACGTCCCCGCGGGCGTACGCGGCGTCGGCTTCGCGGATGTCGGCCAGCGCGTCCGGATCACCGAGTACGTCGATGGTCTCCTCGAGCTGGGCCAGGTCTTCCGGGCTAATCAGGACGGCGGCGGCGCGCCCGTTGCGGGTGACGATGACGCGCTCGTGCTGGTGCTCGACCCGGTCGACGACCTCGCTGAGATGATCGCGTACCGCGCGAAGGGGCTCCGTACTCATAGCCACAATTGTGGCGCACTGCGGGCGGCGCGGCAAGAGTGGCTGCTGCCGGTCAGGCGCCGTTCCTGGCCGATCCGGGACGGGCTGCTCACGCTCGCACGTCGTCGCTGCGGCTCGCCCTTCCCGCGACCCAGGCCCGCACATCCTCCGCGCGATACCGCACGTGTCGGCCCAGTCGGGATGACGGAGGGCCTTCACCGCGGTGGCGCCAGTAGTACAAGCTGGCGATCAGCACGCCCAGAAGTACGACACCTCGGCGATGGACCATAGCCGGTTCTCCGGAAGCACCGTGTCCTGCTCCATCGTCAACAGGTCACGTCCATGAGGGCGGAAGACGACTGCCCACATCCCTATGCTTCTATCGGTGGCCTCACACGGACACGATGAGCCCAGAAGGTGCGGAAAGTTTGCGAAACCTCGAACCAGCAGGCTGATCTCGGCCACGCCGTCAGGCTCATGCCCGGTGGCCATCCGAACCCTGGGGGACCTTCACCTGGTAGTGGGCGGCGGATCTCTGCGAGGAGCTCGGGTGGGAACCGAACCGGGATTGGCGCAGTCAGCCGAACCGCACGTCGGCAGCGGCATGATCGGACGACCAGTCGGTGCAGCGAGTCACTGGGATCCGACAACGGATGCTCTCTCCACTCAGATCAGTCAGGGCGGTATGCGTCAGTTCGGTGGACCACGCCCACTACGGTTACCCGGCGGCGCTGAGTATCGATCCGGTAGATGACCCGGTAGGTGCCACGGCGTGCACGGTGGCAATCCTCGAGTGGAGGCATGAGTTGCTTGCCGACACGCTGCGGGTCCTCCAGCAACGGGCCGACGATGAACTCGTACGCGGCGAACGCGACGGCCTCGGGAAGCTCCTCGGTGAGTTGACGTCTGGCACTCGGTGAGATGATCAGTTCGTAACGCTGCCGGCTCACCCAGGAGCCCGACGCCGCCGCATCGCCTCGGCAAGAGACTCTTCGCTCTCTCCTTCGTCGCGCCCAAGGTCGGCGTCGGATGCGGACAGCTGCCGCAGCGTGTCCTTGTCCGCGAGCACGGCGACTGTCTCCTCCAACGCCTCGAGGTCCTCCAACGCCAGCAGAACTGCAGTGGGACGGCCATGCACCGTCACGGTCACACGGTCGTGCTGACTGCGCACCCGGGCTATCAGCTCAGACAGGTGCGCCTCCACCTCGGCGAGGGACAGTGTTTCCGACATGGTCATGGGTATGACCATCGCGAGCCGCGAACGCCAGGGACACTATCGACTGTGCGATCGGCGGCCCGGTCGCGCGTCTCGCGCCACCGCGCTACCTAGGCATCAGAGGTCGACCCGCATCACGACGCCTCGCAGTGTCGGGCGGCTGACCTCGGCAAAACCGGCGTCTCTGCGGACTTAAGCAAGGCCTCTGACAGCATCCCCGCAGGTCAGCCGGGGTGTGAGGGACGAGCCGGCCTGTAGGCCGGATCCTGTGCGAGCGCTGACGCGCCCCGGCGACCATCCATCTAGGGGCACCGTTACCGGTGCCCTCGTGCGGCCTACCCGCAGGCTCGGGCGAGCAGCCCTCGATCGCCTGCGCAGGCGCCGGTCTCCCGTCGCCCTCTTGGCCTTGCTCCAGGTGGGGTTTACCCAGCCGTCCCGGTCACCCGGCACGCTGGTGGTCTCTTACACCACCGTTTCACCCTTACCCGCACCCGCACGCACGCGTTGCCACGTCCGGGCCGCTGGCGGTCTGTCTCTGTGGCACTGTCCCGCGAGTCACCTCGGGTGGGTGTTGCCCACCACCCTGCTCTGTGGAGTCCGGACCTTCCTCGGCGAGCGCCTGCAAGAGCGCCCGACGCGGCCGCCCGGCCGGCTCGTCCACCCGACAGCGTAGCCCTCAGTCTCAACTGTCGCGCTCGGACCTGCCCACTCGTCCCTCGCGCGCCGCCCTCGGCGCTACCCGTCGAGCTCGAACACCACCCGCCGGCTCGCCGGGTCGGCGATCGCCAACCGGACCTGCACACTCTTGCCCAGCGGCAGCGCCTCGGCGCCGAGTACCGAAGCCTCCACGGCCGGCTCCGGCACCACGACCACACCACGTCGCGCGTCGTCGTCCTCGACCTCGACCACGACCGCTGGAAAGGTCTCACCGACCCGGTCGGCCAGGAGGCCGGCCTCCACCAGGTCGAGCACCGCACGCTCGAAGGACGCGACCCGCCGGCGGGCCGCGGTCATCGTCGCGGGCAGCTCGGGCAGGCGGTGGGTGATCCACTGCGGCATCGCACGGTCGGCGCACAGTGCAAGGCACACCTCACCGACATAGCGGTCCACCAGGCGGCGCAACGGCGCCGTGGCGTGGGCATACGTCGCAGCGAGCGCCGCGTGACCAGGCTGCTCGGGCACACCGCCCTCGAAGCTCAGGTAGCCGGCGCCACGCAGCATCGAGGCACATGAGCGCATCATGGCGGCGTGCTCGGGCCGATCCGGTCGCAACGTGCGGACGAAGTCGGGGTAGTCCATCGGCTGCGGCCAGTCGATCGCCAGCGCGGCCGCGGTGCGTCGCAGACGCGTCACGGTACGCCGGCTCGGCTCGGGCAGAGTACGGACGATGCCCACCTCGGCGTAAAGCATCAGCTGGGCGGCCGCCATGCCGGTCAGCAACGAGATCTCGGCGTTCCACTGCTCGACCGGCAGCCGGGCTGCGTAGGCCAGCGACCAGCGACCGTCGGTCACGACCACTTCCTGGTCAGGCAGCGCCAGGCTGATGCCGCCCCGCTCGCGCTCGAGCTCGAGGCGCAACAACCCGACCGTGCGCAACAGCTCGAACACCTGGTCGGCGCGTCCGTCGTCCAGTGCCTGCTGGGCGGCGGCGTAGTCGTACTGTGCCCGGCTGCGGACCAGTCCCCTTTCGACGTGCGCGTTGACAAGTTCGCCCACGTCGTCGAGCCGTAGCTCCCACACGAGGGCCGGTCGATCCTGTTCCGGGAGCAGGCTTGCGGCGTCCTCGCTGATGGCCGGCGGGTGCAACGGGACGCGGTGGTCGGGGGCGTACACCGTCTCGCCCCGACGTTGCGCCTCGAGGTCGAGGGCACCTCCGGGGCGTACGAATGCGCCGACGTCGGCAATGGCGTACCAGACGACGAAACCGCTGCCGTCGCGCTCGATGTAGAGCGCCTGGTCCAGGTCGCGGGCGCCGGGTGGGTCGATGGTGACGAACGGCTTGTCGGTGTGGTCTGCGTCCGGGAGTGTCAGATCCCGGACCGCCGCCTGCGCCTCGGTGAGCACCTCGGCGGGGAAGTCCACCGGCAGGTCGAGATCGACGAGGATGGCGGCCACGGCCTCGATGAAACCTGGGTCGGTCTGCTCCCCCGCGTGCGGGTGGATCCTCGGCATCTGGCGCTCCCTCGAGCCACGGGTGGTCGATCGCCCAGCCTAGATGACGGGTCACAGGTGGACGTCGTCACCGATCTGCAGCGACTCCGGGACGTACGACAGCTGCTGCAGCGCCGAGATCCCGTCGGCCCACCAGCTGATCGTGCTGAACGACGCAGGAGCGAGCTGAATTCTGTGGATGACGTGCATCGGGCCGTCCAGGCTGTCGCAGGCCAGCATCTTGATCGGCGTCAGGTGGCTGACCGCGAGGATCGTCCGGCCCGGGTGCGCGAGCATCAACCGAGCCTTGACCGCCTGCACCCGCCGGTGCAGGCTCGAGTAGCTCTCCCCGCCGGTGGGAGCGGCTTCGGGCGAGGTGAGCCAGGTCTCGAGATCGGTGGGGTACCGGTCGCGGACCTCGTCGAAAGTCAGCCCGTCCCACTCGCCGAAGGCAGCCTCGGCGAGGCCGTCGTCGAGGGTGACCGGCAGACCGAGGCTGTCGGTCGCAATGGCCGCAGTCTCACGGGTGCGGCGCAGCGGGGAGCTGATCACGACGTCGATGCCTCCCCGCCGCCGCAACCATCCACCGGCACGGGCCGCCTGTTCGCGACCCAGGTCGTTGAGGCCGGGGTCGGCTCCACCGGACCCACAGAACACCTTGGCGACCGTACGGTCAGTGACGGCATGACGCAGAAGGAGCAGCGTAGTGGCCGACCCTGCCTCCTCCCCCCGCCAGCCGAGCATCGGGTTGCGGTAGCGGCGAGGATCGTCCACGTCGGGCTCGACCCGCTGCGCCGCCTGCCGAGACGACCCGCGGGTGCGCGTGCCCGTCACCTCGTCCAACGCCGCGTTGACCAGCGCGTCGGCCGCAGAGTTGCGGTCGCGCGGCACCCAGGTCCAAGTGACGTTCGCGGGCAGTACCCGGCTGGCAGCGATCGCGATCGACCTCATGTCCGGGTGCTTGATCTTCCAGCGTCCCGCCATCTGCTCGATCACCAGCTTGGAGTCCATCCGGACCTCGACGGCCGCATCCGGGGTGTACTCGCGGGCGAGCTCCAGACCGGCCAGCAGACCGCGGTACTCAGCCACGTTGTTGGTCGCCGAGCCGATGGCCTCCGCGCGTTCGGCGATGACGCGACCCGTCCGCGCGTCACGCAGCAGCGAACCGTACGCGGCCGGACCCGGGTTGCCACGGGCGCCACCGTCAGCCTCGACGATCACCCTGGCAGGGGAGCTCACAAGCTCGACTCCGAGGTACGGACCAGGATTCGTCCGCACTCAGGGCACCGCAGCACCTCCTCGACCGGCGACCGCGTGAGCTCACCCAGGTCCCCGGCGTTCAGCTCCAGTCGGCAGCCTTCGCACGCACGGCGCACCAGTGCCGCTGCACCGATCCCACCGTGCTGAGCCCGCGACTTCTCGTACGCCGTGACCAGCTGCTCGGGCAGCGCACCGACCAGTCGCGCGCGCTCGTCGAGGTGCTGCTGGACTGCGACGTCGATGTCACCGGCGGCCAGGTCGCGCTCGGATGCCAGGGCACCCACCCGCTGATCGAGCTCCTGCAGCCGCGTTCGTACCGAGTCGAGCTCGGTCTGCTCGGTCTCGAGCTGCTCCATGAACTCCAGCTCCTCGTCCTCCAACGTCGAGATGCGCCGGTTGAGCGCGACCAGCTCGTGCTGCAGCCCCTCGAGCTCCTTGGGTGAGCCCACTGCGCCGGTGTCGAGGCGTTGCTGCGTACGTTCACGACGCGCGCGCACCTGCTCCACATCGGCGTCGATCCGGCGCTGTTCACGCGTGTGGTCAGAGACCTGTGTCTCCAGCTCGACCCGGCGACGCTCGAGCTGACTGCGGTCTTGGTTCAGCTCGAGGATCTGTGCGTGCTGGGGCAAGGTCTTCTTGCGGTGCGCGAGCTGTCCCACAGTGTTGTCGACGCTCTGCACATCGAGCAGGCTGAGCTGGGCGAACGGATCGGCTTTCAGGGCGGGCTCCTCATGAGGGCATCGGCAGGTGACTCGTCCAAGGATCGGTGACGATCCTGGACACCTTGGTCTCCACCGTAGTGCCCCGCGCGCCGAGCTCGGAGTGCAGCCGAGACTGCACGACCGGCAGCCACAGCGACTCGGCAGCCCAGTGCGGCACGTCGATCAGCGCGGGTGCGGCCGCGTGCTCGGCCAGCTCCGAGGCCGGGTGGTGGCGCAGGTCCGACGTCACGTAGACGTCGGCCCCGGCGTCGCGCACCGCGTCGAGCAGGAAGTCGCCCGAGCCGCCGCACAGCGCAACGGTCTGCACCCGGCGGTCGAGGTCACCCGCCACCCGCACGACGCTGTGAGTGGCGGGCAGGCACGAGACCACCGATTCGCAGAAGTCCCCCAGCGTGCTGGGCGCAGCCAACCGCCCTACTCGTCCGTGACCGGACTCTCCGGGCAGATCAGCCATCTCCAGCAGGTCGTACGCCGGCTCCTCGTACGGGTGGCTGGACATCAGGGCCTGCAGGACCGTATCCCGGCGATCTCGGGACAGCACCATCTCCAGCCGTGTCTCGGGCACCTGCTCGAGCCGGCCGACGACGCCGACGGTGGGTCGGGCACCCGGGCCCGGCCGGAAGCTGCCGATCCCCGTCGAGCTGAACGCACACCGGTCGTAGTCACCGACCTGACCGGCGCCGGCATCTGCGAGGGCCTCCCCCAACCGGGCTGCGTCGTCGTGCGGCACGAACACGACGAGCTTGTCCATGGGCGGTGCCGGAGCTGGATCGACGGGACGAGGGTCCACCAGACCGAACGCCTGCGCCATCGCGTCGGACACGCCGGCCGCGGGCGCGTCGGCGTTGGTGTGCGCCACCAGCAAGGCAATGCCCTCGCGGATCAGGCTGTGAACGGCTCGACCCTTGGGTGTCGTCGCGGCCACCGAGTGCACCGGCTTGAGCAACAGCGGGTGGTGCACGAGGAGCAGGTCGGCGGCCCAGGCCACAGCCTCGTCGATCACCGCCTGCACCGGGTCCACGGCGAACAACACGCGCCGCACCGGTGAGGCGGGGTCGCCGGTCACCAGTCCGACGGCGTCCCAGGTGTCCGCGTGCGCTGGGTCGTACATCCGGTGGATGGTCGCCACGGTCTCGGCAAGAGTCAGTTCGGCAGGCACCCGCGCAGGCTACCGACCGCGGTGCAGAGCTGACGCGGTGTACAGGCCAAGAAAAAGAAACCCACCACGTTGGGCGACGACCGGCATCAGGGACTACTGTCCAGTGCGTGTCGGTTGCGCAGTTCGACGCAGCCGGGAAGGTCCACGCGGTCGTGTGGTTCCGGGGTCCACCTGTCACGGCGGTACGGGTGGACGACGCCGCACTCCGGAGCTTCACGGAGCCGGCTCCCCACCAGGCGAAGTCATTGGAGCATGTCCTACACAAGGAGTACCCATGTTCGGTAAGGCGACAGTTGTCGACATGATCGAGCGGAGCGCGGAGAACGACGCGGACCGCCGCAACTTCCTCAAGACGGCCGGTCTGGCCGGTCTCGGTGTGGTGGGCGCCGGTGCGGCCACCACTCTCGGAGCAGGATCCGCGGTCGCGGCTCCCAGCGACGGAGCAGTCCTGAACTTCGCCCTGAACCTCGAGTACCTCGAGGCGGAGTTCTACGCCCACGCCGTGTTCGGCCGTGGCTTGCCGGAGAGCATCACCACCGGCAAGGGCCGCCGCGGCGGCGTCATCGGGGGGCGGCAGGTGAACTTCGAATCGAAGGCCGTCCGCTCCTACGCCCGTGAGATCGCGGCGGACGAGATCAACCACGTCAAGTTCCTGCGCTCGGCGCTGGGCTCGGCGAAGGTGGCTCGCCCCAAGATCGACATCAAGAAGAGCTTCACGGCCGCCGCTCGCGCAGCCGGCCTGATCGGGCCGAAGCAGACCTTCGACCCGTACGCCAACGAGAACAACTTCCTGCTGGCTGCGTTCATCTTCGAGGACGTCGGCGTCACGGCCTACAAGGGCGCGGCCCCGCTGATCAGCAACAAGACGTTCCTGGAGGCGGCCGCCGGCATCTTGGCCGTCGAGGCGTACCACGCAGGCATCATCCGCACGAACCTGTACGCCAAGGGTCTCGTGATGGCCGCTCGCCGCATCTCGTGGGCGCGTGACTCACTCGACGGCAAGTCCGACCTGGACCAGGGCATCGGCAGGAAGAATCGCGCGAACCTCGTCCCGACGGACAGGAACTCGATCGTGTTCAGCCGGACGGCAGGCGAGGTGCTCAACGTCGTCTACCTCACGCCGGAGCGGAGCCGCAAGGGTGGCTTCTTCCCCAACGGTGTGAACGGCTCGATCAACACCAGCGACAACAACGCCCGGCAGGCCTGACGCCGGACCCGTCACCCCGTACGACCGGACAGCCCTCGACCCTCGGGTCGAGGGCTGTCTCGCACCCGGGCGAGATCGACTACGTCACGATCAGCAAGGGCTGAGGCCTCAGATCATCGTCGGTCATCGTTTGGAGGGAGGCGCTTGTCCCGCCGGCCCTGCCGGTCGTCGTCGCTGTGCCGGTCGTCGTCGCTGTGCCGGTCGTCGTCGCTGTGCCGGTCGTCGTCGCTGTGCCGGCCGCCTGCCCGATCGGGTGTCGTGGCAGGACCCTCAGCCGGGCGTTCGGCCTCCGGTCCAGTGTGATCCGGGTCGATCTCATCGGCCTGTCGACGGCGCTCGTCCACGTCGCGTCGGGACGTCGCGGCGTCACCCTGGCGTTCTTGCGCGCTGTGCTCGAGCTTCTGTGCCTCGGCGGTACGGGCGTCGGCCTCAGCGCGAGCCTTGCGTGCGCGGGCGTCGACCTCGGCGGCCTCCGCCTCCCGCCGGCTCACGTCAGAGTTCCGTGCCGCCGCCTCCTCACGCATACCTTGCGCCTCGACCCGCTTGTCGTGCTGCTGCTGCTCCTTGCGCTTGCGCATGGCAACGACTACCAGCGCGACCACGACGGCCAGGGCGATGATGCCGATGATGATCCAGACGATGGGGTCCACGATCGCTCCTTCGGACTCGGGTGCGTGAACCTGTGGGTCCACGTTGTCGTGCCGACCGCTCGAAGGTAGCGGCGCCCGGCCGGTTTCGCATCGTGAACGGCCTCAGCCCACGTCACCGTGGCCCCGAGGACGTCGAACTCGCCGGTAGTCCCGACAGGAATCGAACCTGCGCACACCGGGTGTAAGCCGGATGCTCTGCCATTGAGCTACGGGACCGAACGGACACCGAGCGTAGTCGTTGCGGCGTGCAGTCGACCCGTGACCTGGACGAGGATCGCCGGGGACAGGTCGAGACCGCCGGAGTCTCGGGTCACCGGCGGCCTCAACACGATCATGGAACACCACAACAGGGCCACCGCGCCACCGCAACAGCCAAAGTAGGCTGGATTCCTTGCGCAGCGCGACCGGAACCTGGGTACGCCCCGAGAGTCAGCGCCGAGCACTCTTGGGGGCGACCAGCTTGGTGGCCGACCAGTGCGGCCCGGCTGCCTGAGTGGTCGTCGTCGACAGTCCGGCGACCGGCGCGGCCTCAGCGACGTCAGCGGCATCCACGTAGCTCGGGCGCCCGACCTTCGGCGTGAGCAGAAAAACCGCTCCCCCGCCCACCAGGTCGGTCAAGGAGTCCACGAGTGCATCGACGAGGTCGCCGTCACCGTCGCGCCACCACAGGACGACGACGTCGACCACGTCACCGTGGTCACCGTCCACCATCTCTGCGCCGCACACCGTCTCGATGGCCTCCCGCAAGTCCTCGTCGACGTCGTCGTCCCAGCCGAGCTCCTGAACCACCGTTCCGGACTTGAAACCCATCCGTTCGATCGAACGCTGGACGTCCGCGTGGTCCGCGGTGGTGCTCACAGACACTCCTCCTCATGACAGCGGTCGGGCCGCTACCCGTCCGAGTTCAGGTCACACTAGTCCGTGCAGAGCCCGTTCGACGGACCGATGCACAACGAGGTCGATCTGCATGTGGGGGCCACGGCCACGGTCGGTCGCCGGTCCGTCGAGACGACCCGACGGACTCCCGTACCGACGGTGGAGATGAAGTGCATGACGCGGAGTGGAACACTGGTGGGTGACTGGCCGTCTCCATTGATTCCGGCGGCTGCTCTCGACACGTCAGAGCTACGGAAGGACGAGCGTGGCAACCCCCGCCGAGCGTTCTGAGCGGCCCTCCATCATTCACGAGGGACTGCCCACCCAACTGCCAGACATCGACCCAGACGAGACCCAGGAATGGGTGGATTCGCTGGACGCCCTGGTCCAGGAGCGCGGCCGTGAACGCGCCAGGTACGTGATGCTGCGACTGCTCGAGCGTGCCCGTGAGAGCAACGTCGGTGTGCCCGCGCTGCGCAGCACCGACTACCTCAACACGATCCCCCCCGAGCGGGAGCCGTGGTTCCCCGGCAACGCGGACATCGAACGTCGCATCCGGGCCTTCATCCGGTGGAACGCAGCCGTCATGGTGTCCCGGGCCAACCGGCCGGGTCTCGGCGTGGGCGGGCACATCGCGACGTACCAGTCGTCCGCGAGCCTGTACGAGGTGGGCTTCAACCACTTCTTCCGCGGCCGGGAGCACCCCGGTGGCGGCGACCAGGTGTTCATCCAGGGGCACGGGTCCCCCGGTGTGTACGCCCGCGCGTACCTCGAGGGCCGGCTGGACGAGTCGCAGCTGAGCAACTTCCGCCAGGAGGTCTCCCAGGGCGCCGGCAAGGGCCTGTCGTCCTACCCACACCCACGTCTGATGCCCGATTTTTGGGAGTTCCCGACCGTGTCGATGGGGCTCACAGCCATCAATGCGATCTATCAGGCGCGCTTCAACCGCTACCTGCAGAACCGTGGCATCAAGGACACCTCGCAACAGCACGTGTGGGCGTTCCTCGGTGACGGCGAGATGGCCGAGGTCGAGTCGCTCGGTGCGATCGGTGTGGCGGCGCGCGAGGAGCTGGACAACCTGACGTTCATCGTCAACTGCAACCTGCAGCAGCTCGACGGTCCGGTCCGCGGCAATGGCAAGATCATCCAGGAGCTGGAGTCCACCTTCCGTGGCGCCGGCTGGAACGTCATCAAGGTGGTGTGGGGCCGCGAGTGGGACGACCTGCTCGCCCGCGACGTCGACGGCGTGCTCGTCAACCAGATGAACCGCACGCCCGACGGTCAGTTCCAGACGTACTCGGTGGAGAAGGGCTCCTACGTCCGCGAACACTTCTTCGGCGTGGACAAGCGGCTGGCCAAGCTCGTCGAGCACCTGTCTGACGACCAGATCGAGAAGCTGCCGCGCGGTGGCCACGACTATCGCAAGGTCTACGCGGCCTTCAAGAGCGCGACCGAGCACGTCGGCCAGCCGACGGTGATCCTGGCCCACACGATCAAGGGCTGGACCATCGACTCACTGGAGGGCAGGAACGCGACCCACCAGATGAAGAAGCTGAACAAGAACGACCTCAAGGTTTTCCGCGACCGGCTCTACCTGCCGATCACTGACGAGCAGATCGACGAGTCCGACATCGCGCCGTACTACCACCCTGGCGACGACAGCGACGAGATCCAGTACATGCTGGATCGGCGTCGGCAGCTCGGCGGTTCGATCCCGAAGCGCAAGGTCGACCCGGTGCCGGTCAAGCTGCCCGGAGACAAGGTCTATGCCGAGCTCAAGAAGGGATCGGGCAAGCAGCCGATCGCCACCACAATGGCGCTGGTGCGCCTGTTGCGCGACCTGATGCGCGACCCGGAGATCGGCAAGCGACTCGTGCCCATCGCTCCCGACGAGTACCGCACCTTTGGCATGGACTCGATGTTCCCGACCGCCAAGGTCTACAGCCCGCACGGCCAGAACTATGAGTCCGTCGACCGCTCGATGCTGCTCGCGTACAAGGAGTCCGCACAGGGCCAGCTACTGCACGAGGGCATCAGCGAGGCCGGGGCCATGGCCTCCACCATCGCGGCGGGGACCTCCTACGCCACCCATGGCGAGCCGATGATCCCGGTGTACATCTTCTACTCGATGTTCGGCTTCCAGCGCACCGGTGACTCGATCTGGGCGATGGCAGACCAGCTCGGCCGCGGCTTCCTCATCGGCGCTACCGCGGGTCGCACCACGCTGACAGGTGAGGGGCTGCAGCACGCCGACGGGCACTCTCCGCTGCTCGCGGTGACCAATCCGGCCACGGTGCACTACGACCCGGCCTGGGCGTACGAGTTGTCGCACATCGTGCAGGCGGGCCTCTCGCGGATGTACGGGAGCACCAAGGAGCAACCGCATGGCGAGAACGTCATGTTCTACCTCACCGTCTACAACGAGGCCGCCGTGCAGCCGGCGGAGCCCGATGACCTCGACGTCGACGGCCTGCTGCGCGGCCTGTACCTCTACCGCGCGCAGGACATCGCCGGAAAGGACGACGACGTGCCCCGCATCCAGCTGCTGGCATCGGGGGTGGCCATGCCGTGGGCACTGCAGGCGCAGCACCTCCTGGCCCAGGACTACTCGGTCGCCGCCGACGTCTGGTCGGTGACCTCGTGGAACGAGCTGGCTCGGGACGCGGTCGCCGTGGAGAAGTGGAACCTCAACCACCCGGGGGAGGCACCGCGCACCGCGTACGTGACGGAGAAGCTGTCAGGGACGCACGGCCCGGCCCTCGCGGTCAGCGACTACATGCGGGCCGTGCCGGACCAAATCGCTCGATGGGCTCCCAACGACTGGCAGTCGCTTGGCGCCGACGGCTTCGGGTTCGCCGACACCCGCGCCGCCGCACGGCGCTACTTCCAGATCGATGCCGAGTCGATAGTCGTGTCCGCCCTGCAGACCCTCGCCCATCGCGGCGAGGTCAAGCACGAGGTCGTGTGCGAGGCGTTCGAGCGGTTGTGCATCGACGACCCGACTGCGGTGGCCGGTGTCGAGCAGGAGGGCACCGACGCCTGACCTCCCGCTGGGGGTAATCAGCGGGGGGCACCGGTGCGGCCGAGGCGACGAGCTGGCTGCCACGTTCGTAGTCGTCGTCCGCGTCCTGGGTCAGCACTCCGACCGTGACCCCGGCGCGGCCGTACCAGACCGTGAACGCGCCATCGCAGTGGTCCGTCAGCGCCGCGCTGTCGAAGCCGTCGCCCCATGCGGCGTACTTCAGCGTGCGACCGCCGATCTCGGACCAGAAGCCGGGTACCTCGCCCCATGCCGCGTCACCGCCGGCGGCGCAGATGCCGGCGACCTGACCCATGGCGAGCCCCTCACCCCAGTGCTCGACGGACAACCGCCGCCCAGCGGTCGGGTTGTACGCCCGGGTGATGTCCCCGGCGGCGAAGACGTGCGCCGACGACGTGCGCATCTGCTCGTCGACCACCACCCGGCCAGTACGCACGGTCAGGCCGGTTGCCGCGGCCAGGGCCACCCGCGGCCGTACCCCGGCAGCCACGAGGACCAGGTCGGCGGCAAGCTCGCCGTGTCCTCCCAGGCGCAGCGTAAAGCCTTCGCCACGGGCTTCGAGCGCTTCCACCGACACGCCGCCCCGTAGCGCGACACCCTGATCCCTCAGCCAGCCGGCGATCCGTTCGGCGGCTTCGGGCCCAAGGCGATCCTGCTGCGGCAGCGCCTCGGCGGAAACGACGGTGACGTCCAAACCGAGCGCGCGAAGCGACCCAGCAGCCTCGCAGCCGATGAAGCCCGACCCGACGACGACTGCCGATCCGGCACGGGCAGCCGTGCTGCGCAACAACCGCTCGTCAGCGAGGGAACGCAGGCGCAGCAGACCCGGCAACTCGCCACCGGGCACCGGGAGCGTCAGCGGCTCCGAGCCGGTGGCGAGCACGCAGCCGGCGAAGCCGACAGTGCCTCCACCGTCGAGCAGGGCCGTGCGTCCGCGTGGATCGAGACCGACGACCCGCTGACCGTGACGGAAGGTGACGGACTCGGGCCTGTCCATCCACAAGTCGTCGTCGACGCTCTCGCCCCGCAGATGGTCTTTTGACAGCGGCGGCCGCTGGTAGGGCCGGTCCACGTCCTCGCTGACCACCACGGCGCTGCCGCCGTGCTCACCGAACGCCGCGGCGGCGCTGACACCCGCCGGTCCGCTGCCGATGACGAGCAGGTCGGCCTCTTCGTGCGACACCGACATGCCGTCGACTCTAGGAGCACTCACCCCTGTGCGCAGATCACCGCGGGCGGCGTCTCCGGGGGACGGTCAGCCCTCGCGCCGGGCGGTGGACCAGGCCAGCAGCGCGTCGGCGTCCCGGGTGTTCACGATCCGATCCGCGGGTACGCCGTGGGCCTGCGCCCGCTCGGCTCCATACGCCTGAAACTCCAGCTGCCCGGGCGCGTGCGCGTCGGTGTCGATGGAGAACTCGCAGTCCCGCTTCAACGCCAGCTCGATGAGGTCGCCGGGCGGGTCACGTCGCTCGGGCCGGGAGTTGATCTCCACCGCGGTACCGAACCTGGCACACGCCGTGAAGACCAGGTCGGCGTCGAACTGGGAGGGCGGACGCACCCCCCGCTCCCCCTCGACCAGCCGCCCGGTGCAGTGGCCGAGCACGTCGACGCGAGGGTTCGACACCGCGACCACCATGCGCCGGGTCATGGGGTCGCGTTCCATCCTCAGTTTGGAGTGCACGCTGGCCACGACGATGTCGAGCTGCTCGAGCAGGTCCGGCTCCTGGTCCAGCGAGCCGTCCTCGAGGATGTCGACCTCGATGCCGGTGAGGATCCGGAAGGGCGACATCGACTCGTTCAACGCCGCGACCACCTCGAGCTGTCGCCGCAGCCGCTGCGGCGACAAGCCGTTCGCCACCGTGAGCCTCGGCGAGTGGTCGGTCAGCACGATGTAGGCGTGTCCGAGTTCGCGGGCTGCCTGCGCCATCTCGGCGATCGGGCTGCCGCCGTCAGACCAGTCCGAGTGCAGGTGCAGGTCGCCCCGCAGCGCCGCCCATACGTCCGCCCCTCCGGTGGCCAACGGCTCGGCCTGTGCCTGTGCCTCCAGCTCGCCGAGGAAGCTGGACCCACCGGCGAGCGCCTCGCGCGCCACCGCCGCTGTCTTGGGTCCGATGTGCTCCAGATCGGTCAACTTGCCAGTGCGGCTCAGCCGCGCCACCTCGTCCGGATCGAGCTCGGCGAGCACCCGGGCGGCTCGACGGTAGGCCTGCACGCGACGGGTGTCACCACCCGAACGTTCCAGCAGGTAACCGATGCGGTGCAACGTCGTGACGGGGTCCACGCCACCATCCTGGCCCCCGCCGCCGGTACCCACACGCCGTACCCCGCGTCACTAAGGTGGGGTCATGGCCGGCACCGATCGCGTCGCGGACCGTCTGGCCAAGGCCGTCGGTCCCCTGGCGGCCGCCACCCTGGCCCGCATGGAGACACAGCTGCCCTGGTACCGCGACCTGTCGGCCAGCGACCGTTCGTGGATCGGCGTGGTAGCGCAGAACGGCATCAGCGCATTCGTGCGCTGGTATCGCGAACCCGGCACCGATGAGGACCACTCCCCCGGGTACGTCTTCGGCATCGCCCCCACGGCCTTGACCCGCGTGGTGTCGCTGGAGCAGACGGTCACCATGGTCCGGATGACGATCTCGGTGGTCGAGGAGCAGGTCGAGGATCTCCTCGGTCCTACCGACGGGGCCACCGTCCGGACGGCGATCCTGTACTTCTCCCGCGAGGTCGCCTTCGCAGCGGCGGAGGTGTACGCCCGTGCCGCGGAGTTGCGCGGCGCCTGGGACGCTCGGCTGGAGGCGCTGGTCGTCGACTCGCTGCTGCGGGGCGAGGCCGACGAGGCGGTCCGATCGCGGGCCGCTGCGCTCGGCTGGGAGTCCTCGTCGCTGGTCACGGTCGTGCTCGGGCACGCCCCGGACGGCGCGGAAAGCGGCCCGCAGGCAGTGATCGAGTCCGTGCGCCGATCCGCCCGGCATATCGGCATGGACTCGCTGTGTGCCGTGCAGGGCGACCGGCTCGTGGTCGTGCTCGGCGGCGTGGACGACCCGGACAAGGCGGGCGCCGCTGTTGTCGAGCACTTCGGTGCCGGTCCGGTGGTGGTCGGGCCGCTCGTCGAGGACATGCTCACCGCCAACGTCTCGGCTCGCGCGGCCGTGGCGGGCCTGAGGGCGGCGCCAGGGTGGCCGCGCGCACCGCGACCGGTAGCCGCCAACGACCTCCTGCCGGAGCGATCGTTGTCCGGCGACGGGCACGCACGCCACCAGCTGGTCTCCTCGGTCTATACGCCCCTGCTGGCCAACGACGCAGTGCTGCTGGACACCGCGTCCGCGTTCGTCGACGCCAGCTGCTCGGTCGAGCGGTCAGCGCGGGCGCTGATCGTGCACGCCAACACCGTGCGCTACCGCTTGAGACGCATCGAGCTGCTGACGGGGCTGTGCCCCAGTGACCCTCGCGACGCCTACACCCTCCGGGTGGCCATCACCCTGGGCCGGTTGCTGGCACCACAGGTCGACGGGCCGGGCACCCAGCGGCGATCACTGTAGGAAACCTACAAAAGTTGCCGAGGACTTTCGTCCGTTCAGGTCCCGCTACAGACGACACCGACCGGCAGGCTGGTCCCGTGCTCGTCATCGTCGCGCCGGGTCAGGGCGCCCAGACCCCCGGATTCCTCGAACCGTGGCTGGAGGACCCCACGTTCGCCACTCGGTTCGAGTGGCTGTCCGTCGTCGCCGGGCTCGACCTGGCACACTACGGCACGAAGGTCGACCAGGAGACCATCCGTGACACCGCCATCGCCCAGCCGCTGCTCGTGTCTGCCGGCCTCGTCGCGGCCCTGTCGGTCTTCCCGCACCCCGCTGACGCCTACAGCGCCATCGGCGCCACCAGCGGTCACAGCGTCGGTGAGATCACAGCCGCCGCCGGCGTCGGAGTGATCACTGCGGAGCAGGCCATGGTGCTCGTCCGTGAGCGCGGCCAGGCCATGGCACGGGCGTCGGCGACGACCCCGACGTCCATGACCGCGGTGCTCGGAGGAGACCGCGACGACGTGCTCGCCACACTCGAGAGGCACGGCCTGACGGCCGCCAACGACAACGGCCCGGGCCAGGTCGTCGCCGCCGGTACGCAGGACGAGCTGGAAGCCCTGGCCGACGACGTCCCCGCCAAGGCGCGACTGGCGCCGCTCTCGGTGGCCGGCGCGTTCCACACTCAGCACATGGCGCCAGCGGTCGAGCACCTCAGCTCGCTCGCCCGCGCCGTCTCCACCCATGACTCCCGAACCCGGCTCATCTCCAACCGGGACGGTCAGGTCGTGCACTCGGGTCCCGAGGTGCTCGAGCGCCTCGTGACCCAGGTGGCCAACCCGGTCCGTTGGGACCTGTGCATGCAGACAATGCTCGATCTCGGTGTGACCGGCCTGCTGGAGATGCCACCGGCTGGGACCCTCACGGGCATCGCCAGACGGGCGATGAAGGGGGTGGAGACGTTCGCGCTGAAGACCCCCGACCAGCTGGACGACGCCCGGGCGTTCGTGGACGAGCACGCCTCGGACTCCCATCTGCTGAACTCGCCCACTTGGCGCCTGGTGATCGCCCCCGCCAAAGGCACGTTCACCCTGGCCGACGGCCTGCCGGAGGGCACGATGCTGATCGCCGGTCAGCAGATCGGTGTGGTCACCAGCCTCCGTGATGAGATCCCGGTGGTCGCTCCGCACGGCGGCAGTATCGTGGAGTGGCTCGCGGAGGACACCGACATCGTGTCGCCCGGCCAACCGCTCGTCCGTCTGCACCCGGAGGCCGGCTCATGAGCACCCACGCACGCATCCTCGGCGTAGGCGCGTACCGCCCGATCCGCTCGGTCCCCAACTCCGAGATCGTGGACCGGATCGACTCCAGCGACGACTGGATCAAGACCCGCTCGGGCATCACCTCGCGGCGTATCGCCGGGCCCGACGAGACGGTGATCTCGATGTCGGTGGAGGCGGCCAACGACGCACTCGAGCACGCCGGCATCGGCGCAGATCAGATCGATGCCGTCGTGGTGGCCACCGTCTCGCACCTGATGCAGACGCCCGCCGCGGCCGCCATGATCAGTCACCAACTCGGCGCCACCCCGGCAGCCGCCTTCGACGTGTCAGCCGCCTGCGCTGGATTCTGCTATGGCATCGCACTGGCGTCGGACATGGTGAAGGGTGAGTCTGCCGGGCACGTCCTCGTGATCGGGGTGGAGAAGCTGTCCGACATCACCAATCCCGTCGACCGGGGAACGGCGTTCATCTTCGCCGACGGGGCAGGCGCCGCCGTGGTCGGACCCTCCGAGGAGCCAGGCATCAGCCCGGTCGTCTGGGGCGCGGACGGTGAGCAGTACGACCTGATCCGGCAGACCGTCGCGTGGGACGACGTCTTCGCGACGCCCGACAAGGAGTGGCCGGCGCTGCAGATGCAGGGCAGCGCAGTCTTCCGGTGGGCGTCCTTCGCCATGGCCAAGGTCGCCCAGCAGGCGCTCGCTGCCGCCGAGCTGAGCGTCGACGACCTCGACGCGTTCATCCCCCACCAGGCCAACATGCGCATCACCGATGCCATGGCCCGCACGCTCAAGCTGCCGGAGCGGGTCGTCATCGCCCGCGACATAGCCGAGCAGGGCAACACCTCGGCGGCCTCCGTGCCGCTGGCGATGCACCGGCTGATCGACGAAGGGCAGGTCAAGCCCGGCGACAAGGCACTGCTCATCGCCTTCGGAGCCGGTCTCGCCTACGCCGCCCAGGTGGTGACCATCCCCTGAACCGCCGGTGACCCGCGCACTGCCCGGACCATGCGTCCACGCAGCACCCATTCCACCCGCACGCCGTAGCCACCACCCGAAGGAGCCCCCATGGCAACCACCGAGGACATCCGCTCGACCCTCGCCGAGATCGTCAACGATGTCGCCGGCATTCCCGCCGAGGACGTCCAGCTCGACAAGTCGTTCACCGACGACCTCGACGTCGACTCGCTCTCGATGGTCGAGGTCGTCGTCGAGGCCGAGGAGAAGTTCGACGTCAAGATCCCCGACGACGAGGTCAAGAACCTCAAGACCGTCGGTGACGCCGTCGCGTTCATCGAGCGTGCCCAAGCCTGACAACGAGCGTTCGTCCCGTACCCCTGGCCCGGCCAGCGGTACGGGCGGACGTCCCCGACGTACGAGTCTGGAGTGAACAGCAGATGAGTCCCACCACCGTCGTCGTCACCGGCCTGGGCGCCACCTCACCTCTGGGCGGTGACGTCGACTCGACCTGGGAAGGCATGCTCGCCGGACGCTCCGGCGCCAACCGTCTCGAGCATGACTGGGCCGAGCAGCTGCCGGTGCGGATCGCGGCCGAAGTGGCCGTGGAACCAGCCGAGGTGCTCGACCGTGTCAAGGCGCGGCGCATGGACCGCTCGGCGCAGTTCGCGGTCGTCGCGGCCCAGGAGGCCTGGACCGACGCCGGTCTGCCCGGTACCGAGCTGGATCCGGAGCGCCTCGGGGTCGTCATCGCCTCGGGCATCGGTGGGGTCACCACGCTGCTGTCCAACTACGACGCCCTGCTGGCCAAGGGTCCGCGTCGGGTGTCCCCACTCGCCGTGCCCATGCTGATGCCCAACTCCCCGGCCGCGAACATCGGGCTGTTGTACGGCGCGCAGGCCGGCGTACACACCCCTGTGTCGGCGTGTGCGTCGGGCAACGAGGCCATCTCGCTCGGGATTGACATGATTCGGTTGGGACGCGCCGACATCGTCATCGTCGGCGGCACCGAGGCAGCGATCCACCCACTGCCGATGGCGGCGTTCGCCAACATGATGGCGCTGTCCAAGCGCGACGACGACCCTGCGCTGGTGTCCCGTCCCTGGGACCTCGCCCGTGACGGGTTCCTGCTCGGTGAGGGTGCCGGGGTCCTGGTCATCGAGTCCGCCGAGCACGCCTCGTCGCGAGGCGCCCGGGTGTACGCCTGCGTGGCCGGTGCCGGCATCACTGCGGACAGCCACGACATCGCCCAGCCAGACCCCGCCGGACGCGGCGGTACCCGTGCCATCGCACGTGCGCTGTATGACTCCAAGCTGGCCGCGGGCGACATCAAGCACATCAACGCGCACGCCACCTCCACACCACAGGGTGACATCGCCGAAGGTCTGATGATCCACGCGACGCTCGGCGATGCCGCCGACGACGTCGTGGTGACCAGCACCAAGTCCATGACCGGGCACCTGCTCGGTGCCGCGGGAGCGCTGGAGTCGATCGCAACAATCAAGGCCCTGCACCATCGCCAGGTGCCTCCCACGATCAACCTCGACGACCTCGACCCGGCGGTCGAGCTCGACATCGCGACCAGCGTGCGCGAGCTGCCTGACGGCGACATCGCCGCACTCAACAACTCTTTCGGCTTCGGCGGTCACAACGTCGCCATCGCCTTCACGACGGTCTGACCCGGACCCTCTTGCTGGAGACCAGATGACCACGACGCCCACCGCACCCGCCCGGCCCGCGAAGCTGCCGCGTGACGAGGACCCGCGCAACCCGAACCACCGGTTGGCAGCACTCTTCGACGAGGGCACGCTGGAGCTGATCAGCGAGGACGACACCAGCGGCATGCTGGCAGCGGTCGGGACCATCGAGGGGACGCACAGTGTCGCCTTCTGCTCCGACGCCACCGTGATGGGCGGCGCGATGGGTCACGACGGATGCAAGGTGGTCGTGCGCGCCTACGAGCGCGCCATGGCTGATGAGGCGCCGATCGTCGGGCTGTGGCACTCCGGTGGAGCCCGGCTCGCTGAGGGCGTGCTGTCTCTGCACGCCGTGGGACTCATCTTCCACGCCATGACACTGGCCTCGGGCCGGATCCCGCAAGTCTCCTGCGTGCTCGGACCTGCCGCAGGTGGGGCCGCGTACGGCCCGGCGCTGACCGACGTCGTGATCCTCGGCCCGGAGGGACGCATCTTCGTCACCGGCCCCGACGTCGTCCGCTCGGTCACCGGCGAGGACGTCGACATGCTGCGACTCGGCGGTCCCGAGCCGCACGGGCGCCGTTCCGGGGTCGTGCACGTGCTCGCCGACTCCGAGTCTCATGCGATCGGTGAGGCGCGCCGCCTCGCGAGCCTGCTCGGCGACCAGCGCACGCTCGACCTAGCCACCGTCGAGGACGTCGATCTGGCCGGCTCCCTGCCGGAGTCGGTCCGCCGAGCGTACGACGTGCACCCGTTGGTCGCTGACCTGCTCGACGACGGAACCGGCCTGGAGATGCATGCCCGCTGGGCGCCGAACATCACCACCACGCTGGGACGCCTCGGTGGTCGCACCGTCGGCGTCATCGCCAACAACCCGCTGCGGCTGGGCGGCTGCCTGGACTCCGCGTCGGCAGAGAAGGCATCCCGATTCGTACGCATGTGCGACGCATTCGGGGTGCCGCTGGCAGTGATCGTCGACGTCCCCGGCTACCTGCCCGGCGTCGGCCAGGAGTGGGACGGTGTCGTGCGCCGCGGCGCCAAGCTGCTGCATGCCTTCGGCGAGGCCACCGTCCCACGGGTGACGCTGGTGACCCGCAAGGCGTACGGCGGGGCGTACATCGCGATGAACGCCGCGTCGCTGGGTGCGACCAAGGTCTTTGCCTGGCCCGGTGCCGAGGTGGCGGTGATGGGGGCGGTGGCCGCGGTCCGCATCCTGCACCGGCGCAGGATCACCGAGGTTCAGCCCGACCTGCGTCCAGCCATCGAAGCCGAGCTGGCGGCCGAGCACGAACGCATCGCCGGCGGTGTGGACCGGGCGGTCGAGATCGGCGTCGTGCACGAGGTGATCACTCCGCAGGGGTCCCGCACGGCCATCGCCCGCGAGATCGCCGCAGCCCTGACGAGTCCGGCAACGCGCGGCCGGCACGGCAACATTCCGCTGTGAGATTTCCTGTGTCGCGTCAGCCTTGACACACTGGTGCCGTGAACTTCGACCAGGACACCGAGGACGGCGCCCGCAACCGGCTGATCGGCTTCAGTGTGCTGGGACTCGTCGCTGTCGGGGTGGTGATCGGCCTGCTCGTGGGCGGTCTCGGGCTCGCCGCGGTGCGCACAGCCGATATCGGGGCCGGCGACGAGACGACGTCAACAGCTACGTCAGACGCCTCTGAGCAGCCCAGCGAGACGGGCGAGACGGAGCCGGCTCCCGAACCCACCGACGAGCCGAGCGATCGGGTGACTCGTGACCCCGACCGTGCCAGGCTGAGCGCGTCCCCTCAGCAGGTCGCGACGTTCGACGAGATCGATCTCGTCGGC
>Ga0136627_1000151_pt1 | contig 22311 bp, 19 predicted proteins | sample AntDrymUQ4892206_2_FD_104652 | JGI IMG/M metagenome (GOLD analysis project Ga0136627, IMG submission 104652) | Polar desert sand microbial communities from Dry Valleys, Antarctica - metaG UQ489 (22.06) | ecosystem: Environmental > Terrestrial > Soil > Desert | place: Antarctica: Dry Valley... | reverse complement strand
GCAGATCGCGCCCACCAGCGTCGACGATCGTGCCCTCGGACGCGGCCATGCCCCGGAGTTCTAGGGCAACGACGCCCGCCCGCCCACCGCACCGCGGCAGGTCGATCGCCGTCACGGACTGTCCCGTCAGCGACGAGGAGCAGTGCCAGGCCGCCTCTGGGTCGAGCGTCCCGCTGCGAAACCCGCCGATTTCGGGCAGATTGTCGGCCCGGTGCTCCACATCTGCTCCTCGATCGGCGCATGCCTCGTCGCGCTCCGTCTGGTGAACGTGGCGGCGGCGGCTACCTCTTCGGGGTGACAGGGCCGATGCGCTCGGCCGTCGCTGCCCGAATCACCTTGCGATCGAAGGACACCACGGCGGCGCTGACATGCTTCGCGGTTGCCAGGCAATAGGCGTCGGGGAGGCTGATTGGTTGCCGTCCGCGGAGGCGAGCGGCCTCGACGCCGATCGCCTCGCCTGGCTGGTGGATCGCGACGCCGAGCGCCGCGATCGCCTCGCGCGCAGAGCGAAGCCGTCGCTGATCGGCTGAAGGAGCGACGAGCACCTCTGAGAGGTTGACGACGCTGATCAGCCGCGAGATGTCGTGCTCGTGCCACTCCCCGAACAGCGCACGCGCGTCGACGTGATGAGAGTCCAAGCCGTCGAGCGCACCGATCAGCACATCAGCGTCGAGTACAACCTTCAACGCCGCTCGTCCTCCGCGTCAAGCCGCTCGAGGTACTCGGCCGGATAGACGCCCGTGAGGGCACCGAACGCACTCTCGAACGTCACCGCTCCCCGGCGGACGCGCAGCTCGCCGCCCTCCAACGCCTCGACGATGACGTCATCGCCCGCGTGCAGGCCGGCCTCGTCGAGCGCGGCCACGGGAATGGTGACCTGGTTCTTGCTTGAGATCCGGGGCATACCTTTACTCTACCAGTAAAGGAAGCTGGCAACGTAAGGTCTTCGTGCGACCGTAAGTCTCCATGCGGCTTTGCGAGCCGTCCCGCAGGGCTTGTACAGGCGCGTGGGCTTACTGTACGCCCGACTCTGGGGCCGCGGGACCGCGGTTCCCTAGCAACGTCCTGAGTTTGGCGAGGGGTACCGTCTTGCGCGACCGCAACTCCTGCGTCTAATTTACGGACGCTCCCTAACTATCGGAGTGGAGACGGTGGGAATTGAACCCACGTCCGCGATCGCGTGAAAGGTGGCGTCTACGAGTATGTCCGGCGCTCTGGATCTCACCCTCCGCTCGCCTCGCCGGCGGGGTTGCGAAAGGGCCAGCCTGATCAAGCGTCCCCCCGGGCGGCTCAGGCGGGCGTTCCGGGGGCATTGGCCTGCTTGCTGACTCAGCCGTATCCCGTCGCAGGCTCCGGGGGCCAAGGCTCACTCACCTAGTTTGTGCTAGGCAGCGAGCGCGTACTCGTGAGAGTCCGCACTTGTGTTTTTACCGGGGTTTTACGAGGCCTCCGGCACCTCGACTCGCAACCACCCCCACGAGCCGACCACGTCGAAGCCTGTCGTCCCCAGGGTTTGATGCACCCTCATTGTAGGGGCTCGGGACCGCGCACGGAAGTGGCGTGCCATGCGGAGCGACTCCGGCTCAGATCGAGGCGGCGGAGCGTCCCCAGAGGTCCCCCACGAGTCGATCGCCGCCGGACGTCGCGCCCGCATGGCACGCCACACTGTGAAGCGAGTCGCTGAGCCGCCGGTCAAGCCGCCCTAAGCTCCCGCTAAGCCTGGATTCAGGCTGAGCCGTTGTAGCCTCGGCTCAACCGACGCGGGAAGGAAACGGATGCGCAGCTTCGACGTGGTGGTGATCGGCGCAGGGCCCGGCGGCGAGGTGGCGGCCGGCCGCCTGGCCGACGCGGGGCTGGAAGTGGCGATCGTGGAGGATCGCAAGGTCGGCGGAGAGTGCTCGTTCTGGGCGTGCATGCCATCCAAGGCGCTCCTGCGTCCTGCCGAAGCCCTCGCCGAGACGTGCCGGGTGCCCGGTGCCGCCGAGGCGGCCCGCGGCGAGCTGTCTGTCAGCGCCGTGCTCGAGCGGCGCGACGAGATCATCCACGGGCTGGACGACAGCGCGCAGTTGCCCTGGCTCGAAGACCGCGGCATCGTGCTCTACCGGGGCTGGGGCCGTCTGGACGGCGAGAAGCGGGTCGTCGTCGGCGAGGAGACGATCGAGGTTCGCCGTGCCGTGTTCCTGGCCGGCGGCACCACCCCCACGCTTCCTCCGATCGACGGGCTCGCCGACGCGAAGCCATGGACGAACCGCGAGGCGACCACGGCGCACGCGATCCCGGGCCGGCTGATCGTGATGGGCGGCGGTGTCGTCGGCGTCGAGCTGAGCCAGGCATACCGCTCGCTCGGGGCGCAGGTCACGCTGGTCGAGGGCGAGCGGCGGCTGCTACAACGCGAGGAGCAGTTCGCCTGCGACCAGGTCACCGAGGCGCTCGCGGAGCAGGGTGTCGACATCCGCACGGGCCGGACGGTGACCACCGTGCGCCGCGACGGCGGCGAGGTGTCCGTCACGCTCGACGACGGCGGCGTCGTCACCGCCGACGAGCTGCTCGTCGCGGTCGGGCGCAGCCCCCAGGTCGAGGGCCTCGGCCTGGAGAGCCTGGGCATCGACCCCGACGGCTACCTGGAGGTCGACGAGCACTCCCTCGTTCCCGGCCACGATTGGCTGTACGTGATCGGCGACCTCAACGGCCGCGCCCCGTTCACGCACATGGCGAAGTACCAGGCTGCGATCGCCTCCGACCACCTGCTCGGCAACGACACCGCGGTGGAGCACGGCGCCAACGGCCCGCTTTCGCCCCGGGTGATCTTCACCGATCCCCAGGTCGCGGCCGTCGGGCACACGACCAGGACGGCAGAGGATGCCGGGCTGAAGCCGCGGGTCGTGGATATCGAGACGTCGGGAAACGCCGGCGGCTCGTACTACGGTCGCGGCGCGCGCGGCACCAGCCGCTTCCTGGTCGACGAGCAGCGCGGGATCATCATCGGCGCGACGATCACCGGCTCCGAGGTGGCCGACTTCCTGCACGCCGCCACGATCGCTATCGTCGGCGAAGTGCCGCTCGTGCGACTGCGCCACGCGGTGCCCGCCTTCCCCACGCGCAGCGAGATCTGGCTGCGGCTGATGGGAGAACTCAACCTCTAGCCACCCGAACCCGACCGACACTGCACATAAGCACATCATGGGTGCTTATGTGCAGGAGCGTTGGCGGCTGGGGGCGAGGACGGTCGCGTCACGGCGCCATGAACGCCGCGTCATAGCCCCGGTGCGCCTTGGAGCGAAGCCCGAGCGCGGTGATGACCGCGGCTTCGCCGGGGACTGCCGGGCGGATCTTCGCCGGGAGCATTGAACGACGCGGTGGACAGCCGCTTTGAGGAGCCCTCCGGTCCAGCGCTCGAAAGCGCCAGGACCCTCAGGGCGGCGGGCCTCTCACCTCGATGGCCTCGCTCTCTGCGGCGTGTCCCCCGCGTCTGGCAAGAACCTATGCCGAACCACGGCCGCACGCAAGGGGCCGGATCTCGCAATCCCCGCAAGATCCGGCTGAATCAGACGTCGTCGAACGTGCGCTCGACGTGTGTCAGGTCCATCCCGACCGCCAGACCAACGATCAGGGCGACGTAGACCCCGGCGACCGCGAGCCGGTGCACGGGCTTGACGCGGTAGTACTGGGCGTTGCCCTCCACCGGGTCCTTGCGGTGCTTCCAGCGCCGGTACGTCTCGAAGCCGCCGAGCAGCACGATCAGCAGCAGGATCGGGTTGGGCCACACGAACACCAGCAGTACCATCATCCCGAAGCCGACGAACCACATCCACGGGGCCATGGCGGCCATCGCGCGGCCGCCGTCGAGCGGAACCACCGGGAGCAGGTTGAAGAGGTTGAGGAAGAATCCGGTGAACGCCAGCGCGCGCCAGAACTCGTCGTCCGTGGCGATCGCGATGGGGATCAGCGCCGCGGTGGCGAGCGAGCCGAGGATCGGGCCGGCCAGGCCCACCCGCGCCTCGGCGAGCGCGCTGCCGCCGAGCGAGCGCGTGCCCACGGCGGCGCCGAGGAAGGGGATGAACAGCATGCCCGACGGCTTGACGCCCTCGCGCCGGAGCTGGATGTAGTGCCCCATCTCGTGGATGAACAGCAGCGCGACGAAGCCGGCGGCGAACTTCCAGCCCCAGATCAGCGCATAGGCGCCCACCGACACCAGCATGGACGCTGAGGTGGTGAGCAGCTTGGCCTTGGGCAGGAGCAGCAGCAGGGCCTTGCCCCACTTGAGCAGCGCGAGGATGCCGAGGAAGATCGGGGTGGCGAAGCGCTTGAGGCCGGTGCGCCGCGGCTTGGGCGGCGGTGCGGGAGCCGGCGCCGGCTGGTAGGCCGCGGGCGGGAGCCACGGCGACTGGGTGCGATCCATCTCCATTGTTGTCGTCCAGTGTGGCAGCGGCCCTTAACGATCTCCTTTGAGCCCAGGATGCGGGAACGCCAGATCGCGGCCCTTGCGCAACGGCGCCGGCTCGTCGTAGATTCTCGCCAGACGCGGAGGACGAGCCGCAAAGAGCGAGGCCACCGAGGTGAGAGGCCCGCCGCCCAGAGGGCCAGGCGCTTGCGCCGGGCCGGAGGGCTCCTCGAGCGGCTCTCCTTCGCGTCGTTTGCTGCGCTAGCGCCGCCGGGTGGCCCGTTCCATCTCGCGCTTCATCTCGCGCTCCTTGATCGTCTGGCGCTTGTCGCCGACGTCCTTGCCCTTGGCGAGCGCGATCTCGACCTTCGCACGCGAGCCCTTGAAGTAAAGCCGCGTGGGCACCAGCGTGAGTCCCTTCTCGCGCGTCTTGCCGATCACCCGCTCGATCTCGCGCCGGTGCAGCAGCAGCTTGCGCGGGCGCTCCGGCTCGTGGTTCTCGCGGGTCGCGGGACCGTAAGGCGGGATGTGCACGTTGTGCAGCCACACCTCGCCACCGCTGACGTGGGCGTATCCGTCCTTGAGCTGCGCCTTGCCGCCACGCAGCGACTTGACCTCCGTACCGGTGAGCACGAGGCCGCACTCCCACCTCTCTGTCAGGTGGTAGCGGTAGGACGCCTGCTTGTTCGTCGCGATGTCGGGCATGGGCGGCCCCTACAACTCTACGGGGGAGAGGTCGACCCGCCCGCGCGGCGCATCCACCCGCTCGACCTGCACCACGACCGGGTCGCCGAGCCGGATCGCCTTGCCCGACTGCGCGCCGGTCAGCATCACCTCGAGCGGGTCGAGCTCCCACCAGTCGCCGCGCAGGCGCCGGACCGGGAGCAATCCCTCGTGCCCGTCGCCGAACGCGACAAATGCTCCCGCGCCGATCACGCCGATCACCTCGCCGGCCCATTCGGAGCTCCAGCCGCGCTGGAACAGCTCCGCTTCGAGCAGGAACGAGCGTGCCACATCGTCGGCGCTGCGCTCGATCGCCGCCGCGTCGCGCTCGCGCAGCGAACACCACTCTCCCGCTTCCTCCATTCCCGAAGCCGCGGGCGGCGCGTCCCCCGCCCCGATGGCCGCCAGCAGCGCGCGGTGGCAGATCAGGTCCGGGTAGCGCCGGATCGGCGAGGTGAAGTGGCAGTAGCGCGGCGACTGCAGCCCGTGATGGCCGGAGTTGCGAGCCGAGTACAGCGCCCGCTTGAGCGAGCGCAGCACCAGCGAGCTGAGCGCCGCGCGCCCGCGTCCCGTCCGGCGCACGTGGGCGTCCACGAGCCGGGAGATCTCCCCCACGATCGCGCCGGCCTGCTGGGGCGACATGACCTCCGGCAGCGGCGGCGTGGGAACGTCGAGCGCGGTGAGCTGGGCGACCAGGTGCTCGACGCGCGCCGGCTCGGGGCGCTCGTGGACGCGGTAGAGCGCCGGCCGCTTGCGCGCCTCGAACAGTCCGGCGACCGCCTCGTTGGCGGCGATCATCAGGTGCTCGATCAGCGTGTGCGACTCGGTCTGCCGGCTCGCCGCGAAGCCGGTCACGTGCCCCTCTCGCCCGAAGGCGAACTCCGGCTCGGACGAGGCGACCACCAGCGCCCCGCGGGCGGAGCGGGCCGCGTCGAGCGCGGCGGCGGCGGAGCGGGCGGCCTCGAGCGGCGCGGCCCACGGCTCCTCCGCCCGCTCGGCGCCGGCGAAGATGCGGTCCACCCGCGGGTAGTCCAGCCGCACGTCGGAGCGGATGAGCGACCGGCAAAAGGCGGTGCGTACGACCTTGGCGCCGTCCAGATCGAGTTCGACCGTGACGGCCAGGCGGTCCTGGTGGGGCACGAGCGAGCAGGCGTCAGCCGACAGCGCCTCGGGCAGCATCGGCTCGACGTTGCCGGGTACATACACGCTCGTCGCACGCCGGTAGGCCTCGCGGTCGAGCACAGAGCCGGGCGGCACGTGCGCCGCGACGTCGGCGATGTGGACGCGGACGCGCACGACGCCGCCGGCCATCCGCTCGGCGCTGATGGCGTCGTCGAAGTCGCGCGCGGTCGGCGGGTCGATGGTGAACGTAGGAAGGTCACGCAGATCCCGGCGCGCTGGATCGTGCGCCACGTGCCCGGCGGAAGCGCGCGCCTCACGCTCGACCTGCGGATCGAAGCGGCGACGCAGCCCGCGGTCGAGCATGAGCGCCTCCAGCACGTCGCGCGCCACGTCGGGGCGGCCGAGCCGTTGGAGCACCCGGCCGTGTCCGGCCCGGAGACCGGTCGGCGCGATCAGCACGAGGTCGCCCGGGCCGGCGTGCTGACCCGGCTTGGGCCGGTCGACGTTCATGCGGCGCCCGCGGGAGAAGAACGGCTCGGCGGTGAGGAAGCGCCCGCGGCGCTCGAGCACGCCGACGACGGGGGCGGCGCCCCCGCGCGAGGTCACGTCCCCTGCCGTGCGACCGTCTCGAGCGCGACCTCGAGCGCCTCGTCGCGCTTCTCGGTCCCGGCGTCGTCCTCCGCCTTGATGTCGGGCCGGATGCCCATACCCTGCTCGACGCCGCCGCCGCCGAGGTTGCGCCCTTTCGGGGTGTAGTACTCGCCCACCGTGATGTCGAGCGCCCCGCCGTTGGAGAGGCGACGGATCTCCTGGAAGACGCCCTTTCCGAACGTGCGCGTGCCGATCACCTCGGCGCGGTTGCGGTCCTGCAGGGCGCCCGTGACGATCTCCGACGCGGACGCCGACTGCCGGTTGACGAGGACGACGACCGGGACGTCTGAGTCGATCGCGTTGCCCGTCGCCTCGAACACGCGGCGCGGGCGGGCGCGGCCCTTGGTCGAGACGATCGTGCCGTCACCGATGAAGATGCTCGAGATCAGCACCGCCTCGTTGAGCAGGCCGCCGCCGTTGTTGCGCAAATCGAGCACGACCCCCTCGGCGCCCTTGTCGAGCAGCTCGTCGACCGCCTGGCGCACCTTGCCGTGCGCACCCGAGGTGAAGCCGGAGAGCTGCACGTGCGCGACCCTGGTGACGCCCGACTTCTTCACCCCGGCTTTCACCACCGGCACGTCGACGCGCGCGCGGCGCAGCTCGAGGTCGCGCGAGGCGGCCTGTCCGGTCACGACCGTGAGCGTGACAGAGGTGCCTGCGCGGCCCTTGATCAGCGTGGTCGCCTGCTCGGACGTCTTGCCGGCCAGCGAGGCCCCGTCGACCCCGGTGATCACGTCGCCGGCGAGGATGCCGCCGCGCGCCGCGGGCGAACCCTCGAACACCGTGACCACGCGCAGGCCGCGCTTGACCTCGGCCACGTTCATGCCGACGCCCTCGAAGGCGCCCTCGGTGGCCGCTTCGAACTCCTCGTAGGCCTTGGGGTCGAAGTAGGCGGAGAAGCGGTCGTCGAGCGACTCGATCCCGGCGGTGAGCCCCTGGTCGAGCAGCTCGCCCTTGTCGACCGGGCGGTAGTAGTTCTCGGCGATCGTGTCGAGCGCCTCGTCGTAGATCCGGCCCTCGGAGTCGCCGACCAGCGCGTCGCGGGCGAACCCCGGCAGGTTGCCGGGATGCCCACCGAGCCACACCCCGAGCAGAAGGCAGACGGGCAGCAGGACCGCCAGCAGCGGCGTGGGCGGGCGGCGTTGACGGCGCACTCGGAACACCGTAGCCCGGGGCGCTAAACGCCCGCTTAGACGCGCAGGAAGCGGCGGAGCGTCAGGCCCGAGCCGAGCGCGGAGACACCCACCGCCGCACCGAGCAGCAGCGCCACCAGCAGGCCGAAGTTCATCGTCTCCGGCGCGGCGATCAGCGCGAAGTCCGCCGCCAGCGGGTCGACCAGCGAGACCTTGACCACCGCGAGCAGCAGGATCGCGGCGATTCCCCCCAGCGCGCCGACCAGCACGCCCTCGATCACGAACGGCCAGCGGATGAACCAGTCGGTGGCGCCCACGAGCTTCATCACCTCCACCTCGCGCCGACGGGCGTACACCGAGAGGCGGATCGTGTTCGCCACCAGCAGCAGGGAGGCGAGCGCGAGCAGACCGGCGAGCAGGCCCATCGTGAGCTTCACAACGCGCGTCGCTGAGAGGATCTTGTCCGTGTTCTCCTTGCGATCCTGCACCTCGTCGATCGACGCGTCGATGACCGTGCGCGTGCCAGACGGTGACATCGGTGCCAGCGAGTCGCGCACCTCGACGATCGCCTCCGGCCGCTCGGGCGTGACGCGCAGCAGGTCGGGCAGGGGGTTGGAGCCGAGCAGCTCGTAGAAGTCCCCGCGGCCTGCCTTGCGCTCCGCGCGGATCGCCTCCTGCTTGGAGATGAACTCCACCCGGCCGACTCCGGGCGTCTCGTCCTCGACGATGCGGCGGACGCGGTCGATGTCGGTCTGGGTCGCGTCCGGCACGAGGTAGACGTCGACGAGCACCTTCGCGCGGATCTCGTTCGCCGCCCCGGTGGTGGCCTGCACGACAGGGATGAAGACGCCGAGCACGAGCACGGTGACGAGCACCGTGGCCACCGCGGCGAACGACGGCGCCGCATTGCGGCGCAGCGCCCGCAGCGCCTCGCGGACGAAGAAGCCGAACCTCACTGGAGACCCTCGCGCCAGAGCGCGCCGAACTCGCGCGTCGATTCGCCGCCCGTGTAGCCGCCGACGCGCTCGTCGCGCACGATGCGGCCCCGGGAGACCTCTATCACGCGGCGGCGCATGCGGTCGACCATCGCCTTGTCGTGGGTCGCGACCACGACGGTCGTGCCCGTGCGGTTGATCCGGTACAGGAGCTGCATTATCCCGACGGACGTCTCGGGATCGAGGTTGCCGGTCGGCTCGTCGGCCAGTAGCAGCGGCGGATGGTTGACGAACGCGCGCGCGACCGAGACGCGCTGCTGCTCGCCGCCCGAGAGCAGGTCGGGGAAGGAGTGCAGCTTGGTCGACAGGCCGGTCAGGCGCAGGATGTCGGGCACCTTCTGGCGCACGTCGCGGCGCGAGCCGCCCGTCACCTGCAGCGCATAGGCCACGTTGTCGTGCACCGTCCGGTTGGGCAGCAGCTTGAAGTCCTGGAAGACGACGCCGAGGTTGCGCCGGTAGTAGGGGATCTTCCTGCGGGTGATTTCCGAGAGGTCGCGTCCGGCGACCGCGATCGAGCCGTAGGTCGGGTCGATCTCCTTGATCAGGAGGCGCATGATCGTCGACTTGCCCGAGCCGGTGGAGCCGACCAAAAACACGAACTCGCCCGGGTGGACGGCGAAGGTGGCGTCCTCGAGGCCCAGATCGCCGCTCGGATACTTCTTGGAGACCGAGCGGAAGTCGACGACCGCCCCGGGCACCGGATCGCCGACCACGCGCTGGCGCGCGGGTGCCGGCTCCGCGCGCTCGCGGCGCCGTCCGATATGGCGTTCCGTGGCAGCCATGCTCGACCAGCAGGGTATTCGGCTCGCTCGCGGGCTCCCCTTCCTGCAACCTATCTTGCCTGTGCTCGGCGACGAAGTCGCATCAGTGCCTGAATCCGCGACGAAGTCGCGTCAGTGCCGTCGATAGGCTTTGGCGGCCATGGCCAAGATCCACTCCTCGACCCTGCCCAACGGGCTTCCCCTCTACCGGGTCGACCTGCCCGGCACCCGCGCGGTGACCGTCCTCCTGGCCTTCGAGGCCGGCGCGCGAACCGAGCGGCCCGAGGAGAACGGGATGGCGCACTTCCTCGAGCACCTGGTGTTCAAGGGGGGCGAGAAGTTCGACGATTACCGCAAGGTCAACGAGACGGCGGAGCGGATGGGCGCGGTGCTCAACGCCTACACGTCCCACGATCTCGTCGCGTTCCACATCACCTGCCGCGCCGAGGTCGTCGGGCAGGCGATCGACCTGCTGACCGACTTCGTCGGGCGCCCCAAGCTCGACCAGGAGGAGCTCGACCGCGAGCGCGGCGTCGTGATCCAGGAGATCGCCCGCGCCAACGACCAGCCGTCGGTCGTCGCCGAGCACCTGATCGACCGCGCGGCGTTCGGCGACCACCCGCTCGGCCGGCCGGTGCTCGGTCCGGAGGAGCACCTGCGATCGTTCTCCCGCGAGGGGATCGTCGCCTTCCGGCGGCGCCAATGGGCCGGCTCCCGCGGCGGCGCCTTCCTGGTCGGGAACCTCGCTGACGTCCCGGAGAACCAGGAGCTCGCGGATACGTTCGGCCGCTTCCCCTCGATCCACGCGAACGGCGGCTACGAGCCCGCACCGGCGTTCACGCCGCAGACCTTCGTGGAGGGGCGTGACTCCAACCAGTCGCATCTGCGCATCTCCTACCGCCCGTCGATCGACCCGCGCGACCAGCGCCAGCGCGCCGCGCTGGCCGTCTACGGCACGCTGCTGGGCGGCTCGATGGGCTCCCGGCTGTTCGACGAGATCCGCGAGCAGCGCGGCCTGGCCTACTCGGTCTACTCCGTCGACCACTCCTTCGCCGACGTTCCCATCCTCCAGCTCTCCGCCGGCCTCGAGTCGGGCAAGTGCTCCGAGGCCTACACGCGCATGCGCGAGATCGTGTCGGAGCTGCGCACGGACGGCCCCCGCGAGGAGGAGGTCGAGCGGGCCCGGGCGTACGCCGCCGGCCGCCTGGTGCTCGCGTTCGAGAACACCAACGCGGTGGCCCGTCATGCCGCCTCCCAGACCGTGGTCTACGGGCAGGAAGTGGATCCCGACGCGGCCATCGCCATACTCGACGAGGTGACGTTCGAGCAGGTTGCCGACGTCGCCCGGGGAATCTCCGAGGACGCCTCGGTGGCGTGCGTCGGGCCGCACGAGGTGTCCGAGTTCGCGTAGAAGGGCGCCGCGGGGTCACCGTTCGGTCACCCGTGGCTTGCGCGGCGAGGTAGGTTTGCGCCGATGAAACGAACCACCCGCCTCCTCGGCCTTGCCGCGGCCGCGCTGCTCGCGCTGCCGGTGGCCTCCGAAGCCAAGCCGCGAGACGTGAGCGTCCAACTGCTCGGCCTCAACGACTTCCACGGTCACCTCGAGCCCACGACGCCGGGAACCATCGCCGAGCTTCCGGGCGGCACCCCCGTGCCGGCTGGAGGCGCGGCGTTCCTCGCCTCCCACCTCCGGTCGCTCGAGGCCGGCAATCGGCACTCGATGTTCGTCTCGGCCGGCGACCTGATCGGCGCGAGCCCCCTGATCTCGGCACTGTTCCACGACGAGCCGACGATCGAGGCCATGAACCTCATGGGTCTCGACCTCAACGCGGTCGGCAACCACGAGTTCGACGAGGGCGCAGCCGAACTGCGCCGCATGCAGGAGGGCGGTTGCCACCCGTCCGACGGCTGCTATGACTCGGACGGCGACGGGGTCGCGGACGGGTTCACCGGCGCCGACTTCGGATTCCTGGCCGCCAACGTGGTGGATACGGCGACGGGCGATCCGTTCTTCGCCCCCTATGCGATCCGCAAGTTCGGAAACGTCAAGGTCGGCTTCATCGGCATGACCCTTCAAGGTACGCCCGACATCGTGTCGCAGGCCGGCATACAGGGCCTCACGTTCCTCGACGAGGCGGACACGGCCAACAAGTGGGCCCGCGAGCTACGCCGCGAGCACGGGGTGCGCGCGATCGTCGTGCTATTGCACGAAGGTGGCGTGCAGGTCCCGCCGTTCGGCATCAACACGTGCAACGGCATCTCCGGACCGATCGTCGACATCGTCGAACGCACGACCCGGCAGGTCGACCTGTTCATCACCGGGCACACGCATCAGCCCTACAACTGCATGATCGACGATCGCCCCGTCTCGAGCTCGGCGTCCTTCGGGCGCCTGGTCACCGACATCGACCTCAAGCTCAACCGCCGTACCAAGGACGTCCGGTCCGTGGCGGTCAACAACAAGGTCGTCACGCAGGACGTCGCGCCCGCACTCGACCTGCGCCTGCTCGTCTCGCACTACCAACGGCTGGCGGCGCCGATCGCCAGCCGGGGCATCGGCTGGACGAACGGGCCGCTGCTGCGCACCCAGGTGGTCGACGAGTCGCCACTGGGGAACATGATCGCCGACGCGCAGCTCGCTGCGACCGACGACGAGGCGGGCGCCGTGGCCGCGTTCATGAACCCGGGCGGCATCCGCGCCGACCTCAACGCCGCCGACGCGGCGGGCACGCCGGCCGAGGTGACCTACGGCGAGGCGTTCACCGTCCAGCCGTTCGGCAACTCGCTCGTGACGATGACGCTCACGGGTGCGCAGCTGGACACGATGCTCGAGCAGCAGTGGTGCACTCAGACCGGCGCGCCGCGGATCCTCAGCCCGTCGGCCGGCGTGACCTACACATGGGACGGCGCGGTCGCCCAGTCCGTCTGCGACAAGGTCTCGGACCTGGCCATCGGCGGCGTCGCCGTCGACCCGGCCGCCAGTTACCGCATCACGGTGAACTCGTTCCTCGCCGACGGCGGCGACCGGTTCTTCGTGCTGCGGGAGGGCACGGACCGCGCCGGTGGTGCGCTCGACCTCGACGCGTTCGCGGACTACCTCGACGACACGACGCAATCGGCGCCGCTGGCGGCGCCGATGCTGGATCGCATCACCCGTGTGAATTAGCGGTTATCCTCGGTGGCCGGGGTTTGCGCCCCGGCCACCACGTGCGCCATGATCCGCAGGGAGTGACCGAGGAAGAGCTCAACCGCCGCGAGCTCGAGCGCTACGTGCAGCGGGTCACCGACCGGTGGCCCGCCCAGCGGGCGCTGCTCGGCGGCGCGCGCGTCGCGGACACGCAGGGCGCGCCGCCGCAGCGGGAGCGCGGGCCCGAGTACGTGGTCGTGTTCGTCTCCGAGCACTTCGACGGCGTGCCCTGGCTCGAGCGCGTCTATCAGACCGGCTCGCTGTGGGACGCCTACGAGATGGGCGCGCCGGCCGACGTGCACTGTTACACGCCGGCGGAGTTCGAGCGCAAGCGCGAGAGCCTGCGCGTCGTGCGCGACACCGTCGAGCGCGGGCTCGAGCTACTGCCCGAGCCGGCCTGAGCTCGAGCCCCGCGGAGCGGGCGCGCGGTTACGGCGCGATCGCGACCATCCGCTCGATCGGCACGCGCGCGCGCTCGGCGATCGCGGCCGGCACCCGGACCACCGGCTCGCCGTCGCGCAGCGCGTCGCGCAGCTTCGGCAGCGTGACCATCTTCATGAAGCGGCAGCTCGCCGCCTCGTTGGCCGCCACGAAGTCGACTTCGGGCGCCGCCATCCGCAGCGGGTGCAGCATGCCGACCTCGGTGGCCATGATCGCCGTGGTCCCCGGCCGGGCGTTCTCGGCGTAGGCGAGCATCCCACCGGTGGAGAGCATGTGCACGCCCTCCGCCGCGACGTCGCCCGCCGCGACGTACTCCATCACCGAGGTCGAGCAGCCGCACTCCGGGTGGATCAGGAAGTCCGCGCCCGGATGCGCCGAGCGCATGTCGGCGATGTCGCGCGGGCGGATCCCGGCGTGCACGTGGCACTCGCCGTCCCACACGTGCATCGGGCGACCGAGCACCTTCTCCACGTAGGCGCCGAGGAACATGTCGGGGCCGAAGAGGATCTCCGTGCCGGGCCCGTGCTCTGAGTAGATGTGCTCGACCACGGCGACGGCGTTGGACGAGGTGACGCAGTAGTCGGTCTCCGCCTTGACCTCGGCGGTCGTGTTGACGTACATGACCACCACGGCGCTCGGGTGCCGCGCCTTCCAGGCACGCAGCTGGTCGGCGGTGATCGAGTCCGCAAGTGAGCAGCCGGCGTCCATGTCGGGCAGCACCACGGTCTTGTCGGGCGAGAGGATCGACGCCGTCTCGGCCATGAAGTGCACGCCGCAGAGCGCGATCAGGTCCTCGGACGTGGTCGCGGCCTGTTGCGAGAGGCCGAGCGAGTCGCCGACGTAGTGGGCGACGTCCTGGATCTCGGGAAGCTGGTAGTTGTGGGCGAGGATGATCGCGCCGCGCTCGCAGGCGAGCGCGCGCACCTCGTCCTGCATGGCCGGGATGTTGTCGAGCGAGAGCAGAGTCATGGGGAGGTCTCGAGGAGGAGGGAGAGGTCGAGGCTGGGTGCGGAGTGGGTCAGAGCGCCCATCGAGACGTAGTCTAGACCATTTATGGTCGAGTGGACAACAACCGTCTCGGAGGTCAGCCCGCCCGAGGCCTCGAGCTCGGCGCGACCGTCCACCCGGGCCACGGCGGCGACGATCTGCTCGGGCGACATGTTGTCCAGGAGCAGCCGCGGAGCACCGGCGGCGAGCGCCTCGTCGATCTCCGCGGGCCCCCGGACCTCGACGGCGAGCGGGAGATCGGGGCGCGCGGCGCGGGCCCGCCGCACCGCCTCGCCGACCCCGCCCGCCAGCGCGGCGTGGTTCTCCTTGATCAGGACGAAGTCGTAGAGCCCGGCGCGGTGGTTCACACCGCCGCCGTCGGCGACTGCCCGCTTCTCGAGCGTCCGCAGGCCCGGGGTGGTCTTGCGGGTGTCGAGCACCTTGGCGGTCCCGCCGGCGGTCTGCACGGCGCGCACGACCTTGGCCGTCGAGGTGGCCACGCCGGACAGCCGCCCGAGGAAGTTGAGCGCCGTCCGCTCCGCGGTGAGGAGCGCGCGGGCGGCGCCCTCCAGGCGCAGCACGGGGGCGGGCGCCTCGCGCCACTCGCCCTCGGCCCCGAGTCGCTCGATCCGGGCAGCGGGATCGAGCCGCAGGAAGACCGCCTCGGCGACCGCGAGCCCGGAGATCACCCCGGGCGCCTTCTGGGTGATCGTCGCGATGCCGCGCGCGGCGGCGTCCACGGTGGCCTCGGTGGTGACGTCCCCGTCCCCCACGTCTTCGCTCAGCGCACGCTCGACGAGCTGGTCAATCGAATTGGTCACGACGACAAGATTAGCCTGCCTCGCCGTGGCGGCTACGGGCGCAGCACGTAGATGGTCTGGAACCGCGGATCCGATGCGCCGTGCAGGCGGGCGCCCGATGCCTTGAGCTCGCGCAGGTAGGCGACGAGTTCGCTGGTGATCCGCTCACCCGGCAGCAGCGCCGGGATGCCGGGCGGGTAGCCCGCGATCGACTCGGCCGACACGCGGCCGACCGCGTCGTCGACGGTGACGAGCTCGGCGTCGCCGAGGAACGCCTCGCGCGGAGGGACGACGACCTCGTTCTCGAGTGCCCCGGGGGCGCGTACGAGCGCGATGGCCTCGCCCGGACGCCCGATCCGCCGTACCACCGCGCCGAAGTCGTGTGCGAACCGCTCGAGGTCCTCCGGCGGCTGCCCGAGGCCGAGGATGAGCACCATCGTCGCGTGGGTGGCCAGCTCGACGTGGATGTCGAACGCCTCGCGCAGGCCGGCAGCGACCTCGTAGCCCGTGCAACCGGTGCCGCGCACGTCGATGACGATGCGCATCGGGTCCCACGCGGCCACTCCCGGGCGGCCGACGAGCTCCGGGCCGATCACGCGCACGCCCGGGACCGCGTCGATCGCGGCGCGCGCCCGATCGCCCGCCGCCATCGTGCGGGCGAGCAGCGCCTCCCCGTGGATGGCGAGCTGACGCCGGGCGGCGTCCAGCGACGCCATCAACAGCGCGGACGGCGAGGTGCTGCGCGTGAGGCGGATCATGCGCGCGACCCGGTCGGGGTCGATCCGCCCCGTCGGAGCGACGTGCAGCATCGCCGACTGGGTGAGCGAGCCGACGATCTTGTGCGTCGAGGTGAGCACGGCGTCGGCGCCGAGTTGAAGTGCGCTGGCGGGCACGTCGGGATGGAAGCCGAAGTGCGGGCCCCACGCCTGGTCGACGACCAGCGGCACGGCCGCCGTGTGGCAGACCGCGGCGCAGGCGGCTACGTCGGCGGCCATCCCGTAGTACGTCGGGGAGACGATGAAGACCGCCCGCGGAGCGCCGGCGTGGGCGAGGGCGGCTTCGAGCGCCGCGGGGGTCACGCCGTGCGCCATGCCCAGCTCGTCCTCGTACTCCGGGGCGAGGTACGCGGGCACGCCACCGGAGAGCACCAGGCCGTCGACCACGCTGGCGTGCGAGTTGCGCTGCACGACCACCACCGCGCCGAGCGGCGCGAGCGCCAGCGTCAGCGCGTGGTTGCCCTGCGTGGCGCCGTTCGTGAGAAACCACGACCGGGCCGCCCCGTGGGCCTCGGCGGCCAGCTCCTCCGCGCGCTGGTAGGGCGTAGGCGCCGGGCCCAGGTCGATGCCGTGGATGTCGGCCGGCACGTCGACCATCAGAGCCGTGGCGCCCAGCGCCGAGCGCAGGCCGGGGTCCGCGCCGGCGCCCCCCTTGTGCCCGGGCACGTGGAAGCGCGTGGAGCCGCGGAAGGCGTAGCCCCAGACGGCGTCGAGGTAGGGGGCGGTGGGCTGCTCGGGATGCAGCACACCGGTGCGGGACTCGTCGCTCGGCGAAGCCGACGATGAGCCCGGCGGGGGCGAGGCGGTGGCCATCCCGGCCGAGCCTATCCCGACTTCGTGCTCGCCATCAGGTAGGCGTGCACGAAGCCGTCGAGGTCGCCGTCGAGCACGCCGTCGGCGTTGCCGACCTCGAAGTCGGTGCGGTGGTCCTTGACCATGGTGTACGGGTGCAGGACGTAGGAACGGATCTGCGAGCCGAAGTTGACGTCCTGCGCCTCGCCGCGCTCGCGCGCGATCTCCTCCTTGCGCCGGCGCTCCTCGGCTTCGACCAGCTTGGAGCGCAGCATCGCCATCGCCGTCGCGCGATTGGAGGACTGCGAGCGCTCGTTCTGGCACTGGACGACGATCCCGCTCGGCTTGTGCGTGATCCGGACCGCGGAGTCGGTCTTGTTGACGTGCTGGCCGCCGGCGCCGGAGGCGCGGTAGGTGTCGATCTGCAGGTCGTCTTCCTCGATCTCGACGTCGCCGGACTCCTCCACCACGGGCGCGACCTCGACTCCCGCGAAGGAGGTCTGACGGCGGTTGGCGGAATCGAACGGGGAGAGGCGCACCAGCCGGTGGACGCCCTTCTCGGCGGAGTAGAGCCCGTAGGCGTTCTCGCCGCCGGCCCGGAAGGTCGCCGACTTCACTCCGGCCTCCTCCCCCGGGCTGGCCTCGAGCAGCTCGACCTTGAAGCCGCGGCGCTCGGCCCAGCGCATCAACATGCGCAGCACCATCTCGGCCCAGTCCTGGGCGTCGGTGCCGCCCGCGCCCGAGTTGACGGTGACGAGCGCGTCGCCGGCGTCGTAGTCCCCGGTGAACAGGCGCTCCTCCTCCAGCGCGGCGAGGCGCTCCTCGACGGACGCGAGCGTCTCCTCCATCTCGGCCGCCATCTCCGGGTCCTCCTCGGCGAGCTCGGCGAGCCCGTCGAGGTCGGCGGCGTCGGCCGCGACCGCGTCGTAGGTCTCGAGCCGCCGCTGGACGCGCGCGTACTCGGCGTTGACCTTGGCGGCGGCGTCAGGGTCGTCCCAGAAGCCGGTTGCGCCCATCCGGGTCTCGAGCGCGCCGGCGCGGGCCTTCAGCGCGACAGGGTCAAAGGTAGTCCGCGAGCAGGGACATCTGCTCGCGGATGGCGGCGAGGCGCTGGGGGGTGGTCTGCGTCTGCGGCCTTGCCATGCGAGCCATCACCGTAGCGCAGCCGGAGCCGGTCGATCCGCGGGCGCGGACCGGCCGTCACGGTGGGGAACCGACGGCGAGGAGCCGCCGCCCGCGAGCAGATCCTGCGCTGCGCACAGGCGCACGGCAACTTGGTGGTGCTGGACCTGCGCGAAGAGGTGGTCATCTGTCCCGCCAACCGCTTCCAGATCTATGCGCTCTTCCCGCAGTGCAGCGTCTCGATGCACATCCTGTGGGGCCTCAAGCAGCAGGGCGGCGGGCTCGCCGTAGGAGCCGACGACTACGAGCCGCGCGTAGTGCTCGTCCGCCAGCCGCAGCAGCAGGTCCACCGGACGCTCGCGCGCCACGTGCGCGTGCGCGTCCACGCCGGCCGCCCGTGCGGCGCCAAGCGCCTCGGCCACCACCCTCTCGCTCATCGCGGCGAGCGCGTAAGCGTGCGCACGCGCCTCGTGTGCGTGCGTCATGGCGGGTCGCGGGGAACCGTACCCGACATCGTCCGCTCCATCCCATAGCGTCGACCCAGTGTCGTCGCCAGATCTATTGGACGTGGAGGTTCGCTCAGAAGAAGCGTTGACGCCTGCCGAGCACGCCTCTCTCGAGCTCGCCGGGCTGACTTTCCACGCCCCCGCCGAAGCATGGACCGTCCTTGCCTCTAATCGCCAAGTGAGTTACTCGACCCACGGGCTTTACCGCTTCTTCGGCAAGTTTCCACCTCCCATCGCTCGTGCTCTCATCGAGAACTACACCGAGCCCGGCGACCTTGTCGTAGACCCAACTTGCGGCAGCGGAACTACCGCCGTCGAGGCCCTGCTGCTCGACAGGGAGTGTGCCGTGGCGGATGTCAATCCGCTTAGTCTTCTTCTGGCGCGGGTCAAGACGCGACAGATCGAAGCATATGTGCTGCGCCGAGCATCAGAATCCGTGGCCCACGGCTATCGCCCGGTACCTGAGAGTGAGGCGCCTGAACTCGTTGGGCTTCGAAACCCAACCCATTGGTTTCGCTCTTCGACTGCTGACTCGCTGCGCGGCCTGCGGCGGCAAGTCCTTGCGGAGAAGGATCAAGCGGTCCGTGAGTGCCTTCTGGCCGTGTTCGCCGCAACCGTACGCGAGGTGTCGCGCGCAACGACGCAGCAGGGACGTCTCTTTCTGGACGTCTCTACCGCCAAAGACGACGCACTAGCGCCATTCATGCGACGCGCGGAGCGTGCGATCAAGTCAGTCGAGGAGTTACCGCCCCGGTGGCCCTCGGGCGTTACTACCGTCGCGGCGGACCTCCGAACGACGACGCCTGATCTAGTCGGCGCTGGTGCGCCACTCGTGATCGTTCATCCCCCGTACTTCAACGGTTACCGTTTCACTTCCACCAACTCCCTGGAGCTTGCGTGGCTTGGACTCGATTCACGCGCGATACGCCGAAGCGAGATTCGCGAGTTCTTCAAGGTCGGGCGCCCGGAGAACGCGATCAGATACATAGACGACATGTCCGCGTGCCTGGCAAACGCCGCCAGACTCGCGCAGCCTGGGGGAGCTGTCGCTGTGATGATCGGCGATACCACCCTTCGCGGGGACCATATCCGCATCGTACGGCCTCTGCTTGAGCGTGCGCCGACTTCACTTCAGCTTGAAAAGATCGTAGTCCGGGTGCCTCGCCATACTGAGGCGTCCTGGGTAACGAGTCAACGGCGCACCAGCGATTCGATTGGGGTGCGCATGTTCGACTACATTCTCCTCTTTCGACAAGCGAGCCCCGAGTGGACCTAGTCGACGCGCAGACGCAGCCGGCCGAGTACGGCTTCCACAAATACTGGTCGAGAAAGCCTCACAACGTCGTCGCCGAGGTGGTTCGCGCATTTTCGGCCGCGGGAGATCTCGTTGTCGATCCTTTCTGCGGTAGCGGCACTAATGGGGAACGCCGGCCGCCGCGTGCAGCGCAGGATGCGCGCGGCGGGGACCCGGTGGTGCTCAGGCGTTGTGGGCCGCGCCGGCGCCGCGTCCCGCTCGGGGCGCCTGGTCACGGTCGGTTGGCGCGCCTGCGGCGGGTGTCGAGCGTCACGGCGGCGAGATAGCGGCTGTGGTCGACGGTGAACGCTGGCGCCGCTGGTACCCATGCCGCCCGCCCCGCGCTTCCCGATATCGCCCGCGCGCTCGCCACCCTCGGCGACCACGACGACGCCGACCACCTCCAGCACGCCATCGGCCGCCCCGTCAAAATCACCGCCAACAGCCCGCTGGGCTACCGGCTCCCCAGCCGGTCGATCTCGACCTGCGCGAGACCGGATAGCTGACGCTGGCGCGGCGTAGGACCTTGGGTAATCCGATCGGCGCCTGATGTACCCACGCGCGAGTGCCCGCGCGCCCATCGGGCGGGGGAAGTGTCGTCCAACGGGCGGGCTCGTTTGAGGCTGCGCGTCTCCGGACACCCTCCGGGGAATCGAGCCGCTGCGCGCACACTCCTCCCGCGGCGACCGCATTTGCGGACGGCGCACCCTCGCGTTCTCACCCGTTATTGCGATCGCGCTCGCGATCGCCGGCTGCGGCGGCGGAGAGCAGACGGCCGGCAACGGCGAGCCGACGGCGACCGCCACGCCCACCGGCACGCCAGCCGCCGCCGGCCGGTCCACCGGCAGGATCGTGGGCCGCGCGACGGACAAGCGCGCGGGCCGCCCGCTCGCGGACATCATCATCGTGGTGGGCTACAAGGGTGTGCAGCGGGCCGCCGTCACCGGCCCCGATGGCCGCTACGTCGTGCCCGACGTCCCCGCGAACGAGCCCGCCGCTGTCCTGGGCTTCCACGAGGGCAACTACCGCTACCACAACAGCCGCTACGACGCCGGGGTCGTGCCGCGGCTCGAGCCCGGGCAGACCTTCGACTACGACTTCACGGTCCTGGAGCTCGACGACCCCGCCGGGCAGCCCGAGGTGCGCGACCCGGCCATCGGCACGCGCACGGCCCGTCCGGGAGACACGGTGCAGTTCGCGCTGACGGTGGTCGAAGGCGGGGAGGGCGGCCTGTCTGAGGAGGTCTTCGCGGCCAGCCCCGAGCTCGGGCGGGTGGCGTGGCTGCGCTCCGACGGCGGCAACCGCTTCCGTGGCGAGCTCACGATCCCGCCCGACGCGAAGCCCGGCGACTACGAGTTCGCGTTCTTCGCCGCGAGCAACAAGTGCTACGACCCCGAACGCTTCCCGCGCCGGACCTTGCGGGTGCGGGCATGACGGCCCCGCTCGCCCGTCTCGCAACACACCGCGGACGCCATCCGCGTCGCGTCGTTAGGCGCCGTGGCACTTCTTGTACTTCTTGCCTGAGCCGCACCAGCAGGGCTCGTTGCGGCCGAGTTGCTCGTGCTCGTCGACGCGCCGCTGCTCGACGACGGCGCCGGCCGCACGGCGATCGCCCGCGCCCGCCGAAGCATCGGCGTCCGCGCCGCGGTCATCCCCGCCGTACGCGCTCGGCTGGTCGTCGAGCGTGCCGCCGGAGTAGTTCAGCGCGGTGGCGGTTGCCGTGCCGGTCCCGTTGCCCGGCTCGGGGAGGGCGCCGTCGCCGTTGGTCCCCTCCACCTCGACCTGGACGTTGTAGACCATGCGGGCGAAGTCGGACCAGATGCTGTTCATCAGGTCCTGGAAGAGGGTGAAGCCCTCGTTCTTGTAGGCCACGAGCGGGTCGATCTGCGCGAAGCCGCGCAGGTGGATGCCCTCGCGCAGGTAGTCCATGTCGTAGAGGTGCTCGCGCCAGCGCTGGTCGATGATCTGCATCAGTAGGAAGCGCTCCAGCGCGCGCATCAGCTCCTCGCCCAGCTCGGTCTCGCGCTCGTCGTAGAGCTTGAGCGCGTCCTCGACGAGGAGCGTGACGAGCTGCTCACGGTCCAGGCCCTCGCGGTCGAGCTCATCGATCCCGAAGTCGACGTGGAAGATCTCGTCGAGCTGCACCCACAGGCCCTCGAGGTCCCAGTCCTCCAGGTAGTCGCCCGGGGTGTACTCCTCGACGAGCCGCTCGATCACCGCCGCGACCTGCTCGCGCGCCGTGTCGCCCATGTCCTGGCCCTCGAGCACGCGGTCGCGGTACTGGTAGACGACCTCGCGCTGCTGGTTCATGACGTCGTCGTACTCGAGGACGCGCTTGCGGATGAGGAAGTTCTGCTCCTCCACCTTGCGCTGGGCGTTCTCGATCTGCTTGGAGAGCATCTTCGCCTCGATCGGCTCCTCCTCGCCCTCCTCGCCGACGGGGCCGAGGCGGTCGAGGATGCGGTAGATGCGATCGCCCGCGAAGAGCCGCACGAGGTCGTCCTCGGCGGAGAGGAAGAAGCGCGACTCGCCCGGGTCGCCCTGGCGTCCCGAACGGCCACGGAGCTGGTTGTCGATGCGACGCGACTCGTGGCGCTCGGTGCCGAGGATGAAGAGGCCGCCGGCCTCCACCACCTTCTC
>Ga0136627_1000150_pt1 | contig 22384 bp, 31 predicted proteins | sample AntDrymUQ4892206_2_FD_104652 | JGI IMG/M metagenome (GOLD analysis project Ga0136627, IMG submission 104652) | Polar desert sand microbial communities from Dry Valleys, Antarctica - metaG UQ489 (22.06) | ecosystem: Environmental > Terrestrial > Soil > Desert | place: Antarctica: Dry Valley... | reverse complement strand
GCGAAAGTCTAGGTCAAGGGCATGATGGGTTCATTATTGCGTCGATTGGGTTGCGCCTTTGTCCTCGTCCTGGTCGCCGGCGGCTGCGGTGCGGACTCCATGCTGTTCCTACGGCGGCGAGCGCTGGCGCCGCATGGATCCAGAGTATTCGCCCTCCAGCGGGTGTCGACGCTCGTGCCCTTCGGCAAAGCGCGACGCTGTTGCGACCAATACACCACCCTCAGGACGGGGCTCGGCGTCAGGAGGGCCCGCTCCTACAGAGTGCTGCTCCGAGGCTTAACGCGTGGCGGCGATAAATTCGCCGCGTGGACTGACTCGTGATCGCGCTGACCATCCCGCCCGCCGGCTCGCGCGCTCAGTTCGAGGTCTGCGTGCGCTTGTAGCGGCCGGCTGCGTACTCCTCTACCCAGGTGCGTGAGCTGCGCCATGTGCCGTCGGGAGCCTTGGCGGCTTTGAGGCGCCCCCGGATCGCCGCGACTCGGAGAGCGTTGGCCGAAAGCAGGCTCGTCGCCAGAGCGGGGAGCGGCACCAGTCTGGCGGGGCCGGCGACCGCCGGCACGATGAACTTGTAGAGGTTGTCGAGGATCGCCCTGGCGAGAAACTCACCGAGCGGCCCGAAGTCAGCGTCATCGGCCCGGCGAAGCGCGGCGAGGTAACGGACGCGGTCTCCCTTGTAGATGATCGCCGGCGGGTAGCCGAGTCGCACGAGCAGGAGATTGAGCATCAGCCGCCCCGCGCGCCCGTTGCCGTCGAGGAAGGGATGGATCTGCTCGAAGCGCACATGCAGAAGGGCGAGCCGTTCCGGGACCGCGCTCTCCTCGGTCGCCGCGAGCCCGTTTGCCTCGCCGATCCAGTCGTGGATGAGGGCGGAGACCTCGGGCCATGGGGGTGGCTTCATTCCCCCGGGGAACGCTTCGATGTCGTGCTCGCGAAACGAGCCGGGTCGTTCGCGCTCAGTCGCCTGCGGGTGGGGGGCGACGTCCCAGACCGGGCCCATCGCCAGGGCGTGCACATGGCGCAGCTCAGCCGACGAAATCAGTTCTCCGGCACTCCACTCTCCCGGCCGGATTCCGTGGCCGTAGACCCAATCGGCAGCGTTGGCGTAACCCCGGACCTCGAGATACTCGCCGAGTTCCTTGTTTCCCACGGCGCGGCCCTCTGCCAGCAGAGCCTCGACCTGCTTGAGCACGAGGGTGTTGCCCTCGATCGCGGTCGAGTGATGCGCCTCCTCGAGCCAGATGCCGCGCCAGATGCCCTCAGCTTCGACCGGTGACGGCAACCCCCCCAAGCGTTCACGCAGTTCCCCGATCTGCACGCGCAGCCGGTCGTACACCGCGCTCCGGGGCGGGCGGCCGCGCTGCCCTCCTCGGGATTTGTTCGGGTCGGCCACCAGGCAACTGTACCGAACAAACTACGAATTGCGTTCGCTGATGGCTCAACAAACTGTACCGAACACATTCGGGGCTCTGCCTCCGTTCCAGAGCCAGTCCCGGCCCCTTCGCTCCCGCGACGACGCCCGCGAATGCAGGTGGCTCCGACCTGGACGGTGCGCTCGACGAGCTGCTCGGCGCGCGACCCTGACCCCAGCCCGGCCAGTCGGGGGCGGCCTCTAGTCGCTCGGCGCGGCGTCGGAAGCAGCCACGCGTGCCCTCGCCGCCTGGCGCGTGAGCGGCGACTTGCCCCAGCGGGTGTGCTCGCCGTAGTCGAGCAGCGTTCGGAAGTAGCTCTCCGGCTCCGGCGGGGCCCCGCCGTTGGGGCCCCCGCCGTTGGCGACCACGCCCCGCGCACGCTCATTCCCGAACACGGTGTGGATGTCGAAGTAGCCCGCGAACTGCGCTGTTGGGTCGTCGTCCGCCATCGCGTTCGGGTCCGTCAGCTGCGGCGGCTCGCGGTCGAGGGCGCTGCAGGTGCGCTCGATCAGCTGGGACACCGTCATCGCGTGCTCGCCCGCTACGGCGTGGAACGCTCCGGATACCTCGGGGTCGAAGAGGACGCCGTCGATGAGCTCGGCGACGTAGTCGACGGGCACGAGGTCGATCAAGCCCTCCGGGTCCGCCGGGACGTCGCTCAGCAGGCCGCGTGCGAAGGCCTGGAGCGGCCAGTAGATCACGTTGAAGGCCGAGGTCCATCCCCCTAGTGACTCTCCGACCACGACGCTCGGGCGCACGATCGCGGAGGGCAGTCCCGCCCCGGTGACCAGCTGCTCCGCCTCCCACTTCGTCTGCTCGTAGGTGTTGCGAAACCCCTCGCCGGGGGCCGGATCGTCCTCCGCGAAGGGGCCCGAGAGGCGTCCGCAGACGTAGGCCGTCGAGACGTGCACGAGTCGCTCGAGGCCACCGACCTCGCTCGCGAGCTCGAGCACGCGGCGCGTGCCGTCGACGTTGATCGCCCGGGCCTCGTCGAGCGGGAGCGTGAACGAGATCGCGGCGGCACAGTGGACCACCCGGTCGATCTCGGCGGTGAGCGCCCGGCGGTCGTCTGCGGCGAGCCCCATGCCGGAGGCCGTCAGGTCGGCGCGGACGGGGTGCAGCCGGGAGGCCGTGGCGGGCGGGTCGTCGTAGAGCTGGGCGAGGATCTTGGCGACGCGGTCGTCCGCCTCGCCGGCGTCGCCGGCGCGCACCGCGAGGAAGATGTCGGGACCCTCATCGCGCTCAAGCAGTCGGGAGATCAGCTCCATCCCGAGGAAGCCCGTGCCTCCGGTGAGGAAGACCGCGTCGCTCATGCGAGTGGGGCACCCATGGCGTGGTAGCCGCCGTCGACGTGGATGATCTCGCCCGTCACCCCGGTTGAGAGGTCGGACATCAGGTAGCAGACCGTCCCGGCGACCGAGGAGGGGTCGTTGGCATCCCAGCCGAGCGGCGCGCGGCCGCTCCACTGGTCGGCGAGCCCCTCGAAGCCGGGGATGCCGCCGGCGGCGGCCGTCTCGATCGGGCCGGCGGAGACGAGGTTCACGCGCACTCCACGCGGCCCGAGATCGCGGGCCAGGTAGCGAGAGACGGACTCGAGCGCTGCCTTGGCGACCCCCATCCAGTCGTAGACCGGCCACGCCACCGAGGCGTCGAAGTCGAGCCCGACCACGCTGCCGTCGCGCTGCTCGAGCAGCGGGGCGAGCGAGGCGGCGAGCGCCTTGAGGGAGTACGCGCTGGTGGTGAAGGCCTGGACCGCGCTCTCGGGCGGGGTGTCGAGGAACCCGCCGCCGATGGCGTCCGAGGGGGCGAAGGCGATCGCGTGGAGCACGCCGTCGAGCGAGCCCCAGCGCGAGCCCAGATCCTCTGCCACGGCGGCCAGGTCCTCAGGCTCGTTGACGTCGAGCTCGAGCACGTCGGGCAGCGTCGGTAGGCCCTTGGCGGCACGCTCGGTCATCCTGCGCGCGCGGCCAAAGCCTGTCAGCACGACCTCGGCCCCCAGCTGCTGGGCCTGCTCGGCGACCGCATAGGCAATCGACTCCCTGGTCATCACCCCCGTGATGAGCAGGTGCTTGCCTTCGAGCATCATGTGGGTACTGTAGCTCCGGACTCGGCGGACTCGGAGTCTGCCTTGTCCGGCTCCTCGCTGCGGACCACGGCCTCGACCTTCGCCCTGATCACCAGCTCGTCGCGCTGGTTGACGATGCGCCACTCCCATGCCTCGAGGCCGCGCCCTTCGTCCGCTCGCAGGACCTTGGCCTCGACGCGAATGGTGTCGCCGATCTTCACCGGGCGCTTGAAGACGACCTCATCGATGCGCCGCAGCGCGACGATCCGCTCGGGGTCGATCTCCGCGAGCCCGAGGGCGTAGGAGAGCACGAGCATCCCATGCGCCACGCGTTCGCCGAACGGGCCGGCCTCGGCCCACTCGGCGTCGGTGTGCTGCGGGTGGTGATCGCCCGTCAGCGCCGAGAACCCCACGACATCGGCTTCGGTGATGGTGCGGCCGCGGGTCATCTGGTCCTGCTCGGGCCGACGACGCCTATCTCGGGGCCGACCGGGCCGCCGGCGCAGCCGGGATCGTCGGCGACCGCGAGCTTCATGCCGCCTCCAGCAGGAGGACGGCGTTGTGCCCGCCGAAGCCGAAGGAGTTGGAGATGGCGCGCAGCGGCCTGCCGTTGCTCTCGAGCGTCCTGGCCGAGCCGGGCACGTAGTCGAGGTCGCAGTCCTCGTCGCGCTCCTCCCAGCCCACCGTGGGCGGGGCCAGGCCTCGCCCCAGCGCGAGCACCGTCGCGGCGGCCTCGACCGCGCCGGCGGCGCCGAGCAGGTGCCCGATCGACGACTTCAGGGAGGAGACCGGCACCTCGTGGGCCCGCTCCTCGCCTAGCGCGCGCTTGAGCGCCGCGGTCTCCGAGCGGTCGTTGAGCGGCGTCGAGGTCCCGTGCGCGTTCACCCAGTCGATCCCGTCCGGCCCGACCTCGGCGTCCGCCAGCGCCAGCTCGATCGCCCGCGCCGCTCCGGCGCCCTCGGGATCGGGCGCCGTCAGGTGGTGGGCGTCGGCCGTGGCGCCGTAGCCGACCACGAAGCCGAGGATCTCCGCGCCGCGCTCGGTTGCCGACTCTTCGGACTCGAGCACGAGCGTCGCGGCTCCCTCTCCCATCACGAAGCCATTTCGGCGGGCGTCGAACGGGCGGCACTCGCCGTTCGGCGAGGTGGCGCCCATGCCGGCGAAGGCCGCCTGCGCGAGCGGTGTGATGCCGGCCTCGGCACCGCCGGCCAGGCACGCCTCCGCGTCACCGCACTGCACCATGCGCAGCGCGACCCCGAGCGCGTGAGCCCCGGCGGCGCAGGCGGACACCGTGCCGTAGCACTGGCCCTTCAGCCCGTGGCGCATCGCGAGCACCCCGGCGGCTGCATTGCCCATCATCATCGGTACGGCGAGCGGAGAGACCGCCTCGGCCCCGCGATCGCGCAGCAGGTCGTGCTGATCCTCGATCGTGCCGATGCCGCCGATCCCGGTGCCGATGATGCAGCCGACGCGCTCTGGCTCGATCGTGGGCCCGTCCTCCCAGCCGGCCTGCGCCAACGCCTCGCCGGAGGCGAGCATGGCGAGCTGGGTGAAGCGATCCGCCCGTCGCGCCTCCTTGACCCCGAGGTGGGTGGCGGGGTCGAAGTCCTGGCAGCGGCCGAGCCCATCCTCGATCGCGGACTCGCCCTCCGACCAGCGCTCCACCAGCGCGCCGGCACCCACGCCGAGCGGCGTCACCGCCCCGATCCCCGTGATCGCGACCCGCCGCGTCACGAGTCGGCGCGCTCCGCGACGAAGTCGACCGCGTCCCCGACGGTCTTCAGCTGCTTCATGTCCTCCTCGCGCATCTTCACGCCGTACTCCTCCTCGACGATCTGCGCGAGCTCGACGAGGTCGAGCGAGTCGACGTCGAGCGACTCCCAGTCGGCCTCGCGCTTGACCTGGTCGCGCTCGGCGCCAAAGCTCACCAGCGCCTCGGTCATGCGCTCCTCGATCTGATCCTTGTTGGCGGTCGGCATTGAATTGCTCCTTTTCAGGCGGTCAGTCCGCCGTCGACTGTCAGTGTGGTTCCGTTGACGTAGGAAGCCTCCTCGGAGGCCAGGAAGCGTACGCACGCCGCGACCTCCTCCGGCGTGCCGGTCCGCCGCGCGGGGACCGCGCGCAGGATCTCGTCGCCGATGCCCTCGGTGAGCTCGGTCTCGACGAGGCCGGGGGCCACGGCGTTGACGGTCACCGACCGCCGCGCCACCTCGGCAGCGACCGTGCTGGAGAAGGCGATCAGGCCGGCCTTCGAGGCCGCGTAGTTGGCCTGGCCGGGGTTCGCTTTCTGGCCGACGATCGAGGCGATGTTGACGATGCGGCCGAAGCGAGCCTTCATCATTCCCTTCAGCGCGCGCCGCGTGAGGCGGAAGGGCGCCGAGAGGTTGGTCTCGAGCACCTTCTCCCAGGCCTCGTCCTCCATCTGCGGCGCGAGCCCGTCGGCGCGCATGCCGGCGTTGTTGACGAGCACGAGCACGGGCCCGAAGCGCTCCTCGAGCGGCGGGAAGAGAGCGTCCGCGGCGTTCGGATCGCTGACGTCGGCCTGCAGCGCGAGCGCGTGGCCGCCGCCTTCCTCGAGCTTGCGAACCACTTCCTCCGCCCCGTCGGAGTCGCTGCGGTAGTTGACGCCCACGGCCCAGCCGTCCTCGGCGAGGCCGCGGGCGATCGCCGCGCCGATCCCGCGCGAGGCGCCGGTCACGAGCGCACAGCCGTCGGGCCTGCCGTCGCTGTCTAGATCTCCCACTCGATGACCCCCGAGCCCCAGGTGAAGCCGGCAGCGAAGGCGGAGACCAGCACGCGCGCTCCCGAACGCAGCCGGCCGCTGCGCTGAGCGTCGGCCAGCGCGATCGGGATGCTCGCCGCCGAGGTGTTGCCATAGCGCGCGATGCAGTTCACCACTCGCTCATCGGGCAACCCGAGCCGCTCACCGACCGCCTGGAGGATCCTCGCGTTCGCTTGGTGGTAGACGAACAGGTCGATGTCCTCGAGCGCGAGCCCCTCGGCCTCGAGCACCTCGGTCGTGGACTCGGACAGGCGCTCGACGGCGGCGCGGAAGGTGTCCTGGCCCGCCATCTTCAAGACGCGATCCTCGTGGTCGACCGTGATGCACTCCGCGCCGGTGCCATCCGCACGCAGGAAGATGCGCCCGATGCGGCCGGGCCCGTCGCCCGTCACGACCACGGCACCGGCGCCGTCGCCGAACAGGGCGGCCGTGCGCCGGTCGTCGGGGTCGAGCAGGCGGCTGCAGAAGTCGGCTCCGATCACGAGGATGGCGTCGGCGCGTCCCACCTCCACCTGGGCAGTGGCGAGGGCGAGCCCCGAGAGCCACCCGGTGCAGGCCGCCCCGAGGTCGATCGCGCCGGCGCTCCCGGCGCCGAGCTGGCTCGCGACGAGCGGCGCGGCGTTGGGGAGCAGCCGGCTCGCGGTGAAGGTGGCGACCAGCACCTGGTCGACGTCAGCGGCCTCGATGCCGGCTCGCTCCAGCGCGGCGCGCCCCGCGGCGGTGGCGATCTGCTCGAGCGTCTCGTCCTGCGAGGCGTGACGGCGCTCCTCTACGCCCGTGCGCGCGACGATCCAGTCCTCCTCGATACCGAGGCGCTCGGCGATCGGGCCGTTATCGACTGCGCGGTCGGGCAGGGCCACGCCGAGACCGGCGATGCCCGCAGTCCGGAGGCGCGGCTCCGCGGGGGTCTGCGTAGGAGCCGTGCCAGGCGCGACGGAGCTATGCATTGGCCGCCTCGGCCGGATCCGGAGAGCTGACCTCGACGTCGTCGAGCGTACGCCGCACGAGGCTGCCGAGCACCTTGCCCGGGCCCGTTTCGGTGAACCGCCGCCCGCCGGCGTCGTGGAGGGCGTTGAGCACCTCCACCCAGCGCACGGGCTCGATCAGAGCCTCGGAGAGGCGCTTGGGCACGTCGTCGAACGGGGCGGCCGTCACGCACGAGAACACTGGCGCACTCGGCTCGCGCATATCGAGCTCGCGCAGAAAGGAGAGAAAGGGCTCGACCTTCTCCGCCATCAGCGGGGAGTGAAAGGCGCCGGCTACGGCCAGCCGCTTGGCGCGCATGCCCTGCTCGCTGGCCTCGGCCTCCGCTGCCTCGATGCCGGTGAGTGGCCCGGAGAGCACCACCTGCGCGGGCCCGTTGTCGTTCGCCACGGCCAGCCCGTGGCGCTCGGCGATCGGCACCGCGTCGTCACGCCCGCAGCCCATGGCAAGCATGCCGCCCTCGGTCTCGGCCGCAGCGGCGTCCATCAGCCGCCCGCGCTCGGCCACGAGCTGCAGCCCGTCCTCGTCGCTCAGCGCGCCGGTGGCCGCAAGCGCGGTGATCTCCCCGAGCGAATGACCGGCATAGAGGTCCGCCTGCGGGCGGCCGAGGTGCTCGAGGCCCGCCAGCGCGGCGCAGTAGATGGCAGGCTGTGCGAAACGGGTGCTCTCCTCGACGCGGGGGAAGGGGTCTTCACCGACGGCCTCTGTCGCAAGCTCGAGCAGGTCCGGACGCAGGCGGGCCACGGTTTGGGCCATGTCGGGCTCCTGGCTGCCCTGGCCCGGGAATAGGAGGACGAAGTCGCTCATCCCCTCTTCCTAACCGCAGGGGTCGGCGCGTACGCCTCGCTGGGGCCTCAAACCCCCCGGATCGGGGGGGTTACGCGTAGTCGGACCGCGTAACGGGACCCCTAGACGCCCGCGGCTCGCCGCGCCGATGCGTGCGCGGCGTCCTCCAGGGCATCGTCGAGCGGTCCGAGCTCGATGCCCAGCGCCAGCCCGATCAGCCGGTCGGCGAGCCAGACGTTCTTGGGCAGCAGCGGTCCGTGGAGGTAGGTGCCGAACACCGTGCCGCGCATGACGCCCTCCAGACCGTCGCCGCCGTTGTTGCCGTGGCCGCGCAGGACGCGCCCGAGCGCACGCTCGCCGGGACCTAGGAACGTCCGCCCGCCGTGGTTCTCGAAGCCGGCGATCACGCGCGCCCCGCTCCCGAGGTCGGCCTCGATCGCGCAGTTGCCGATCAGCCGCGGTCCGGCGGCGCGGACCGTGTGCAGGTCGACGAGGCCGATCCCCGGCAGCTCCCGCTCGCCGAGCTGGTAGCGGTGGCCGAGCAGCTGGTAGCCGCCACAGACAGCGAGCACGACCGCGCCGCGGCCGGCCGCGGCGTGCAGCGCCTCGCGTTTGGTGGCGACCATGTCCTGCGCGACCGCGGCCTGGTCGCGGTCCTGGCCGCCGCCGATGTAGAGCAGGTCGTGCGCGTCGGGGTCGAGTGCGTCGCCGACGCTGCTCGCCGTCAGCTCGAAGCCGAGGCCGCGCCACTGGCAGCGTGCGCGCAGCACGGCGATGTTGCCGCGATCGGCATAGATGTTCATCATCTCTGGGTAGAGCACGCAGACGCGCAGGCGGGCGGTCACGCGGCCGCCTCGAGCATCACGATCGTGCTCGCAACGTAGTCGCGCGTCGCGGGCACCCGTCGCGGCGCCAGCGCGCGCAGCCCGGCCTGCGCCGCCTCGGCCTCCAGGCGCGATCGGCCGACCGTGTCGAGGAGGATCGTCGCGACCTCCTCGGTCAGCTCGCCCGTCGGCGAGACGGCCTGGCGGCGGCGGTCGATCGCCACCGCGTCCCCCTGGTCGCGCACCGCCAGCGGGGTGGAGGAGAGCACCCACCCGTCGCGTTCGAGCACGTCGGGCAGGGGCGGCGCCGCGTCACCGGCCGGCACCGCATCGAAGGGGTCGGCCAGCGCGATCGCGGCCACCCCGCCGGGCGCGAGGTGGTCGCGCACCGAGGCGAGCATCGAGCGTCTGCCGCGCGGCCCGCCGAGCAGCTGGACGACCTGCATCGGGGCGATCGCGAGCGCGAAGGCGCCGTCGAGGCTCAGCGAGCGGGCATCGCCCGCCAGCGCCCGCACGCCGAGACCCTCGGCGCGCGCCCGGTCGGCCAGGGCGGCCACGAGCGTCGCCTCGGCGTCGATCGCGGTGACCCCATGCCCGAGCCGTGCCAGGTCGAGCGCGACCCTCCCGGTGCCGCAGCCGAGGTCGAGTACCGCACCCGGGTGCTCGGCGCACAGCTCACGCCACAGCGGCAGGTCAGCCACGTAGGAGGCGCACTCGACGTCGTGCCAGGCCGCCTCGCCGGCCGGCGCTGCGAGACCACTCACGTCTCTCCGCGCCCAGGCAGGTGCGGTTGGGGCAGGTCGACGCGCTCGAGGTCGGCGACCGGCAGCGCATCGAGCTCGGTCGAGGCCACGAAGTCCCGCTCGGCCGCGGGCCCGAGTGCCGCGAAGCCGGCACGTACCCGCTCGAGGTAGTCGCGCGGAACGACCGCGCGGCCCTCCGCTCGCCCGCGGCGCAGGCGCGCGCGCCCCGCTGCCGAGCCGCGGTAGGTCCAGACCCTCCCCTCGACGCCCTCGATGCGGTCGGTCACCTCGACACGATCGTAGTTGCGCTCGCGCCGGTCGAGCTCCTCCAGCTCGGCCTCGTCGACGGCGCGCACGAGGCCGTTGACGCTCACTGCCGGGTCGGGTACGACGTCGAGGAAGGCCACGTAGACGCCGGGGCGGCGGTCGCCGCCGCGCTCGCGGTAGACCTTGTAGCCCGCGATCGCGCGCGCGTTGTCCATCGCGACGCCGAAGACGCGCCGAAAGCCCGGCAGTCGCGCAGGGATGCCCGCCCCGGCGCCGTCGGAGACCAGCGACGCGTAGCCGAAGATGCCCAGCGCACCCATGACCAGTCAGTCTGCCCATCGCTGGGCGAGGCCCCGGCGCGCGAGCAGGTCGCGCAACTCGAGCAGGGCGGTGTAGGTCGGCAGGGCGAACAGCGCGCGGCCGTCGTCGCCGGCGTCGGCGACCGCCGCGTCGAGCGAGGCGCCGACGTCGCGCTCGACGGCGATCTCGACCTCGATGCCCGCGTACTTCAGGCGCAGCGCCATCTCCTCCGCGCGCGTGCCCGCGCAGGTCACGCGCCGTACGCGCCCGGCCAGCAGCTCGAAGTCGGCATCCCAGATCCAGGAGACGTCGCGGCCGTCGGCGATGTCGTCGTTGAGCGCGAGCCAGAGGTCGAGCGAGCCGTCCTCCAGCGTCAGCGTGCGCAGCACCTCGTTGGCCCCGGTCGGGTTCTTGACCAGCAGAATCGAGACGGGGCGCCCCGCGACGGCGATCGTCTCGACCCGGCCGAAGGCGCCTCCGAACCCGTTCAGCGCGTCGCGCACGTGCTCGAGCGGGGCGCCGAGCTCGAGCGCGAGCGCGGTCGCGGCGATCGCGTTGTAGACGTTGTAGAGACCCGGCAGCGGCAGCGCGAGCTCGAGCGGGCCGGCGGGCGTCGAGAGCTCCACCCGGGCGCCCTTCATCCCGTCGAGGGTCACCCGCTCGGCGACCACGTCGGGCGCGGGCCGTCGGCGGCCGCAGCTCGGGCACCGATAGCGGCCGAGGTGGCCGAGGTAGACCGCGTCGTAGACGTAGGCCGCGCCGCAGTTGCGGCAGTGCTTGGAGTCGGCGGCGTGCTGGAGGCCGGGCAGCGCCTGCGAGTCGTCGGCGAGGCCGAAATAGACGACGTCCTCGCGGCCGCGACCGAGGTCGGCGACGAGCGGGTCGTCGGCGTTGAGCACCAGTCGCGAGCCGGGGCCGCGGGCGGCGACGACCTCGGTCCAGCTCTCGGCGAGCAGCTCCAGCTCGCCGTAACGGTCGAGCTGGTCGCGGAAGAGGTTCGCCAGCAGCACCGTGTCCGGCTTGACCGCGGCGGCGACGCGCGCCAACCACGCCTCGTCGACCTCGAACAGGCCGACTTGGCCGGGCTCGCGACCTGCGTCGAGCAGCGCGGTGGCGACGCCCCAGGCCATGTTCGATCCGGCCCGGTTGTGCACCAGCGGGCGACCGCCGCGCTCGATCACCGCGGCGACCATCGCCGCGGTCGTCGTCTTGCCGTTGGTGGCCGAGATCGCGGCCGAGCCGCCCTGAATCCGTGCGGCCATCCGCTCGAGCGCGCGCCGATCGGCGCGCAGCAGGAGCCGCCCGGGCAGCGTCGTGCCCCCGCCGCGCCCAAGCCGGCGCGAGAGCGCGCGCACGCAGCGAGCGGCGAGCTCGAGCGGGCGCGTCACCGTGGCGGGGCGATCACGCGCAGGCAGCGCTGGGAGACCGAGACCGTCGCGGGCAGCTCGGCGATCGGGTCGCCGTCGGCGTAGATCGTGAACGGGCGATCGGCGGCGAGCTCAATGTGGCTGCCGCGCCAGCTGTGAACCCAGGGCTCGTTGAGGTGCTGGCCGCTGAACACGCGCGACAGCCCGCGCGCGGCGCGCAGCTTCGACGTTCTCGCGGTCGCGATGACGTCGAGCTGGCCGTCGTCGAGCACCGCCTGCGGCGCGAGGTACATCCCGCCGCCGTAGGCGGACGAGTTCGCGACCGCGACCGAGTAGCCCTCCAGCTCGTGACGCTCGCCGTCCACGGTCACGGTGAAGCTCGCGGGCCGCCATCCCGCGAGCGCCCGCAGCGACGCGTAGAGGTAGACGAGGTTGCCGCGGATCAGGCGCGCCTCGTTGGCGATCCGGTTCGCATCGGAGTCGAAGCCGAAGCTCGCGATGCCGAGGTAGGGCCGCCCGTCGACCGAGGCGACGTCGAGCATCCGCTCCTCCCCGCCGACGGCCACGCCCACGGCCGCGGCGGGGTCGCTGGGGATGCCGAGCACCCGCGCGAGATCGTTGCCGCGCCCGCCGGGCAGGATCGCGAGCGTGGCGTCGCTGTCGCGCAGGACCTCGGCGAGCGGGCGCAGCATGCCGTCGCCCCCGAAGGCGGCGATCACCTCGCCGCACTGCTGCGCGGTGCGGGCCTCGCGTTGGGCGTGGGTCGCGTCGCGCGTCTCGACGACCCGGTGGACCGCGTCGCGGCGCTCGAACGCGGCGACGACGTCGGGCAGCCGGGCGAGTGCGCGTCCGCCGGCGGCGGCGGGGTTGACCAGCAGGGCGAAGCGCCGGCTCACGAGACGGTCCGCCGGTGGGCCTGCTCGGACGAGTGCTTGTGGTGGGTGCGCCCGGCCATGGCGCTCACGGCCCGAGCACGATCGCGGCGAGGTCGTCGCCGATCGCGATCGGGCGGGGACCGTCGCCGCTCGGGCGGCCGTTGGCCGCTGGGTCGCCGCTGTTGACCAGCGCCGCGTCGAGCCCGGCCGCGGTCGCGCCGGCGATGTCGGTGTCGAGGCGGTCGCCGATCACCAGCGTCCGGCCCTCGCCGAGGCGATCGAGCGCCGTGTGGAACAACTGCGGCTGGGGCTTGCCGACGATCGTCGCGGTGCGCCCGGAGGCGGTCTCGACCGCCGCGAGCAGCGCTCCGGTGCCCGGCCATGGGCCCTCGGGGCGGGGCATCGTCGGGTCGCGCCCGGTGGCCAGCAGGTCGCCGCCGCGGCGCGCGGCCAGCGTCGCGACGCGCAGGTCGTCGTAGCCGAAGCGGTCGGTCCCACCGACGACGACGACCTCGGCGCGCGAGGCGAGATCGGTGCCGTTGAGCACGCGCAGCCCGGCGCCGGCGACGTGCGCGTGCATCGTCTGGGAGCCGATCACGAACGCCGTGCGCCCGGAGCGAGTCTCGGCGAGCAGCTGCGCCATCGCCCCGCCGACGGTGACGACGTCGCCGACCGAGGCCTGCACCCCGAGGCGCCAGAGCTTGGTGACGTGCTCCTCACTCGTGTGCCACGAGTTGTTGGTCGCGAAGGCGACGGGCTTGCCCGCCTTGCGCAGGGCCGCGACCGCCTCGACCGAGCCCTCGACCGCATCGTCTCCGAGCCAGACGCAGCCGTCGAGGTCCAGGATGACCTGGTCGTAGCCGCGGAGAAGGGGGGAGAGGGTGGCCACCGGGGGGTCGCCATCGTAGACCCGGGTGGCCGAACGTACCTGCGTTGACGACCACTACTAAGTGGCCCACTAGGGTGCGCGCCGTGCGCCGTGCTCTTACCGTCGTCCTGCTCAGCCTGCTCGCGCTGGCCGCGGGCTGCGGCAGCGAGGACGGCGGCGAGGGCGGCGGCGGCTCGAGCTCGGGCGGCGACCTCGGCTCGCCGCGGACCGAGACCAGCCGGACAGAGACCGAGCGGGCCGGCGGCGGCTGCGAGCAGGTCGACGCTCCCGAGCCCAAGCCCGACGGCGGCGCGCAGCCCCCGAAGGACGCGCTGGATCCGAAGGCCACGTACGACGTCGTCGTCGCGACCAACTGCGGCGACTTCACGATCCGCCTCGACCAGCAGGCCGCGCCCGAGACCGCCGCCTCCGTGGCCGCGCTCGCGCGCAGCGGCTTCTACGACGGGACGATCTTCCACCGCGTGGTCTCGGGCTTCGTCATCCAGGGCGGCGATCCGACGGGCACCGGCAGCGGCGGGCCCGGCTACTCGACCCGCGACAAGCCGCCCGCCGACGCGACCTACACCCGCGGCGTCGTGGCGATGGCCAAGACCGGCGCCGAGGCCCCGGGCACGGCGGGCAGCCAGTTCTACGTCGTGACCGGTGAGGACGCCGGGCTGCCGCCGGAGTACGCGATCGTCGGCGAGGTCCGCGAGGGCCTGGAGACGACCGCTGCGATCGACGCGCTCGGCGACCCGGCGGTCGGTGACGGCCCGCCCAGGCAGCCGGTCGTGATCGAGAGCGCGAAGGTCGTCGAGCGGTAGCGCGCCTAGCCCCCGGGCGGCGTCAGCCGCTGGGCCTTCGCGCGCGCCTGGCGCCGGCGTCCGAGCAGGGTGAGCACGCCCAGCACGGCGATCACGATCAGCAGCCCGAGCAGGGCACCGCCGCCGATCCCGACCCCGCCGAAGGGCAGCGCGACCAGCTGGGCGAGCCCGAAGCCGATCAGCACGATGATCAGCACCAGCGCGACCAGCAGCAGGATGCCGCGCGCGCGCGCGCCGCGGCCGGCGCTCTCGGCGGGGGCGATCAGGCCCATGATGCGCAGTAGGAACAGCTGGCGCGCGGAGGGCGGAGCCTGCCCGAGCGCCTCGACGGCCTGCTTGAGCTCGTCCGGGCGGCGCTCGGCGAGCGCCATCGAGGCCTTCATCATCTGCCGCAGCGCGGGGCGCTCCTGCGGGTGGCAGCCGGCCAGCGCCTCGTTGAAGTAGGCGCGCGCCGCCTTGGCGTCGTAGCGCTCGGCCGCGCGCGCGCCGAGCAGCGCCTTCGCCGCGACGCGGTGCTTGGACTCGCTTTGGAGCTGCTCGTCGGTACGCGGCTCGAGCTGCTGGATCGCGGCCAGCGCGCCGACCTGCTGCTGCATCTTCATCTGCCGCTGCTTGGCCATGCGACGCGGCAGTCTCGCAGTTCGGCGCCTGCCCGGTCTCGGCCCCTGCGATCCTGCCGCGCGATGGCGTTCTTCACCGTGCGCGGCGCGGACTACGAGGCCACCGAGCTGACCCGCGGGCCCTGGGACGCCGCGAGCCAGCACGCCGGGCCACCGTGTGCGCTGCTGGGACGCGCGCTCGACCGCGCGGGCGAGCTGAGCCCGGCGCGGCTGGCTCGCGTGACCTTCGAGATCCTCAAGCCGGTGCCGATCGCCACGCTGACCGCCACGGCGAACGTGGTGCGGCCGGGGCGCAGCGTCGAGCTGGTCGACGCCGAGCTCGCGGCAGACGGCGTCGTGGTCATGCGCGCGCGCGGCTGGCGGATCCGGACCACGGCGATCGAGCCCGACGGGCCCCAGCCACCCGATGAGCGGCCTCCGGGGCCCTGCGAGGGCGAGGTCCGCGACTTCTTCCCGACCGGCATCGACGCCGGCTACCACACCGCGATGGAGGTGCGTTTTCTCTCGGGCGCCTATCTCGAGCCCGGTCCCGCGCGGGCGTGGATGCGGATGCGCGTGCCACTGGTAGAGGGCGAGGCGCCTGAGCCGCGCGACCGCGTGCTCGTCGCCGCCGATTCGGGCAACGGGGTCAGCGCGCCGCTCGACTACCGCCTCTGGCTGTTCATCAACGCCGACCTGACGGTGTCGCTGCGCCGGCCGGCGGAGGGTGAGTGGGTGCTGCTCGACGCCGTCACCTACGCCGAGCCCGATGGCGTCGGGCTGACCGACACGCGCCTGTGCGATCCCCGCGGCACGGTCGGGCGCGCGACCCAGAGCCTGCTCGTGGCCCCCAAGGGCGGCGAATAGTCAGCCGGTCCCGGTCAGGCGCTCCTGCTCGAGGTCGAGGTCGTACTCGACCCGGCGGCGCACCTCGTCGCTGATGCGCCCGTCGTCGCGCAGGGTTCGCAGCGTCTGGCGCTGGGCGCCGATCACCTCGGCCATGAAGCGCGTGTAGGAGGCCGAGCGAGACTCGTAGTCGAACTCGTCATCGGAGTCCTCGCCGTCGATTCGCGAGCTGAAGCGCCGGCGGCGGTACTCGAACAGCGGACGCGTGCGCTCCACGGTCTGCTGCTCGACCCAATCCTCGCCGGCCAGTGACTCGATCCGGTCGATCGCGGCAAAGGCGATCTCCAGGCGCGCGGCGAGCTCCTCGTCGTGATCGAGGCCGTCGTCCTCGATCCCGAGCCCGCGGATCAGCGCGGGCATCGTCACCCCCTGGAAGACGAGCGTCGCCAGGATGGTCGCGAAAGTCAGGAAGATGATCAGATCGCGCGCGGGGAAAGGCGCTCCGGCGTCGGTCTCGAGCGGGATCGCCAGCGCGGCGGCGAGCGAGACGGCTCCGCGCATGCCCGCCCAGGCGACGACCGACACCTGGTCGAGCGCCGTCAGCGGCTGACCCGTTCGCACGCGGCTGAGCTGGCGCGGCAGCGCGGCGAGCCCGAAGACCCAGACGAGGCGCACGGCGATCACGGTGACCCCGATCAGCGCGCCGTAGCCGAGCAGGCTCATCGGGGACTGCACGAGTCCCTCGAGCGCGACCGGCAGCTGCAGACCGATCAGCACGAACAGCAGCGCGTTGAGCAGGAACTGCAACGTCTCCCAGATCGCGTTGAGCTGCAAGCGCGTCGTGTGGGTCGTAAGCTCCGACGCCTGCCAGCCCAGCCACACGCCGACGGTGACCGCCGCGAGCACGCCCGAGAAGCCGAGCGCCTCGGCCGGCAGGTAGGCGGCGTAGGCGGTCAGCAGCGAGATCGTGATCTCCGTCAGCGGATCCTCGAGCCGGCGGCGCAACGCCGCGACCGCGATGCCGGCCACGACTCCGACGGCGACGCCGCCGACGCCGGTCAGCAGGAACCGCGGCCCTGCGGAGGCGAGTGAGAACGAGCCCGTGAGCACCGCGGCGACGGCGAACTTGTAGGCGACGAGCGCGGTCCAGTCGTTGGTGAGGTTCTCGCCCTCGACGACCGTGATCACCCGCCGCGGCACACCGAGCCGGCGCAGGATCGTCGCCGGGGCGACGGCGTCGGTGGGCGAGACGACCGCCCCGAGGACGAAGGCGACCTTCCAGTCGAGCCCGATCACCGCGTGCGCGACCGCGGCGACGGTGACCATCGTCACCGCCGTCAGCCCGATCGCGAGCACGCCGATCGCCTGCGCGTTGGCCCGCAGCTCGCGCAGGTTGGAGAAGAACGCCGCCGCGTAGAGCAGCGGCGGCAGGAAGATCAGCAGCACCAGATCGGGTTCGAGCTCGATCTCGGGCACTCCGGGCGCGAAGCCGAGCGCCAGCCCACCGATCACCAGGACGATCGGGTAGGGGACGTTGGTCAGCCGCGCGAGGATCGCGAGCGCGCTGACGGCCAGCAGCAGCCCGAAGACGACGAGTTCGATGTGCTCCACGGTTCCGAGAGGGGGCGGTCGGGGAGGCTGAGACTATGCGCGCTCGCGGCTGCGGCATGGGAGTGGCTCGGCGTGGGTGAGGTCGCCTGAGCCGTGCGACCTTTGTGGGTGCATTGCACGCTGCAATGCGCGACGCTATACTCGTACGTATTCCCGTCCAGCTCGTGACCAGGGTTCCTGACGAAACCGCCGACGCCGTCGACGGCCTGGTGCACGCGGGCCTCTACGCGTCCCGCTCCGATGTCGTACGGGCAGGCCTCTACGCAGTCGTCGAGCGCGAGCGCCGCAGCGCGGTAGGACGTTCGATCGTCGACGGATACCGGCGCGTCCCGCAAGCCGGCGACGATCTCTCCTGGCCTGACACGGCAACCGCGGCGATGATCGCCGAAGAGCCCTGGTGACCGCCGCACCACTGCAGGGAGAAGTCTGGTGGGCCGAGGCGGAGGACGAGCGCCGCCCGGTCCTGATCGTCACGCGCGACGAAGCTGTGCCGGTCCTTCGCCGCCTGGTCGTCGCGCCGGTGACGCGCACCGTCCGTGGCATCCCGACGGAGATCGTCCTCGGCGAGGACGAAGGTCTGCCCGTGGTCTGCGCAGCGTCGTTCGACAACTTGCAGCCGGTCAACCGGCAGCTGCTGACCGAGCGCGTCGGTGGCCTCGGCACCGAGCGACGCGGTGAGGTGTGCCGCGCGCTCGATGCCCTGGCGGACTGCTGAGCGTCTCGACCGCTCGCGAACCCATGCGCTGGGTCCGCCTCAGCCTTTCGGGTTTCCATAACGTGTCTTATCGAGCATTGATTCCCGGGGCGTCGCCTCGACCACCGGCGAGCCCGCTGATCTGGAGTCCGACCCCGCCGCCAGCCAGTACGTCGCCAGCTGGCATCACGCCGGCGTGCTTTCCGACGTCAGCAACCGACGAGGTCGATGCCCGGATCGAGGCGGTGGAGATCATCGGGGTCACTCGTGACGGTGACCCCGTCCACGACGCCAGCGACGAGCACGACTGACGCGTCGACGACGTCCGAGCTGGCCGTAGCGCCGCACAGCTGTCCCGCAGCGCGCGCGCTGGCGGCGTCGAGCGGATGGACCACGACCCCGTCCGCCGACACGACGCGCACCAGCCGGACCTGGCGCGCGGGATTTCGCCAGGCTTGGGCGAGCGCTCCGGCTGGGACGTGGACATCCTGCGCGAGCTCCAGCAGCCGCACCACCCGCCGGTCGGCCCGATCGATCGCGATCAAGGCGCCCGCGTCGAGAACTACAGGCCGAGGACGCTTCGGGCCCATGCGGTCTCCTCGTCGGTCGCCGGTCCGAGTTCGGCGCGGATGTCGGCGAGGACGTCCGCCAGCGTTTCGCGGCGAGCGCGCTCGCTCATCGCCGAGGCAACCCATGCGCTCACCGAGGGCGCGCGGCCTGCTGCCACCGCTTCCTCGGCCGAGCGGACCGCAGCTTGATCGACCGTGACCGTCACTCGGGTCCGCATACAAAGAGCATAACATCGCACCACAACGTATGCAGGCCGTCCAAGCGTGCCGACGGAGTCCTCGTGACTCAGCCAACCACCCATTCAATCGCCTTCTACAAGTGGCTTGGAGAAGCCGCGGATGAGAGCGCTCAAACAGCTCCGATGCTTTGGATGACCGCCGCGACACGGGGCATCACTCACCGTTGCGCGTGGGAGTGCGCGAGGTCGTTCTTGAAGCTGTAGCCAGACGCTTACGCCGCGTGCGTCAGCGATGAGGCATCTTCGCCCGTACCGCTCTCACCCGGTGCTTCGGCGAACTCTCCTCGGCGTGCTTCGCGCCACTCTCATCTGCGTGCTTCCCGACCCGTCGTCATGTGGGAACGTCACCTCGATACTCGACCCGCCCGAGCCTGTCAGGCGTTTGATGTCGCCAGTGAACTCGGCTCCCTGCGCGAGTCGTGTGGTGGCGCCTCAGGATTCGCTGGCGAGTCGGCGGGTCGATCCTGCGCAGATCTTTGCGCGCTCGGTTGTCAACCGCTAGCCCGGCCCCTACGGCCAGTCGAGCCGTCCAGCGAGCTCGGTCGGCCCGAGTTCGATCAGTCCGCTTCCCTGCACAGGCTCATACTCGCCGTCGCGCAGCGCGAGCCAGGTCACCGCTCGCTCGGCGGGGTCGACGAGCAGCACCTCGTCGACGTGATGCTCGGCGTAGAACGGCAGCTTCTGCCAGCTCTCATCGCCCGGGGAGAGGATCTCCACGACGACTGCGGCCGTTGAGAGCCACACGCCGGCTGCTCCGGGCCGGTGCAGGCCTCCGTCGGGCACGCGGAAGTCGTACTCGGACTCGCCGAGGTTGAACTCGCTCATCGCGGCCAGCAGCCCGGCGGCACCCGCCGGGGGGCCGAGGAGCTCGGCGAGCTGCTGCGAGATCCGCGCGTGCTCGGCAAGCGAGCGAGACGACGTGATCACGCACGCCGTTGACCATGTAGAGAGCCTGCAGGTTGCGGCCCCGAGCGATGCTGGATCGAGCGTGCAATGCGTACAGCCAACCCATGCCGATCAGGGTGCTGGGCATCACCGGCGGCGCAGCCGTGGGCTCATTCGCCTCGCCGAAAAGCAGCCGGAAGGCCTCCCCCGACGGCGCAAACGTGTCCGAAGTCCAGAACGAGAGATCGACCTGCAGTGAGCTTGACAGCAAACCCCTCTCTGCCAATGTCACGTGAGACAGCGTGCTGCCAGACCACACGTCGACATGATCAACGGCATCGTGGTCCTCATACATCCGACCCGTCCAGGCGCTGGCGATGTCCGCGGGCTCAAGACCGGGGGCAAGGCGCAGAGCAAGGTCAATGTCCGACCACTCGTCAGTGCGGTCGAGGGCCGCCGAACCCACAACAGCCGCTCCGCTGATCCGGTCATCCGTCCGCGCAGCCGCGACGAGCCGGTGGCATACGTCGCCCCGCTCCTGCTGACTGAACACAGGTTCATCGTACGATCACGCCAGGTCGCGGCGCATTCCGCCCCAGCCCAGGACGCGATCAAGTGGCAGGGTCGGCCCGCAAGCGGCGATGCCGGATTGGATCCCTTCACGAGACGGGACGATCAGCCACCGTCATTCGACCGTCGTCCTGCAGCTGCGCGACGCCGGCTGGGCCTTCCCGAGGACGAGGCGCGGCTGCTCGCCTCCGCAGCGCAGACGCAGGCCGACCTCGACGCCATGGTCGACCGCCGAGCCGCTCGAGAATGCCCTCGGCCCGGGCGGAGTTCTGCGGCGTGCGGATCGCCGTGGACCCCGTCGCCCGCGACGGGTCGATCTCGCCGGTGGCGAGTCTCGGAGGAGATTGACGCCACCGTCGCCATTGGGGGCGCGGCCCTCACCCCGGTGACGCGCCACATGCCACGACGATGAGGTCCTCGATGCCCTCGAAGTCGTCGGGATTGCACGTGTGGACCCCGAGGCCGTTCGCAATGGCGGTGGCGGCGATCATCGCGTCGTAGGCGCGAGCGGCGGGCTTGCGGCCATGCCGGCGCAGCGACGCGGCGACCTGTCCGAAGGCGCGTGCGGCGGGGGCGTCGAACGGCAGCGCCTCGAAGTCCGCCTCGGCCTGCTGGAGCTGCGCCTGCCGGGCGGCTCGTTCCCTCTCGTCGGTGGCGACGAGCGGCCCGACCGACAGCTCGGCGAGCGTGACCGCCGTGATCAGCGGCTCCTCCGGAAGTGCGGCCTGATCTTCGATCCGGCCCAGGAGGATCAAGGTGCTCGTGTCGAGCACGCCGCGCCGAGGCGCCTCTGTCATACCGACGGGTCGAGCGTGGCGTCGACGTCCTCCCTCAGACGGCGCGGATCCACGGCCGCGAGGTGCCGCCGCCTCGCGAGCAGCACGGCGAGTGACAGCGGAGGCCGGCCGGCCGGCCGCAACCGCGCGACGGGCTTGCCCGAGCGCGTGATCGTGATCTCCTCGCCACCGGCCGCGCGGTCGACGATGTCCCCCCCGCGGTTGCGCAGGTCGCGGATCGAGACGTCGCACATGGCACGACTGTATCACGCGTGAGACCTACACCACGGCCTGCACCCGCCCGCGCGGGCCGAGCTGACGGTCGATCTCGGCTGTCAGCCGATCGACGACCGCCGGGTGGCGTGGAAGCTGGGTGAGCGCCCAGGCCACCGCCCGGCCACGGCCGCCGCCGCCACTTCTTCTGGGTCTACGCGCTGGACGACGACCCCTCGGTCGAGGCCGGCCTGAGCCGCCGCGAGCTGCTGACAGCATCGAGGACCACGTGATCGAGCAGGCGTGCGTGATCGGCACCTACGAGCGCTAGCCGGCGTGGGCCGCGTCGAGCCGGACGAGGCGTTCGTCGTCGCCGCCTACGAGCGCTTGGAGCGAGCGCTTCGTGGCTTCGACATCCAGCGTTCCGGCGGCGAGCATCGCCTCGATGTCCGCCCAATCGCGTGTACGGTCGAACATCGCCTTGAAGACCGCCAGCTCGATCGGCCCGAGGATCGGTATCTCGATGCCGGCGAACGGCACCGTGCGCCGGTTGCGCGCGGCATCGGCGTGGATTGGGACGTAGTCGAAGAACAGGTCGACCGGGGTCTCCTGCCACCAGAGGCGGACCTGGCCGTTGCGAGCGACGCTCGCCGCGGTGCCAGAGTCCTGCGCGACCGCGTCCGGGAGGGCGGCGAGCGCCAAGTCGGGCTCAGCGGCCGGCACGAAGACGTTGACGTCGATGTCGCTCGTGCCACGCGGGTCGAGCGTCCAGTAGGCCAGCGCGATCGCGCCGCCGAAGGCGTGCGGAAGGCCGGCGAGGTCGAGCGAGCGGTGAAGTTCGACGAGGCGGTCGGCGAGCGTCACGTCGGAGCGCCGCCGAGGCGTGGGAAGCGCAGCTCAGGGTCGTGGCGCGTGGGAAGCGCCTCGGCGAGCGCGAGCACATCGACGAGCGCCCGCGCCGATCGCGCGTGACGTTGTCGCGACGGGACGACCACGCGCTCGTGGCCGCACTCGACGCGCAGGCGCGCGCCGCACGCCTGCAGGAGGCGGTCGAGCGTCTCGACGGATGGCCGCTTGCGACTCGCCTCGTAGGCCGAGATCGTCGCCTGCGAGGTGCCGGCAAGCTTCGCTAGGTCGGCTTGGGTCAGCGCAGACTGGCGGCGAGCGTCACGCAGGGTGGTGGCGGAGTCCATGAGCGCCGACTATATCCACACGGATATTACGAGACGGGACGCCGGGAGGCATCAGCCACCGTCATCGACCGGCGTTCTACACGTCAGGCGCGGTG
>Ga0136627_1000149_pt1 | contig 22426 bp, 21 predicted proteins | sample AntDrymUQ4892206_2_FD_104652 | JGI IMG/M metagenome (GOLD analysis project Ga0136627, IMG submission 104652) | Polar desert sand microbial communities from Dry Valleys, Antarctica - metaG UQ489 (22.06) | ecosystem: Environmental > Terrestrial > Soil > Desert | place: Antarctica: Dry Valley... | reverse complement strand
GGCGGCGCCGATGGCTGCCAGAGCCCGCCAGGTGGCAGGGGTCTGCGCGTTACACCGCTCCGGACGGTCAAGGGTGACGGTCACGACCGGCCCGTCACTGTCGTGTGTGAGCCCGGCGGCGGCGAGCTCGTCGGCGGTGGGGTACGTCATGGCAACGAACCGTACTGCCCCAGCGCATCGGGCCCAGCGCATCAGGCCCAGCGCATCAGGCCCAGCGCATCAGGCCAGTGCCACGAGCTCCTGGTACCCGGCGTTCCAGAGGTCCTCGGTCGCGTCGGGCAGGATCAGCACCCGGTCGGGCTGCAACGCCTCGACGGCGCCCTCGTCGTGGGTGACCAGGACGATCGCGCCCTCGTACGTACGGATGGCCCCGAGGACCTCCTGGCGAGAGGCCGGGTCGAGGTTGTTGGTCGGCTCGTCGAGCAGCAGGACGTTGGCGCTCGACACCACCAGGGTGGCCAGGGCGAGCCGGGTCTTCTCCCCGCCGGACAGCACCTGCGCGGGCTTGTTCGCGTCGTCCCCGGAGAACAGGAACGACCCCAGGACACGTCGCCGGCTGCCGTCGTCGAGGTCCGGGGCAGCGGCAGCCATGTTCTGGGCGACCGTGCGGGCGAGGTCGAGTGTCTCGTGCTCCTGGGCGTAGTAGCCGAGCTTGAGGCCGTGACCGGCGACCACCTCTCCGGTGTCCGGGCTCTCGAGGTCGGCCAGCAGACGCAGCAGGGTGGTCTTGCCGGCGCCGTTGAGACCGAGCACGACGACCCGGGAGCCCCGGTCGATGGCGAGGTCCACGTCGGTGAAGATCTCCAGCGAGCCGTACGACTTGGACAAGCCCTCGGCCATCAGTGGGGTCTTTCCGCAGGGGGCAGGTGCCGGGAAGCGGATCCGGGCCACTCGGTCCGACGCCCGCTCCGCCTCCAGTCCCGAGAGCAGCCGTTGCGCCCGCTTCGCCATGTTCTGTGCCGCGGTCGCCTTGGTCGCCTTGGCACGCATCTTGTCCGCCTGTTGCATCAGCGAGGACGCCTTGCGCTCGGCGTTGCTGCGCTCGCGCCGCCGACGACGCTCATCGGTCTCACGCTGCTGGAGGTACCTGTCCCAGCCCATGTTGTACACGTCGATCTCTGCCCGGTTGGCATCGAGGTGCAGGACCCGCGTGATGGTGTCCTGCAGCAGGGCTACGTCGTGGGAGATCACCACCAGGCCACCTGGATGGTGGGAGAGGAAGCCGCGCAGCCACCCGATCGAGTCAGCGTCCAGGTGGTTGGTCGGCTCGTCCAGGAGCAGGGTCTCGGCCCCGGAGAACAGGATGCGAGCCAGCTCGACACGTCGACGCTGGCCACCGGACAGCGTGCGCAGCGACTGACCGAGCACACGGTCGGGGAGACCGAGGCTCGCCGCGATCGTGGCCGCCTCGGACTCCGCTGCGTACCCGCCACCCGCGTGCAGCTCGGCGTCTGCACGGCTGTATCGGCGCATCCCCTTCTCGCGCACCCTTTCGTCGTCGGAACCCAGGTCGGTCTCGGCACGGCGCAACGCGCTCAGCGCGTCGTCGATCCCCCGGGCGGACAGGATGCGATCACGTGCGCTGATCTCCAAGTCACCGGTGCGCGGGTCCTGGGGCAGGTAGCCCACTGCACCGGCACGGGTGACGCTGCCGGCGGCCGCCTGCGCCTCACCCGCCAGGATCCTGGTCAACGTCGTCTTGCCCGACCCGTTGCGGCCCACCAGGCCGACCCGGTCGCCAGGGCCCACCCGGAAGGTGGCCCCCGACATCAGCAGGCGCGCACCGACGCGGACCTCGAGGTCGTGGACAGTGAGCATGCAGGCACTCCAGGCGTACGGACAGACGGGACGGTGAGGGGATGACGCTCCGGACGGCGTCGCGCCGCGGAGTCGGGCGCCAGGTACCAGGGTCTCACGCCTTCGCATTCAGCTCGATCCGTACCGACCTGGCCTTGGTCACACCCTCCTGCAGGACTCGGCGCCGCGGTTCACCGACGTCGAGCCAGTCCTGACGCGCCCGCTCCAGCGCGCCGGGGAGCCGGCTGACCTCGAGCACCTGACGGACCAGGGCGCGGTCACCGCCGCAGACCAGGTCTCCACCGGAGCCTGCCAGCACGTCGGTGACCGCACGGGCGGCTGCACCCACCAAGGCGTCGGCCTGGTTGGCCCGCCGCCGGGCGTAGCGCTGCTGGCTCCATCCACCGGCCTTGGTCTGACCCTGGACGTACCGGGTGCCGCACCGGGAGGCGACGAGCTCCGCTGCCACGACGTGGCCCACCGCGAATCCACCCCGACGCACCAGGACGAGCCCGAAGTCGGCGTACGCCACTGCCCGGGCGACGAGCGACTCCACGTCGGTGGCCGGCGGTCCGGGGGCCGGCAGCCGGAAACGCGCCCGGGCCCCGTCGGCGGCGACCAGTACCGCTCGTCCGTCACCCGGTTCCCAACGCAGGTTGCCGTGCCTCGCAGCGAACCGCTCAATCCACCCCGCGAGTCGCTCGGGCGCGACCAGCACCTGCCGGTCGGCGTCCGTGCCGGTCGGGGTCACCGCGCTGCGGCGTCGGTGCGGGGGCGGCGGCCGAGCAGCTCGCGCAGGAGCCGCTCGGTCAGCTCCGACACCCGCGGCTGCAGGCCGTGCGCCGACAACGAGTCCCTCATCTCCTCCGCGACCGCCTCGACATCGCGTCGACCGCCGAGCGCCGACGCCAAGCGCAGTGCGTCGCGCCACAAGTCCTCGGCGGCGGGAGCGACCCGGAGCCCGGCGCGCAGAGCATCGCGTGCACCCGCGCCGTCGTCGCTCCGGGCGCACAGCTCGGCAAGACGCCGGGCGACCAGGACGACGGTAGCGCTGGTGACGGTGTCGGTGTCGTGGTGCGCGAGCCAGGCGTACCGGCCGGTCGGGAGGTCAGACCAGGGCGCGCCGCGGACCAGGGCCAGTGCGGCCCTCAGCGTGTCGACCTCGTCGACGTCTCGCTCTCCGGCCCGGCCCAGCAGGGCGACGAAGACGTCCCAGTCGAGTCGCGCGTCCTCGCGGCGCACCGAGAGCTGGTCCGGCGACACCCTGAGACGAGCCGCACCGTTGGTCGTGCCCCCCAGCCAGGCGCCGGCCTCCTGCAGGGCGACGTGCCGCTCGTCGTCGTCCACGCCGTCGGGCCAGACGGCCTCGGTGAGCGCCTCGTGCGTGACCCCGTCGGGGTGCAGGGCGGCGAACACGACGATCTCGGTCAGCAGTTCACGCCGGCCCTCCTCGATCGGCCCGTGCGCGTCCACCGCGACATCGCCCAGCACGCCGATCTCCACCTCGTGCGGGGCGTGCGGGTCCAGCACCCGGTCGGGCACGGTGAGCTCGGGCACCAGGTCCGAGACTTCGAGATCAGCCACGTCGACGTGCACCGGCTCGCGTGCAGCCTCGAACAGCAACGTCAACGCCTGCACTGCGGAGACCGACAGTCGCTGGGAGCGCACGTCGATGCCGAGCGGACCGCTCCACAGCCGACCGTCGGGTGAGACGACGAGCCGCACGGCGGCCTGAGCGACGTTTCCGACGACCACGACGCAGACGCTGGCGTCCATACGACCCGCCAGTTCGCCGAGCCGGACCAGGATGTCCGGTGCCGGCACTCCGGAGAGCAGGACGATGCGAGCGGTCCAGTCCGCCGAGCCCGGCTCGACCAGACGGCCTGCTCGCACGCTCGTGACGCCGTACCGTCGACATGCCGCGCGTTGGGCGTCGGCCTGCTCCTCGAGCCGATCGAGCAGTGGTGTGATGTCGGTGACCCGGTGCAGCCGGCGTGGGGCCACGGCGGTCGGGACCTCGGCGAAACCCACCAGCGTGACGTCGCGCTGATCGGCCCACGCGTGCAGTGCGGCGTCGACCGCCCACGACAGCGCGACACCTCGTGCCATCGTGTCGTCACCGCCGAGGCTGACCACTCCGGAGGCCGACTCGAGGTCCCAGGCCAGTGCGGCGCCACGGCCGGTCCGGCCCAGCACCACCAGCGCCGGGTGCAAGGCCGGCCCCTCGGGCGTGAGGCGCCGCAGGTCAGCACGCTGGATGCTCCAGGTCTGACCATCGGCTCCGCTCGTCCACGGGAACCGCGGTGCCAAGCCGTGTGTCGCGTCGAAGGTGAGCGTCACCGCCTCAGCGTCGGTGACGACTCGCAGCAAGGGTGGCGCGGCGGCGGGAGCGCCGTCGGGTGCGGAGGTCAGAGTCGCACCGTAGCCCCGTACGACATGCTCCAGCAGGCGCGCAGCCTCCCGGTCGGCCGCACGACGCAGCTGGTGCTCGGCACGCACGATGACCTCGGCGTTCTCCGTGCTGCCCCACGACAGGCTGCCGCTGGTACGACTGCGCCGCAGAGCGTCCAGGGCAGCGGCGGCGAGGGTGCCACCTGCCACGCCGTAGACCGTCCGCGTTCGGGCTGCCATGTGGTCGTCGACCGGCGCGACAACCGGGGCGGTGTCGTCGGCCACGGGGTCGACCGGTGCGCTCACCCGCAGGTCCTGGCCCTCGGCGTCGGGTGGCAGCCGCAGCATCCACCCGGCCTGGACGAGGTCGAGGCTGGACAGGGTGCGTCCGTCCGCCTGCACCACGTCGCGGTTGAGCTCGAGAACCTCTCGGTGACGGAGTCCGGTGCCCAGGAAACGCTCGGAGATGTCCCACAGCGTCTCGAAGTTCCGGCCCGCCGGTGGATTCACCTCGTAGTACTTCACCGGCGCACCCGTCGGCGTCGAGACCGGTGCGGATGGTGTCGAGGGCGCGCTGCCCTGGCCACGGTTCAGCACCGGCTTGCGCCCCAGGGTGAGGACCGGCGGGGCGGTCGCCGTCGCCGGTGTCGCGGGCCTGCGGGGACGTGGAGGGCCGGGGGCCGGACGCAGGCCGGAGATGCCGTTCAGGATCCACCGTGCGAGCGGCTGGGTGCCGATCGCGCCACCTGGCACCGGTCGGGCGAGGCCCCCTCTCCCACGTTCGCTCACGATCTCTGTCACCAGGCACACGATGAGGTGCCACCACAACAGCCACACCCCCACGGAAGCGATGTGCAGGATCGTCGCACCGGTCACAGGCTGCTGCAGCCAGGCCATGCTCGGAGCGGAGGTCGGCAGCGGGTTACCGACGAGCAGCAGCAGAGCGGCAGGTATCCCCAGGACGGCGAGCAGCAGGACCAGCATCGCGGCGACGCCGCGCCCGACGGCGATGCGTCCGGTGCCGGCGCCCGGGAGCCGCGCCGCCTCGACGACGTCTCTCGTCGCGGCCACTTACGGCCGAGGGTTTCCGACGAGGCCGGGGATCTCGGTCACCGGGATCGCCTGCTGCACGACCATGTCGTGATCACCGAGCGACTCGATGTCGTCGCCCGTCTGCATCTCGGCGCTCCAGGTCACGGTGACGGTCATGATGAAGACCGGGACGGGGTAGTCCTCGGCGCCCTCGGGCATCGGGATCTCCTCGGACAGCTCCTCGGCGGCCGCGCTGGAGTGGTCGAACTGGAAGTAGCACTCGCTTTCCTGGCCGCCCGGGAACTGCGCGCCGGGCAGCGGATCGGCCTCGAAGTCGTACACCGGCGGGTCGTGCCCGCAGTCCTTGGGCTGCATGCCCTTGACGTTGGCGTCGATGACGATCTCGGAGGCTTCGGCCCGCGCCTGGGTCTCGCCGGCCCCGATCTCGATGAACGGGTCGCCGTTCCCGCCGCCATCTGTCGTGCCGGGTCGGCTGTGGACCTCGTACTCGCCGTTGTCCTGCAGCATCATCCAGCGGAACTGGAAGAACGTGTACTGGTTCACGCGGACCACGTGCGAGGGCCGGGCCGCGGTGAACGGGATCGGGTACCCGCTGTACTGGATCCGCCGCCAGATCCGTCGCTCGGCCTCCGAGAGGTTCCCGTAGGTGAGCGGCTCGGTGCCTGCCTCGACGAAGTCGAAGGACAGCTGCACGGTGACGTCCTCGCCACCGGTGATCGTGTCGACGTCCACACCGGCGAGACAGGACATCACCCAGTACTCGCCCGCGGCGCCGTCCTGGTTCACCGGCGGCTTCATCCCGTCCGGGACCCGGCTGTGCATGCACGGCTGGAAGGCAGCGCCGCCGAGGAGCTGGGCGATCGTCGCGACGGTCGCCCCGCCGTCGGTGGCCAGGCAGTACATGCTGATACCGCTGCCGTTGGCCACGGCAGAGCAGGAACCGGAGCTGCCGACGCCGCTCTGGTCCGCCTGCGCGGCCGGCGTCCCTGCCACCAGACTGCTCGCCAGCAGCGCGACCCCCAAGCCGATGCGCTGGATCCATGTCCGGGTCCTCACGGTGCCTCCTCGTCACAAGCGAAACGCCCACGCGCCTCGTCGACCACCCACCACTGCTGCTGCACGAACGTCATTGTCACACTGCGCGGGGTCCACCGGCGTGGCGTCGGTCTCAGCGGTTCCCCCGTCCGCTCGTCCACGAACGCAACGGACGGAGCCCACAGGCAGACCTGCGCGACCGTCGTGGTGCCCCGGTCCTCCAGGCCCGACAGGTGGGCCAGCGTGGTGTCGGCCACAGTTGCCCCCAGGTCCTTCGCCTGCGCCGCCAGGGCACGGCGGTCGTCCATCTGCTGCGCTGAGGTGCTGTCGAGGAACAGCGGCGAGGTGGCCTTGTCGCGGACCGTCTGACCCACCGCAGCGAGGTACCGCTCCAGAGTTCGGCTGCGCTCGTCGTCGGCCCAGTGCCCGAGGTCCAGGTCCAGGCCGGTGATGTCGGTCGGCGCCGTGCGCTGCGTCGGCCCCTGGTCCGGCTCCGACACCATCGGCTCCGTCGGAGGCTCGGCGAGGTCCAGCGGGTCCGACGCACCCGGGTCGTTGCTGCATCCGGCAGCCACCAGCCCGAGGGCGAGCACCACCGGGGCCAGCGCGTCCGATCGCCGACTCATCCGTTGCCACCGGAGTTGTCGGGGTTCTCCGGCTCGGTCGGATCGGAGGTCGGTTCGGTGGGATCTGGGTCAGGATCGGGCTGGGGCTCGGGATCCGGCGGTGGCAGCGGGCAGTACGGCAGCTCGCCCTCCGGTGGGTCCGGCAGCACAGGAGGATCCTGACCGCCGCCCGGCGGGTCGGGGATCAGCCCCGGTGGGATGTCCTGGCAGGTGGGGAAGGCAGTCGGGACGTCGGGCGGCGGGGCGGTGCCGATGCCCGGGTTGACGAGGCTCTCGTCCACCACCGGCTCGAGGCTGGGCAGCTCGCCGAGGATCGCCTCGTCGATCCCCTCCACGGGGAACGCGGTCGCGGACTCGGTCACCTCCACACCGCTGTCGCCGGTGACCATGTCGAGCAGGATCGGGTCGTACTTCACGACCGCCTCGACGGTGACGGAGGCGATCGTGGCGTCCTGGGTCACCGGCTCGATGTCCACCAGCTCGCAGCTGACCACGTCGTCGTCAACGGACTTGGCCTCCTCGCAGTAGTCGACGACCGCCTTCTCTGCCCGGTCGGGAACCAGGGTGACGAGCCCCTGCGTGGGATCGATCTGCTGAACCGACGAACGCGCGGCCTCCTCGGCGACGGCAACAGCGCGGGCCGCGGTGGCCAGCTGGCGCGAGCCGTCGATCACCAGGCCGGCCAGCAGCAACAACGTGGCGGCGATGATTGCGACGAACGGGGTGAACGAGCCGCACTCCACACGGTTCTGGTGGCCGGGCCGCATCAGTAGTACCCCCGCAGCGAGTCCAGCGGCGACACGAAGGACGAGGTGATCGGATCGATCTCGGGGAAGGGGAAGAACGTGACGTCGCCGAGGTCGATGGCACAGGTCACCGTGACCGTGACCATCGTGAGGGGCTCGCCACTGATGATCGGCGGCACGTCGAACTCGCCGGTCGACGTGCTCATCGCGAAGGCCTCGTCGTTGCCGCACTCGGTGACGGTGCCGCCCAATACGTCGTCGACGGCGCTGGCGGCCTTCGTCTGCGCCTCCTGCATGCTGCGGGCCTGGGTCGCGACCCGCACCCCGTCGCGTGCGGCCTGGTCGACCAGCTGCTCGGTGTGGGCATAGACACCGAGCGCGTACAGCAGGGTGATGAAACCGATGAGCAGCGGTGCCAGGATGACCAGCTCGAGGGAGGCACCGGCCCGCTCATCGCGGCCCCGGCGGCCGTCGGGGTGCATCATGAGAGTTCCCCTGTGTCCGGCTCGAACAGCTCGACCTCGACACTGACCGTCTCGGTGACCGTCGCGGGAAAGAACGGCACCAGGTCGACGTACCCGCCGCTCACCGAGACCGTCACCCGTCCGTCCTCCACCCCGCTGACCGCGGCCTCGGCCCCGGTCAGGATGCCGAGCTCGTCGGCGTATCTCTCGGCGGTCTGCACGGCGATGGCGCGAAACTCCTCCGGCTCGTCGAGGGTGCCCGAGATCCGCATGACCGATGCTCCCTCGTGAGCCGCGGTGACGGCCACGTTGCGGGCGAACAGCCACAGACCGACCTCGACGATGCTGAAGATGACCAGCAGGAAGACGGGCACGACGATGGACATCTCGAGCGCGCTCGCGCCGCGGTCAGTACGTCGTGCTCTCATCGTGCCTGCTTCTGGTCGGTCGTCGTGCCAGGTCGGCTCAGAGGTCGGTGCCGCCGTCGAGCTCGTCGGTGGACTGCTCGACCCGGGTGCGGATCTCGTTGGCGACGAAGATCGCGATGCCGACGATGATGGCCGAGATGATGGCCCACTCCAGCGCCGAGGCGCCGAGCTCGTTGCGGCCCTCACGGCGAGCGCGCTGCGCGCGGCCGCGGACGTAACCGAGCAGGATCTGCGTCAGCTGGATGTGCTTCACGGTGGTGCTCCTTGGGTGTGGTGGTGTCGGGACGACTCCTGCCGGGACGGCGTCCGCGGCTTGACGGTTCACAGCTGCGCGACCGCGGGGTAGGTGAGGAACAACAGGAACGAGATGGCGATCAGGATCTGCGCCAGCAGCATCGACTGGGAGTTCTCGCCGGCCATCCCCTCGACATCGGCGAGCTCCTTGCGCCGCATGCTCTGCGCTCGTGCCATCAGCGAGGTGCGGATCTTGGCTCCTTCGTCCCCGGCGAGGGCAAGCGCCGAGGCGAGCTCGCGCAGCTCCTCGACGCCGAGTTCGCGACCGAGGGCGGCGATCCCTTCCCAGGGCGTGTGGCCCACGATGCGTGCGTTGCTGAGCGCTTGCCTGATCCGGACCATCGCCCAGTGCTCACCGATGCTCGACGCCGCCATCAGCGCCTCGGGCAGCCCCCGACCACCGGCCAGATTCATGGCGACGAGGTCCAGGAACGAACCCATCACGTGGCGGAAGTCGCGACGTCGCCGTTCGGCCTCACGTTTGAGCTGAGCGTCGGGCAGCGTGAAGAAGACCGCCCCGGCAAGCAGGCCGGAGACCGCCGACAAGCCGAGGCCGACGAAGTCGGTCACCCGCAGCAGGATCGGGAACCAGATGAGCCCGACCAGGCCGGCGAGCACCTTGGTCCCCATGTGCACGGTGAACGACCGGTTGAGCACCGAGAGGTCGGTACGGGTCCGGGTGAACTGCCACCCGCGGGCCAGGGCCTCCGCCTCGATCCGCGCACCGATCGACATCGTCACCTGTTCGAGGCGACCGTCGGTGCGTCTACCGGCCGCACTAGCGGTCAAGGAGTGGTGCGACTTGCGGCCGGAGTCGATGCGGGCCAGCGTGGCCCTGATGCCCGGCCGTGGACGGACGAACACGAGGACGAGCAGGACGGCGCCGACACCGACGACGGCGCCGGAGAGCAGCGGCAGGGTCATCGCGCCGCCACCTTGTCCGCGGCGACCGGCGCGCTGCTGCCCTGATTGCCGTCGATCAGGAACCGCTCCGTCGTGGACACGCCGGCGAGCCGACGCAACCACAGGACCCCGGCGGCGAACAGCACGACGACGACCGTGAGGGCGAACTGCCCCTCGAAGGTGCCGTAGGGCTCGACATAAGTGCCGTTGAAGACGATGAGAATCCCGGCGAACACCAACGTGACTCCGACCACGATCTGGACACTGCGCCGCGTGCTCCGGCGGCTGCCCTCGACCCTGCGCCGCAGGTCGAGCTCCTCACGTGCTGACTCCGACAGTGCGGTGAGAACCTCCCGCAGTCCGGGGCCGCGAAGCCTGGCGTTGAGGATCAGCGCCGCGACGATGAGGTCGGCGGCGCTGTCGTCGAGGTCGTCGGAGAACTTCAACAGGGCACTCGGCAACGGTTCACGCACCCGCAGACGGTCGACGAGCAGGTTCAGCGCCGGCCGGATCGACGGGGCCGCGTTGACCGCTGTCGCCGGGATGGCCTGCTCGAGGCCGACGGCTCCGGCGATGGTGTCGCGCAACGACTCGGTCCACGAGGCGAGGCCGTCCAGACGGGTGATCGCACGCCGCTCCTGGGCGGATCCACCGAAGATCTTGGTCCACAACGCGGTGAGCAGCCCGAGCACGAGGCCCAGCACCGGCCATCCGGTGAAGACCAGCACGGTAAGGCCCACTCCGACACCGGCGAGGACGTGGACTGTGGACCGCTTGAGCTTCACGGTGCGCCCGGGAGTCGCGGCGTCCCTGCCCGGCGTCCCCGTGACAGCCAGGACCAGCAGCAGCAGTCCGACACCCACCGCGACACCGGCGGAGATCGCGAGCTCGGTGCGGAACTCCTCGATCATCCGGCCCACCTGCCGTGGACGAGGGGGTGGTAGCCCTCCTCCTCCAGGTCGGCTATGCAAGAGATGGGCGCGTGAGCGGCGGCGACGCCGTCGCTGTCAGGGGCGAAGACCTCGCTGGACAGCACCTGGCCGTCGTGGCCCACCACCTCACGGATGCTCTCGATCACGCGGCGCTGGGTTCCGCCGCTGACGTAGTCGTTGCGCTTGCGGATGAACACGACGAAGTCCAGCGCACCGGCGATCAACAGGTTGGTGGCCTCCAGCGGCAGTCGTTCACGGGCTTGGATCGCGTACGTCCCGATCCGGTTGAAGACCTCCATCGAGGAGTTCGAGTGGATGGTCGACAAGGAGCCGTCGTTGCCCTGGCTCATCGCGTTGAGCATCGTGACTATCTCGTCGCCGAGCACCTCACCGACGATCACCCGGGACGGGTTCATCCGCAGGGACCGGCGTACCAGCTCGGCCATCTCGACGCCTCCGACGCCCTCGGAGTTCGACAGCCGCTCCTCGAACGCCACGACGTTGGGGTGCAGGTCCTCGAACTCCCCGAGCCCGAGCTCGAGGGCGCGCTCCACCGTCACGAGCCGCTCGTGAGCGGGGATCTCGTTGGCCAGTGCCCGCAGCATCGTTGTCTTGCCGGCGTTGGTCGAGCCGGCGATCATCACGTTCTTGCGGGCCAGCACGGCCGCCTTGAGAAAGGCCCCGATGTCGTGGCTCATGGTGCCGTTGCCGACCAGCTCGTCGAGGAAGACCCTGCCGAGCCGAGCCCTACGGATGGAGATCGACGGTCGGGCGCAGACGTTCATCACAGCCGACAGCCTGGAGCCGTCCGGAAGCCGCAGGTCCAGCAGCGGGTTGGCGGAGTCGAAGGGCCGGCTGGTCAGACCGGTGTGGGCAGCCAGGATCTGGATGAGCTCGACGAGCTCCTCGTCGTCGTCAGCGACCTGGGGCAACCGTTCCTCGCGGCCGTCACCGTACTGGACGAACACGCAGTCACAGCCGTTGATGTCGATGTTCTCGACCTCGGGGTCGTCGAGCAACGGCTGCAGTCGTCCGACCCCGAACAAGGCCGAGTGGATGGCCGAGGCGAGGCTGCCCTCCTCCTCAGCCGACACCGGCGCCTGACCCTCGGCGATCTGAAAGCGGGCGTAGTCCTCGAGCACCTGGACGATCAGGGAGCGGGCGTACTCGCGCTCGTCGTCGACCGACATGGCCGCCACGCCGTTCATCTGGTCCCGCCGGCGCTGGTCGTTGAGCCGGTCGGCGACCTGGACCCGCAGCTGACGCACGAGATCGTGGTCGATCACCGCGGCTCACCTCCCGCCGAGGTCAACGACGGCCCATCGACTGGTTGACGGACCAGCTGCGGCTTCTCCCAGCCGGGCCAGGCCGAACCGGCTGGCCCGGCCCCCTGGTCGGTCTCAGGCCGAGGGACGAAGAACACCTCGGTCGCTGAGGACAGCCCGGCCACGACTGGACGGGCGGACCTGACCAGCGCTGTCCGGTCGGCGCGACCGTCGACGCGGCCGGCGAAGAAGCCTGCACCTTTGGGGTCGCGCGCGAGCAGGTGCACGTCGGTCACGGGCGCGGCGGCCCGGCCGAGCGCGTCGCTGATCTCCTTGACGGGCCGTCCACGCCGGGGATCGGTGACGACGAGCACGTGGATGCGGGTCCCGTTGGTGCTCGAGGGACGCAGCGCCGGCTCGAGGGCAAGCATCCGGTCCCGGAGGTGGACGACGTTGCTGGGCTGGTCGTCACAGACCATGACGAGGTCGGATGCCGCTGTGAGCATGACGTTCTGCGGTGTGGCGGCGCCGAGCCTGCCGACGTCGGCGATGACGTCGCAGCCCGGGATGGCGGCGAGGATCGGACCGAGCTGGCCCCACTGGTGGGCCAGGCCCGCCGACTGCTCGGGCACCCGGACGCCGACGAGGACATCCAGGCCGCCGACCACCTGCTGGGTGTGCTCGGGCACCAGCTCGGCATGCAGGTTCTTGCGTCCGGCGGCTGCCAGGCTCAACAAACCGCGGTCCGGGTCGAGCGTGCCGCCGCCCGAAGCCGACATGCGTGCGGCCACGTCGCCCCCGTGCGGGTCACACTCGGCCACGATCACCGCACGCGGCCACAGCGCCCCGATCAGCAGCGCGGTGGTGGTGGCGCCCGGGGAACCCTTGGCAGAGGCAACGGCGATCAGACCCATGAGATCTCAGCTCGTCTCGCTGCTCGGTTCGTCGTCGCCCGGTGCGCCGCCGGATCCGGTGCAGTCGTCGGCGACGTCCTCCGGCACCTCGTCGACGCGGCCCACGATCACAGCCTCGTCGGCGATCGCCTTGGTGAGCTGGGCGATGCACTCTGCTGACACCGCGATGCTCAGCTGGGCCAGGTCGTCGGAGCTCGACCCGATGCCGCCGTCGTCGCCGGGGGGAAGGTGCGCCGAGCTGAGAGTGACGATGTACGTCATGGTCTCGCCCTCGTCGTCCTGCGGCACCACGTTGATGGCGACCAGCGAGCCGCTCTCCAGGCTGCTCACCAGCGGAGAGTCCTCCACGGTGAGGCCGAGCTCCTGCTGTCCGTCGGTGAGGCTGCCCTCGGGGCTGAGCATGGTCTCGAGCAGCACGGTGCCCGAGACGAGGCGCGTCACGGCCCGCAGCTCACCGAGGTCCTCCACGCGCGACGCGGCGATGGCTCCATCGAAGTCCTCGGGCAGCTCCACGGACTCCAGGTCGCCCGCCGCTACCAACTCACCCGGACCGATCTCGGCGCCGTCTCGCACCGCGAGGTACTCCGAGCGGTTACCAGCCTGCAGCGCAAGCCACCCGCTGGCGAAGGCTCCACCGACGATCAGCAGGACCGCCAAGGCGGCCAGAGCCGGTCGACGCTCCCGGGAGGAGGGCAGGCGGGTCGACGGGAGCACGCGGGTGGAGGCCGAACTTCCCGAGGCGCGAGTGCCAATCGACTTGCGACTGTCCGCCATGGACGTCCTTCCACGCGCGCGCTATGACGAGGCGGACTCGAGCACGGGCCGGTTTCGCCCCGTACATCCGGCCCGCGACCAATTTACACCGGAACCATGTCTCCTGACCAATTTGTCCGGGGGGTCGTTCGCTCCGTGGTGCCGACTCGCTCCTGTTCCTGGTTCTCCTGCTCCTGACGGAACGCTCCGGTCACACCCATCGCGGCGACGATCACCGCGGCGACGATGATCCCAGCCACGACTGCAGGCCACACCCGGCGGCGCTCCCGCCAGGTGCGCGTCGACCCGTGCAGGAGCGCCGATCGCAGCTGACGGCGGCGCATGGCATCGGCCTCGAGGACGTACCGTTCGGCGTTGGGCGTCCGGAACACCGGGGCGCGGGGTGGCTGCTGGCCTGCTCCGGCGGTCATCAGCGCACGCCCCCCGACACGGCGACTGCTGCCGCCACCTCGAGCATCGCCTCACGCGTCGCCGTGCTCACGGCGGACGGGTCGAACGGCGTGCCGGACCGCAGACTGGCGTCCGGAGGTACGACGACGACGCGGACCGGTCCGTTCGCCAGCTGCTGCATCACCTCGCGGTGCACCCGTCGGTAGCCCTTGTCGTTGGTGCAGACGACGACGTACACGGCGCGCTGGACCGCGTACGGGTCGATGTCGCGCAGCCGGATGGAGGCCATCTGGGCGGCCGCCAGCCCCCAGTGCCCGACGGAGGTCACGATGACCGTCTGGTCGCTGCGCGCCAGGGCGGCCCCGCCGGCCTGACCGGAGTCGTTGCCGACGTCGACCAGGGTGAAGGCGAAGTCGCGACCCAGACGCTCCAGCAGTGGGACGGTCTCTGCGCGGCGCAGCGGAGCACCCCATCCCACGCTGTCCACGACGTGCAGCCCGCCGGCGAGACGGCGCGGTTCGAGCTCGCTGCCGGCCTGGACGAGGTCACGGCCGTTCGGGGCAACCGCCTGACCCTGCAGGGCAGCCAGCGACGGGGTGCCGGTGCGGACGTCGAGCAGCACGCTGTGGTCGTCGCGGACCGCTGCAAGGGCCATCCCGACACCGAGGGCGATCGTCGTGGTGCCGACCCCGCCCTTGCCGGCGTGCAGCGCCACGACCCGGCGCTCGCTCTGCCGGGTGCGGACCGCGCCGAGCAGGAACCGCTCGTTGCCGGCCGCCTCGGCCGCATCGGGTGTGACCAGCCCGAGTGTGAGCGCCTTGAGCCAGCTGCGGGTCGGCTTCGGCGGGGCGATGCCGGGCCCGGTCCGTCCGAGAAGTTCCTCGACGGCGTTCGGCGGTCCCTGCGGGGCCGCCGGCGCGGCCGGCGGGCCGGGGATGCCGGGGTTGCCCAGTGGACCGTTCGACTGCTCCCGGGCGCTGTCCGGTGCGGAGGCGAACTCCGGGCGCAGCGGGAGGACCTGCCCGCTCGCAACTTCCGTGTCACCGGGTGGCCTCGACTGCCCGAACGGCTCGGGGACCCGGCGCGCGGGTGGCGGAGGTGCGGACTCCAACCCCAGCAGCGACGGATCGATCCCCATCCTGGACAGGTCCGCGGCGGCATCCTGCGCCGAGGCACGCTGGCGCTCGGCCCGGTCGTCGGGACTCTGCTCGTCGTCAGCCATCGTGACTCCCCGGGCGTCGCCTGCTCACACGAAGCCTCCGACGTACTCGTACAGGCCCAGAGCCCCGAGTGCAACCACGACCATGTCCACCACGACGAGGAACTCCACGACGTTGAGCACCCTCTTCACACGTGCGCGGGTGATCTCTGACATGCCGAGCGAGCTGATGGCGACGCCGAGCAGTACCACGGCCGCGGCGATCACGACCAACCAGGACCGCAGCTCGGGGAGATCCTCGGTGAGCCGCACCAGCTGGAGTGCCAGGACGTACACGCCGACGACCCGCAACGCGATCATGTGCGCGACCCGGGAGAACACCCGCGAGCGCAGCAGCGCCACCAGGCCGAGGCTGAGTGCGAGGTAGCGGTCCCAGTCGTTGCCGAAGGACAGCACGGTGCACGACCACGCCACCACCACGCTGGCGCCCAGCAGGCCACCGATCAGCAGGCCGTTGCTCTGCCGGTAGCGCGCCACCAGCGCGGAGTCGCTGAGCCGGCCCACGTGACGGATGCGGTAGTCGGCGCTCGCGATCCCGCCCACTGCCAAGGTGAGCCGCGGGATCACGCCGGTGGCCAGAAGGGCCAGGACGGGCGCCAACCGGGCCACGTGCAGGTCGTCGATGCCCGTCAGCCCGACGACACCGAGGGCGAGCGCACTGGCTGCCAAGACCGCGAACGCCGCGGCGAGCGCGGTGGTCTGGGCGGTGATCAGCCGAGCCGCGACGACAGCCATCGCGGCCGACGAGGTCGCCACCAGCAGGACCACCGGCGGATCGAGCTCTGCGGTCGCGCCGATGGCGAGCCCCGAAAGGTACGCCCACGCCGCCAGGACCAAAGCGCACACCTGGGTGACCCAGGCGGTGGAACGCCGGGTCGACCACGTCGTCAGTCCGAGCGCGGCTGTCACGGCGATCAGGGCGTTGACCAGCTGGACCGTGGCGTCCGCACCGAGACTCGTCGGGTTGAGCAGCTGCGCGACCGCAAGGACGGCCAGCGTCGTGGCGCCCGCAGTCAGCGCGAAGGAGACCGTGGTCTGGGTGGTCCACCACCCGCCCGCAGCGTCGACACTGTCCTCGATGGCGTCGCGCACGTCCTCGACGAGCGCCGGGCGGACGCTGGCGGTCCGGCCGCGCAGCTCGAGGATCTCGCCGTCGAGGACCCCCGCCTCCGCCAGGGTATGGGTCAGCGGCAGCGGGGTGCCGCCCAGCCGCGCCAGGCTCCACGTGGACGGTTCCCCGGCCGCCTCGTCGGCGACGCAGTAGCGCATGACCTGTTGCACGACATCGGCGACGGGCAGCGCGCTGGGGAGCGCGAGATCGACCTTGCGGGTCCCGCTGACGACCGTGACCCGGCTGTAGGCGGTGAGCACGAACGATCCCCCACTCGAGGGTGAGCGACCCGGCCGCCGCTCACGGACCACCGGGACACGACCCGGAACGAACCGGAGCATATCGTTGACCCGACTTGCACCGCGGCGCAGCCGCGGTGCCTGACGGACAGGGAGCCCATGACGACCACGGTGGTGCGCCGGCCGGCGCGAATGGCCCCTCCGGCGGTGAAGGCCAGCCAGCTCGAGATCGCCGAGCCGCCCGGGACCCTCCGCCAGCAGCCCGGTGCAACCGGCGCCAGCATGATCATGATGCCGATCATTGGGGGCGCCGGGTCGCTGACTTTGGCGCTCACCAACGACAATCCCTTGCTCGCTGTCGCAGGCCTACTGTTCCTCGTCGGCTCCGTCTCGGTCGGCGCCATCATGATCATCAGCCAGCGCGGTGGCCCGCGACGAGAGCTGCGCGAGAATCGCGAGCGCTACCTCGACTACGTGGAGCACCTGCGGCACACGCTGCGACAGACGATCGCCACCCAGCGCACCAGCCAGGCCTGGCGCCACCCTGTCACCGAGCGGCTCGTCGACGTCACTCGCAGCGCGACCCGACGCTGGGAGCGTCGGGTCGCCGACCCCGACTTCCTTGTCGTGCGCATCGGGACGGGGGACGACTCGATCGCCTCCGAGCTGACCATGGAGGCAGACACGGGTCCGCTCAACCAGCTCGACCCCGTCTGCCTCGAGGCGGCCGAGGAACTCCAGGCACGCTACTCGGTGCTCCACGACCAGCCGATCACCGTGGATCTGCGTGCCGTCGGAACACTCACCATCGTCGGGGACCCCACCTACCGGCGGAGCACGGCGGTCGCGATGGCCCTCGAGCTGGTGAGCATGCACGCACCGCACGAGGTCCAGGTGGGAGTCGTACGGGCGGAGAAGAGCTCACAGGCCTGGGACTGGTTGAAGTGGGTGCCCCACTGCCACGACCCCCGGCACATGGACGGTGACGTGCCGGCCCGGCGGGTGACCACGACCGTTACGGGCATGGTCGACATGATCGGTGCCGAACTCGGGGCACGCGTGGACCGTGCAGCGCGTGCCCGCCATCAGCAGCACCTCCCCGCGCAGCACCTCGTGCTGTTCGTGGACGGCGAGGGGCTCGCCGGGCCGGCACACTTCCCGACTCCCGACGCAGGTGCTTCGTTGGCTGCGTTGGGCATCCACGTGGTCCTGCTCCTCGACGAGATCCGGTCCGAGCCCGACTCTGTCGATGACCGGGTCCAGGTCGGACCCGACGGCCACGCGACACTCGCATCGCGGCCGTTGCCCTTCCGTCACCAGCTCGTCGAGCCGGGCGTGGAGGCGGTCATCGCCCGCCAGCTCGCGCCTTTGCGCCTCGACGCGGAGGAGGAGCGAGACGGTGATGGGCTCGCGGCCACGGTCGGGCTCCCGGACATCCTCGGCGTACGCGACCCCGCGGCCCTCGACCCGTGGACCTCGTGGCGCCCGCGCGGACAGCGAGAGCTGTTGCGCGTGCCCATCGGCCTCGGCAGCGGAGACGGTGTCGTCCTGCTCGACCTCAAGGAGTCGGCCCACGGCGGGATGGGGCCGCACGGTCTGGTGGTCGGTGCGACCGGCTCCGGTAAGTCGGAGATGCTGCGGACCCTGGTCAGCTCGCTCGTGGTCAACCACGGCCCCGACCGGCTGGCCCTCATGCTCGTCGACTTCAAGGGGGGTGCCACGTTCGCGGCGATGGAGCAGATCCCGCACATCGCCGGGATCATCACCAACCTGCAGGACGACCTCACCCTCATCGACCGAATGCACGATGCCCTCTTCGGCGAGATGCAGCGCCGTCAGCAGGCGCTCAAGTCAGCGGGGAACCTCCCCAACGTCACCGCCTACCAAGACCTCATCGACGGCGGTGCTGTCCTCGAACCGCTCCCCCACCTGCTGGTGATCGTCGACGAGTTCAGTGAGCTGCTGACCGCCAAGCCGGACTTCGCCGAGCTCTTCGTCGCGATCGGTCGGATCGGTCGCTCCATCGGCGTCCACCTGCTGCTGGCGACGCAGAAGCTCGAGATGGGCAAGATCCGCGGTCTGGAGTCGCACCTGTCGTACCGCATCAGCCTGCGGACGTTCTCAGAGTCGGAGAGCCGCGACGCGATCGGCGTACCGGACGCCTACCACCTGCCGCCGGAGCCGGGGTCGGGCTACCTCAAGGTCGACACCACCGTGTTCGAGCGGTTCAAGGCGGCGTTGGTGTCGGGGGCGTACCGGGCACCGACCCAGGGACCTAAGGCCACAGTGCCGGTTGTCCCGTACACCGCGGTCAACGGCCTGGGTGCGTGGGTCGCGGCGGCGCACGCGGCGGCCGACGCGTCCGAGGAGCCGGAGGGTACGGATGCCACCACGGGGCCAGGGGAGCGTTCCGTCCTGGACGTGCTCTGCGACCGACTGGTCAGCAGCGGCGCGCCGCGGGTCCGCCCCGTATGGCTCGACCCGCTGCCGCCGATGATGACGCTCGACGAGCTCGTCGGACCTGACGATCGTGGCGAGACCGGCACGGTCACGGCCGTCCTCGGCACCGCCGACGACGCCCGCAAACAGCGGCAGTTCCCGTTGGAGTGGGACTTCACCGGCGGCGGCGGCAACCTCGTCGTCGCGGGCTCGCCGGCGACCGGCAAGAGCACGCTACTCGCTACCATGATGCTGTCGATGGCGCTGCGGTATGCACCGGGGGATGTCGCGTTCTACTGCCTCGACTACGGCGGCGGCCTGCTTCGCGGACTGGAGGAGCTGCCCCACGTCGCGGCAGTCGCGACCCGGATCGACCCCGAGCGCGTCCAGCGCACCGTCCACGACGTCATGGACGTCCTGAACGGCCGCGAGAACTTGTTCAAGACGCACGGCATTGCGTCGATGCGCGACTTTCGCCGAGCTCGCGCCGACGGTCGCGTCTCCGCCGACGTGCCGGGTGACGTCTTCCTCGTGATCGACGGATGGGCGACCTTCCGGGAGGAGTACGAGGCCCTGGAGCCCGTCGTCGGCGACATCGCCGCCCGTGGGCTCGGGTTTGGCTTGCACGTGGTGCTGTCGCTGACCCAGACCATGCAGGTGCGGATGCGGATGCAGCCGGCGTTCGGCGGACGGCTCGAGCTGCGACTCAACGACCCCTTCGACTCGAGCTTCGACCGCAAGCTGATGGAAAAGGTCGCCAAGGACACTCCCGGTCGCGGTCTCACCGACGCCGCCGGTGACATCCCGTTCCACACCGCGCTCCCTCGCGTCGACGGGGTGCTCGACGCCGACGACCTCGCCGCCGGCATCCAGGACGCCGTCCGGCTGGTCAACGACCGCTGGCCGAGCAGGGTCGCCAAGGTGAGGGTCCTCCCGACCCAGCTCGGCTACGACGAGCTGCCCGACGTCGACGAGGGCAGCGACATGGTCCCGGTGGGGCTGTCCGAGCTCAACCTCAGCCCGGTCGCTGTCGACATGTTCAGGTCGTCGCCGCACCTGCTGGTTTTCGGTGACGGCGAGACAGGCAAGACCAATCTGCTCAAGGTGCTGGCCAAGGGGTTGATGAGGTCGCGGACGCCTGAGCAGCTGGGGTTCGTCGTCGTCGACTACCGCCGCACCCTGCTCGACATCGTGCCGTCGGAGTACCTGCTGGCGTACTCCACCTCAGACGAGCAGACGTCGCAGGTTGCGCAGGAGATCACGACGGCGGTGCGGCAACGCATCCCCGGGCCCGACGTGCCGTCCGACCAGCTCCGGACACGGTCCTGGTGGAACGGGCTCGATGTCGTCGTGATCGTCGACGACTACGACCTCGTGGCCACCACGACCGGCAACCCGCTGTCGCCGTTCGTCGAGTTCGTACCGCAGGGTCGCGACCTGGGGTTGCACCTGCTGGTGTCGAGGCGCACCGGGGGACTGTCCCGGGCGTTGTTCGAGCCGCTGCTGCAGCGGATGACCGACCTGTCAACGCCTGGCTTCGTGTTCTCCGGCGACCGCTATGAGGGACGGTTGCTGGCCAACGTCTCGGCGATGCGGCTGCCGGTGGGCCGGGCGCTGTACGTTCCCCGCGGTGGTGGCGCCTCGCAGGTGCAGACCGCCAAGGTCGCCGATTGACCCGTGGACGCGTACAGGGCCGCCACCCAGAACCGGGTAGCGCCCTGTACGCATGCGCTGGCATGTACAGGAGTGGCTATCCCACGTTGATGGAGCGGCGCAGCGCACTGCCGGCGTCGAGAACGGCGGCGCCGACGGATTTGAGAGTCTCGGTGGCGTCGAGGTCGGCACCGGCACCTGTACTCGCGGTGGTCTGGATCTGGCATCCCAGCGCGCGCACGTTCTCGCCGAACTGGTTGGCCGGTCTGCTCACGGCGTCGTAGTAGCGACCGAATGCCCCGACCAGGGTTGGGTGGTGGACAACGCCCTCGGCATCAGCGATGACGTTCAGTAGGGCTCGCCCCGACGCGTCGGCGTCCCCACCCTGTCCTGAGATCCGGTCACCGCTGGCGTACAGCGGGGCCGCGTTCATTCCCCACCCGCTCATGCTGTCCTCCCCGAGTCATGTGGCATCGAGACAAGTGATTCCAGCTTGCTCAGGCGCCTGAGCCGAGCACCGACTGCATCCGGCTGCCCGCGGCCTGGAAGGTCTGGTTGGCATTGACCACACCGGTCCGCTGTTGACGGGTGTTGTTGATGTGCTCGTCGACGAGCTGGTCCACCATTGCCATCGCGGCGCTGTGCTGCTCGGATCCGACGCCGCCGCCGAAGTTGCCCAGAGCTCGGGCGGCCTCCGCCTTGAGCGCCGCCCGATAGTCCTCCACCTTCCCGGCCTGGGCGTCGAGGTCGCCTCCAGCTTGGTCGAGCATGCCGTAGTCGGCCCGAAGCTGCATGTCAGTCATGGTCTGTCTCCTGCTGGTTTCTGGGGTGGTCGCTGAGCCGTGTGAGTGTGGGACTCAGACGTTGATCGGACGGTTGACGGTGCCGGCGAACCCGTCTGTGCTGCTGCGAGCCGACGCCTGGGCCTGGTATGCCTCCTCGTCACCGGTGACCGCGTGCGTCTCGGCGAGGACGGCCCGCTTGGCCTGTTCGGCGATCTGCACCGCCAGCTGAGCGTGGTTGCCCGCCGACGTGGCAGAGATATTCTGGAACGTGGTGCCCGCCGCGCCCTTGAAGCCCGACTGCACGCCTTCCATCTTCGCCCAGTGGTTCTTGGCCGACGCCAGGTTGTCCTCCGCGTTGCCGTGGTACTGCTGGCCTGCCTGGGTCAGGACGCCTACCTGGTCGAGGTTGAGGTATTTGCTCATTTCGGCTCCATGGTCTCGATTGGTCGACCTGTTCGACCCGTCTTGACGACGTGATGAGCACGTTAGGAGACCAGGGGGTCACTGCCCGTCTGCCTCGCGGGATTCCGTCCGTGCAGGGCGCAGTGACCTGTTCCATCACCGTGACGGCCGCTCGCTTCGTGCGCCGCACGGGCCGACACGCGGCGACGCAGCGCACCGTCGGGCGTCCGCAACCGGTCAGCGGCTGGTACAACAACGCGTCGGTCGGTACGGGTTTCGTCGCCGGCCGCCAGCGGCGCGTGCAGATACTCCAACCGCCGGCCCGCTGGTCAGCGCCGCACGATGGCGTTGCCCAGCTTCACCGGCTCTGCGGAGTTGAGCGTGGGTGAGGTGCTCGCCAGGGTCGGCGTGGCGTCGACCTGAGAAGGCTGTCGGGACCTCCACGATCAGCAGCGACCAATGAACTGCTCGTAGGAAGACCATGACATGGCTCACGATCCTGGCCGTCGGACTGGCAGCGGTGCTGTCCGGTGCCCGCCCGTTCGTCGCGATCGGTGAGTGGGTCT